>Ga0364893_10298_pt2 | contig 23474 bp, 18 predicted proteins | sample ExccelJu500001D3_FD_206943 | JGI IMG/M metagenome (GOLD analysis project Ga0364893, IMG submission 206943) | Enriched cells from Trout Bog Lake Hypolimnion, Wisconsin, USA - BchlTB.July16.5000.01.D3 | ecosystem: Environmental > Aquatic > Freshwater > Lake > Hypolimnion/Profundal zone | place: USA...
TCAAATTCCAGCATGGTATTACTGCTGAACTGTATTTTATAAGTATCAACACTGGAACCCAGTGTAAAATAAGGATGCCAACCATCGGCATAAGGGATAGGATGCGCATTATGGTGAAAAACAGTCGATTTTACCGTAAGTTTATTATCTTTTTCCAGTTTCCAGTTAATCAGTAATTCAAATGGAAATGGGTACCCTTTATCTGTTCCTTTATAATCTAATTTTAAACCTACTGATGCATTCTGGTCATCAGCATGTGTGGTCAATACTTCAAAAATTCCATCATAAGTAATCCCATGGATAGCATGGGGTGGTATGTAAAACTTCTCAATTTTATAGGTGGTATCATTAAAATTGTATTCACCCGCATTCATTCTGCAGGTAAAAGGAGAAAGTTTAGCACTTTTAAAACCATTGGTAATATTTTCCACTGCATCTTCCACAGAATTGAATCCATCAATAATATTAACCGGCTTTCCGTCAACCGGAATAGAAAATTTGTTTACTAAAGCGCCGAAGGAATAAATTTCCACTTCACTGCCACTAACTGAATCTTGGAGGTTTATAACAGGATATTTGGAACTGGCATCAATCTTTATTTTAAATCTCATACTTATATTTTGCGATGAAAATAATAAGATTTTAAGTTAAAGAAACTGAAAATTATCATAAAGCCATAAAACTAACAACTGTTCGGGTTATTCTGTTATTTTTGTTTTATCACATTTTTAATATGAATTACCTACCAGTCAATAAAGTCAGGATCGTTACAGCAGCAAGTTTATTTGATGGCCATGATGCGGCCATTAATATCATGAGACGAATTATGCAGGGCATGGGAGCTGAAATTATTCATTTAGGCCATAACAGAAGTGTACAGGAGATTGTGGAAGCTGCCATTGAAGAAGATGTACAGGGTATTGCCATTACCAGTTATCAGGGGGGGCATGTTGAGTATTTTAAATATATGAGAGATTTGCTGGATGCCAATGGTGCACCACATATTAAGATATTCGGAGGTGGAGGAGGAACTATCCTGCCAGCTGAAATAGCAGCATTACAGGATTATGGAATCAGCAGGATTTATTCACCGGATGATGGCAGGAAAATGGGATTGGAAGGGATGATTGAAGAAGTGATCCGATACTGTGATTTTCCTTTAACTGAACCGGTAACAGCAGGTCCCGACTACCCATTGGGAGAAGCAAGGAATATCAGGAAAATTGCCAGGGAAATTACATTGGCTGAATCCGGTATCCGTAATATAAGCCAATCTGTTCAACAAAACCAGATACCGGTTCTTGGAATTACCGGTACAGGAGGAGCCGGAAAATCGTCTGTTACAGACGAAATTGTTCGCAGGTTTTTACATTCCTTTTCAGATAAAACCATTGCAGTGATTAGTGTAGACCCTTCCAGGAAGAAAACAGGGGGAGCTTTATTGGGAGATAGGATACGGATGAACGCCATTGCACATCCAAGGGCTTATATGCGATCCCTGGCCACCAGGGAAGACAATACTGCACTGAGTAAAGCTGTAAAAGATGCTATTGCCGTATGTAAGGAAGCTGCTTATGATTTTATTATACTGGAAAGTGCCGGTGTTGGGCAAAGTGATGCAGGTATTCTGGACTATTCTGATGTAAGCATGTATGTAATGACACCGGAATATGGGGCTGCTTCGCAGTTGGAAAAGATCAATATGCTGGACTATGCAGATATTATCTGTTTGAATAAGTTTGATAAAGCAGGTGCACTGGACGCCTTAACCGATATCAGAAAACAATACAAACGCAATCATCAGTTATTTACAGCTAAAGAGGATGATTTACCTGTAATGGGTACCTGTGCCAATAAGTTTAATGACAATGGCATTAATCGTTTATTTGCAATGCTGTTAGAGCTGATAAACTCTAAAACAGGTATCTGTTTCGGCCATTATGAGGTAAATAAGTCTGGCTTTACACCTGATATTTCTATTATTCCCCCAAAAAGGGTTCGTTATTTATCCGAAATATCAGAAATAAACCGGCAGTATGATGAATGGGCAATAGCCCAGAGCAAAATTGCCAGTAAATTGTATCAGTTGCATGATATAATAAAGGAAGTAAAAAATACGGATGAATTATTTGTTCTTCAGAAAAAGTACCAGCATCAGCTGGATAGTGAGTGTAAATTATTGATTGAATCCTGGCCTTCTGTTAAGGAAGATTACCGGAAAGATAATTTTGAATATAAAGTAAGGGATAAAGTATTTGCACAGCCTTTAATTACCAAAACATTGAGTGGTACCCCGGTCAGGAAAATTGTTTTACCGGCTTATAAAGACTGGGGAGATATTTTGCAATGGCAGTTACAGGAAAACCTGCCTGGTAAATTTCCTTTTACTGCGGGTGTCTTTCCCTTAAAAAGGGAAGGCGAAGACCCTACAAGGATGTTTGCAGGCGAGGGTGGCCCGGAAAGAACCAATAAGCGTTTTCATTATGTATCAGCCGGACAACCGGCTATCCGTTTGAGTACAGCCTTTGACAGTGTTACCTTATATGGTGAAAACCCTGATATACGGCCCGATATTTATGGAAAAATCGGAAATAGCGGCGTTAGTATTGCCACTTTGGATGATGCTAAAAAATTATACAGCGGGTTCGATTTATGCAATGAAAAGACCTCAGTTTCGATGACTATTAATGGTCCGGCACCCATTATGCTGGCATTTTTTTTAAATACTGCTATAGACCAGGCCTGTGAAAAATGGCTCCGGGAAAAAGGGGAATGGTTCCGTATTACTGAATTCAGCAAAATGAAATTTACTGATATCCCCAAACCTGTTTATCTGAATTCTGCTGCAGAAGGTTTGCCGGAGGGTAATGATGGACTGGGATTAGGTTTGCTGGGATTAAGCGGGGATGAATTATTACCGGAAGAAATGTATAATGAAATTAAAACGGCTACCTTAAAACAGGTAAGGGGAACAGTGCAGGCAGATATTTTAAAAGAAGACCAGGCACAAAATACCTGTATTTTTTCTGCTGAATTTGCATTAAAGTTAATGGGAGATGTACAGCAATATTTTATAGATCAGGAAATACGTAATTTTTATAGTGTCAGTATCAGTGGTTATCATATCGCAGAAGCGGGTGCAAACCCCATTACCCAACTGGCATTTACTTTATCAAACGGGTTTACTTATGTGGAATATTTTCTAAGCAGGGGTATGCATATTGACGATTTCGCTCCTAATTTATCTTTCTTTTTCAGTAATGGAATGGATGCAGAATATAGTGTAATTGGCAGGGTGGCTCGCCGTATCTGGGCCAAAGCCATGAAAATAAAGTACAAAGGCAATGAACGGTCTCAAAAGTTAAAATACCATATCCAAACCAGCGGTAGAAGTTTACATGCACAGGAAATAGATTTTAATGATATCCGAACCACTTTGCAGGCCCTGTATGCAATTTATGACAACTGCAATTCATTGCATACCAATGCTTATGATGAAGCTATTACTACACCTACAGAGGAAAGCGTACGCAGGGCAATGGCTATACAGTTAATTATCAACAGGGAGTTGGGTTCTGCATTCTCAGAAAATTTTATGCAGGGCAGTTTTGTTATGGAAGAATTGACTAATCTGGTAGAAGCAGCTGTATTGGCAGAATTTGATAGGATTACTGACCGTGGAGGTGTTTTGGGAGCTATGGAAAGAATGTACCAGCGCAATAAAATTCAGGAAGAAAGCCTTCATTATGAAATGTTGAAACATACGGGGGAACTTCCAATTGTTGGTGTTAATACTTTTCTCAATAAAAACGGAAGCCCAACTATAATACCTTCAGAGGTAATCCGTTCAACAACAGCAGAAAAGGATTTACAGATTCAGAATCTGGAAGCATTTCATCAGCGCAATGCAGCTGATGCCCCTGCTAAACTTCAGAATTTAAAACAAGTGGCAGTGAACAATGGAAACCTGTTTGAAGCTTTAATGGAGGCTGTAAAATATTGTTCATTGGGTCAAATAACCCATGCATTATATGAAGTAGGCGGACAGTACCGTAGAAGTATGTAAAAATCAGGAAATCCATCTATAAACCGTATCTCAAAATTCTATGTTACCGGAAATGGATAAATCAGTAATTTCAGGCCTTCATCAGCATAATAAATAATGAAAGCCCTTATTGTTATAAGTACCCTTACTTTAATCGGGTTAACCCAGGTTAAAGCTCAATACCGAAAAATAGATACCACTTTGCAATATGGTAAAGCAGGTTATCATTTGATCTGTGATAATAAAAATGCGACCAAAAATTTGCTTATTATAAAACCTATTGGTTTTGAAAATACTGCAAGGGATGTTAGTTTTTATGCAAAGGGAATCATTGTGAAAGCTGAAACAGATGATTTTAATAATGATGGGTATCCTGACCTGGTCCTTTATATATTTACCGGAGATAAATTAGAAAAAGGAACAGTAATGGGCATTTCTTCTTCTGAGAATAAAAATTTTGTCCCTATTTATTTCCCTGATATCATTGACGATCCAAAAATAAGGACCGGTTATAAAGGCTATGATGAATTCTCCCTGATGGAAGGCAGCCTCTTAAGAAAGTTCCCTATTTATGCCCCGGCAGACAGTACCGGAAACACTATCAAAACCGGTAAACGAATCGTTATCTATAAGGTTAAAACTGAAAATGAAAGATTGATCTTTAAATCAATCAGGAGTTATGATATAAAAGAAGACTAGAAGGGATATTTTAACAAATACCATTTTAATTCCGGCACATTATTAGTTTATAGTTAATCAGACAGCAGTTATTTAAAACTATTAAACTGAATTTTATGAAAAAGCTATTAATGATGTTGGTATTGATTGTCATTACTTCATCCATTGTTACAAAAACAAATGCACAGGTTCGGTTAAATGTTCATGTTGGTTTGCCTGTTATTGGAGGGTACCGTCACCAACCAGTTGTTTATGCCAATCCTTATCCGGAGCGCGTTATGGTTCCATACCGCCAGCCTGTAATAGCAGGTAGATACGATTATGGTTACCGTGATAACAGGTATGCTTATAACCGTCACCGTGAATATGAAAACAGGGGCCGTGAAATGCATAACAGAAGAGGGGACAGATACTAGGGTATCTATATCCTGCAATAAATACAACCTATCTGATAAATACTGGCAGGCCCGTTTTGGTGCCTGCCTTTTTTATGATATTTCATAAACTTCCTCCCAACGGGTGGTATATCTGGGGCTATGAAAGTTCTGCTGCATTTTCCAGTTACGGGTAGTACCGCTGGACGCAAATTTTAATATATCATCCCTCATGGAGAAATTGATATTATCCATCATACTCATTAACAGTCTTTGTTTATGGGTTGCTTCTGCAACAAACAGATTGCCCTGTACCGCACTATCCGGAACAATACCACTTAATATAACTCCTGCTTTTTTATATATTTTTCCCTGTTCAAAAATAGTATCTGCCAGTTTCAATGCAGGTTTAATTAAATCACCGGTAACAGCGGTAGCTATGGGCAGATTAATAGAAGAAGATATAGAATGGCCATGATGAAAGCGGCCGCCTTCCTCTTGTTTTTCCCTGGGAACAATAAATATACTGATACAACTTGCCGCACTGTTTTGCCGCCTTAATTTCTCAGCTGCCCTTGCTGTATAAGTGGCTATTGCTTCTTTAATATCTTTTAAAGCACTAACCGGGTTACCAAACATACGGGTGGTAGCAATCATTTTTTTAGTCACCAGTTCTTCTTTCATCATAATACTGGGTTCACCTTTTAACTCCCGCAACAAACGCTGACCCACCACACCCCCTAAATTTTTATGTGCCCATTTCAGATCTTTCAGGCTAAGTTCAAATGCAGTAAGTATTTGCAGGGTTTCCAGTTTTTTAGCATACTGGTATCCAATACCCCAGATATCTTCCACCGCTGTCTTTTTTAAGGCAGATTCAATTTTACGGGGTGTATCCAGGATCAGGATACAGCCGGTAATTATTTTGTTCTTTTTAGCCAACCGGTTTGCCACTTTACTCAGCACTTTAGTGGGTGCAATTCCAACGGAAACAATAATCCCTGTCCATTCTTCCACTGTTTTTTTCAGTTCAACTGCCAGGGTATATAAATCAGAAGGAGGAACATGGTCCAGGTTTATAAACGCTTCATCTACTGAATAAACTTCCACATTTTCACGGCCGGCAACATGGCGCAGGGCTTCCATTACGCGCCAGCTCATATCACCATATAAATTATAATTGGAAGAAAATACAGCTACTTTATGATGTTCAATTAACTCCTTGTTCATAAAAAAAGGAGCAGCCATCCCCACTCCCAGGGCTTTGGCTTCATCATTCCGGGCAATAATACATCCATCATTATTACTTAAAACCACAATGGGTTTATTATTCAAATCTGGCCGGAACACCCTTTCACAGGAACAATAAAAACTATTACAATCCACAATTGCTTTCATGATTTCCTTTTATACATTTTAAAATGTTTATTTTCCTATTACCCGTTAAGTTCAGTATTAAAGCCATGGCTAAAGAAATCAAAAGTGTTACCTAATTACTGGTATAATTCCCACTCAGGGAGCATTCTGAATAATATAAGTAACTACTCCCCAGGTATTAAACTGTGTAAATTCCCCTATTTCAATAGTATTGAATCTTCTGTTTTCAGGGGAGAGGACCATCCTGTTAAAGGAAAGCGTAAAGCGTCGCACCAGTAATTCCCCATTTACAGCTGCTATAATAATTTTCCCATTTACCGGTTTAATACTTCTGTCTACAATCAGCATATCACCCACATGTATCCCAGCTCCTTCCATTGCATCACTGTTCATCCGGAAAAAATAAGTAGCAGGCTTGTTTTTGATCAGTGTTTCATTCAAATCAATCCCTCTTTCTGCATAATCATCCGCTGCTGCCCCGAAGCCTGTTGCATTGGCAGTTACGATATCCTGCTGTGTATAATTTTTAGTGCCCCTGAAGGCAGAAGTAAACAATATTTCGTTGTCCATAAATTAAGGTTTTGAAAAGCTAAATTAATTAGTAATTTTATACTACGAAAATTAGTTTACCAAATACCCCGGAAAATGAATACGAGTTTGTTTAGTCCTACAGCTTTACAGGTGAATGAATATTTATTGGTAATCAGTCCTTCAGAAGACCTCAGCAGGCAGGTAATGGAAGAAAAAGTAAAATTTGCTGCAGATTATGATTGTGAACCTGCCAGGCAAAGCCATCAGAATATTACTTTAATCAATTTTATGCAGCACCAGATGAATGAAGAAAGAATCCTGCACCGCCTTAAAACTATCTCCGAAACGCATGTTTCCTTTAAAGTGGCATTGAATGGTTTTGGCAGTTTTCCAACACATACCATTTATTTCAATATTCCCGCCAATAATCAAATAGAGGAATTGGTGCGGTCATTCATGCAATTGCGAAGATGGTTAAGGCCCGATAATGAACACAAGCCTCATTTTACAAACCGGCCTTATTTAACCCTGGCCCGTAAATTAGTACCAGTGCAATACGAAAAAGCCTGGAAAAAATATAAAGATGCTGTCTTCAACGGAACTTTTATAGCAGATCAGCTTCTATTATTAAAAAAGAAACAGGTAGATCATCGTTATCAGGTTATTTTAACGCTACCATTACAATCGGCAACGGAGAAAATTCCTATCCTTTTTCAGCAAACATTATTTTAAAAAATACAGGCTATGCAGCATTTTACTTTCTCACTTCCACACTCCATTCACTGCCACTACCCACTTTGTATTTGGCGGCAAAGCTACCCTGGTTCAATGCAAAGGATAATTGCATCAGGCTGTTTAAATAGACCAGTTCCTTACCCCGGGCCACTGCGCTGAATGTTTGTACATACGGAGCATTACCCTCATATATTTTTGTCTTGTTTTTATACAGGGTAATATGCAGTTGCTGTCCATATCCAATATTTAATTGTTTAAATAATGCAGCGGGAATATTGGTCCAGATATTGCCATACTGCACATCCAGGATGGATATATTTCCTTTAATGGAATTACCCTCTTTTTTAGCATGCTGGTAAGGTATTTTTACTACAGAATCTGCGGGTAATAACTTACCCACCTGTTCAAAACTAATTACACCGGCAGCCAGTCTTGCAGCGGTATAGGCATATACATCACGGCCATGAAAAGTATAAGATTGTTCAGAACCGTTCCTGCGGTTCAGGGTTTCATCAATTTCCCTTCTTTCAGCAATACCCAGGCTTTCTGCTATTAAGGTAAGAGTACCATTATCCGGAGTTACAATAAATTGCCCTGTTTTTGTTTTCACCACAACAGATTTACGGTTACTGCCCACACCAGGGTCTACTACCGAAACAAATACGGTACCCGAAGGCCAGTAATTAACTGTTTGTTCCAGCCGGTAAGCCGCTTCCCAGATATTATAGGCAGGAATTTCATGGGTAAGGTCATACAACTTTAAGTTGGTATCCACTCCCATTGCCACCCCTTTCATTGCAGAGACCGCACCATCTTTTACACCGAAATCAGATTGAAAGACAACAATTTTATTCTGGCTGAAGGATAGGATACAGAAGCTCAGCAATAGTAAAACGGAGGGTATTATTTTTCTGAAATACATGATATGCTGCAATGGGTTTAATGAATATTTATTTAATAAAATAACATTACAATAATACGACGTAAATACTATCTTAACTTGCAATCAACTATTGAAAAATGGAAAATTTATTTACAGTTTTTATAAAGAATAAGGGTATTGTTATAGTAGACGGTGCCATGGCAACTGAACTGGAAGCACGTGGAGCAGATCTGAACCACAGTTTATGGTCTGCCAAATTATTAAAAGAAGATCCCCAACTTATTCAGCAGGTACATTATGATTATTTGCTGGCAGGGGCAGATGTGGTTACCACAGCCAGTTACCAGGCCAGTTTTACAGGTTTTGCCAAACAGGGCTATACCCATGCAGAAGCCGCAGCCTTTATGCAACTAAGTGTTCAATTAGCACTGAATGCCAGAACAGCAGTACAGAAGGCATTCCCTGAAAGAATTAAACCATTGGTAGCAGCTTCTGTTGGTCCATATGGAGCTTCCTTGGCCGATGGTTCTGAATACAGGGGTAATTATGGAGTAAGTATAGAGCACTTAAAAGAGTTTCACCGGGAGCGGATGCAACTATTATCACAAAGCGGAGCTGATTTCCTGGCTTTTGAAACTATACCCTGTAAAGACGAAGCAGCAGCACTGATAGCCGTACTGGAGGAATTGCCTGGAGTACAGGCCTGGATCAGTTTTAGTTGTAAAGATGCAACACATGTAAGCAGTGGAGAAGATTTTGCAGATTGTATTGAACTGATTAATCATTGCCCGCAAATTATTGCTGTGGGGGTGAATTGTACAGCACCACAATACATTGAATCTTTAGTTAAAATAGCAGTATCCGTTACGGATAAATTTATAGTCGTATATCCCAATAAAGGGGATACCTGGGATGCTGCTTTCAAATGCTGGATACCTGCTACTGAAAACCATCAGCATTTTAAAACAGATGCAGCTGTCTGGTATGCTGCTGGTGCAAGATTGATAGGAGGATGCTGCAGAACAACTCCGGAAGATATCAGGGAACTGGGAGAGATGGGAGACAGGAGTTAGGAGGCGGGAGATTGGAGTCTGAAGCAGTAAGGTCGGATTGTTAAAGAACTGTTTCAATAAAGAATAAAAAAAGAGGCTGCCCTTTTGAGACAGCCTCTTTTTTATTATATATCCTATTAAAAATTAAACAGGAACCGGCTGAATATTCTTAAACCATTATAGCCCATTTGTACTGAATCAAAAGGACCTCCTGATTCACTGTCACCCCAGGAAGCATTTTTTGCTCCAACGGTTGCAGAAATATCAGGATGTACATTAAACAGGTTATCTGCACCTAAAACCCAGGATACATTTTTAGTGATTTGGCAGGATGCATAAATGTCAGTTGTTAATTTTCCATGGTAAACAAAATTTTCAGGAACCACACCAGATCCGTCATCCTTTGTTACATAAGGATCATATCCTAAACCCGCATCAGATATGCCAGAACCGCCAGGGCCTCCTGCTGCTGCACCAGGTAAACTACTGTAACCATAACCCTGTGTGGTTAATTTTCCATAATAAGTAAGATGAGTACCCACCGCAAATTTATTAATGCTGTATTCCAGCGAAAAGGCAATTTTTGATTTTGGTGCAGATGCTTTTAAAAATGCCTGTTCCCTTGTACTGAAAAATGTTTGCTGGTCAAAGTAATTATCATTCAATGGGCCAGGAACATTAATCTTGTCTATATTAATTTTCTGAAAATTAGCTGCCAGTAATGCTTTTATGCCATTGTGATGCCATTTTTTGGTATAATCCAATACAATATCAACACCGGTATTGGTCGTATTAACAGCATTTGCAAAAAACTGTACAGAATTAAGTGGTGGAGATACAGAGGGCATATAAGCTGCCAGTTGCGGAAGTGTAGCTGCAAACTGACCGGAAAAGATAACCCTGTTCTTAATTTGAATCCAGTAAGCATCAGTTGTTAAAGTTAAATTTTTGGCCATTTTCCAGGCAAATCCAAGGCTTCCGTTTACAGATGTTTCCTGGGTTAATTTAGGAATACCGGCAGCTTTTGCTACAGCACTGGTATTAGGAGCCAGCCAGATATACTGTAAACTGCCATTGCTGATGGTTGTATTTATATTGCTGAAATTAATCTGCTGTAAAGAAGGCGCCCTGAAACCTGTGCTCACAGAACCTCTAATGTTAAAGTCACTGGTAAGCTTATACCGGCTCGCCAGTTTATAAGTATTTACAAATCCAAAATCAGAATAATTTTCTAGGCGCATGGCAGCATCCAGTAACCATGCTTTTGTAATATCCAGAGAAGCATCTGCATATGCTCCAACATTGGTACGGGATGCATTTACAACATCAGTGGGGCGGAAACCCGGAAATCCCTGTGAGCCGGAAGCTACATCTCTGGTAGCTCCCACCATCGGGTAATACCTTTGTGCAATATTATATCCCCAGGAATCATCTTCCCCTTTATAGATTTTATAGTTTTCATAACGAAATTCTCCGCCAAAGGAAAGCGTTAAACCATTAGCAACAGAACTGAATCTTTTGGTCATGTCGTAATTGGTGGTGTTTTGCAGAAAATTAAAACCACCATCGTCAAAACGGGTTTTACTGCCCACAATATTTTCAGGCAGAGTTGCATTAAACGTATTATTACCAAAATAATGAAAATCATTATATCCTATTACATTGCTGATATCCCAGTCCCATCCGTTTTTATAAGTTCCTCTGAAACCAAGAGCCAGTGAAACATCTTTTATATAAACATCCTCTTCCGGGTTATAAAAAACATTGGAAGAATCTAACTGTCCGGGAGTAGGGTCAAACACATGCATAATACCTGGTACATATATCAGGTTGCCATTTGCATCTGTAGGAAATTTTTCCGGATGATCCCCAAAATTCCTGCTCCATGCATATACATTGCTATGTTTATAATTGTAACCACCAAAGGAGTAGAAGGTAGTATTGGTTCCTTTAATGGGTATTTCCGCATTAAACTGTACACCGCCGGAGGTAACTGAGCCATCTCCAAAAGCTCTTCTGTATTCGGCAATATAGGGTGCCACCAGCTGAGAATTTGGATTGGTACTAAAGTTGGTATCCGGTAATGCCCTTAATGTTTTGCCCTGGTTTAAAAAATTTCCACTAAAATTAATAAACCCGCCTTTTTTACCTATGGCAACGCCATAATTCACTCCAAGGTTAAAAGTTTGACCGTCTAACTGGCTTCCGGTATAATATTGGGATGGATCCACATTATTTAATGTATTATAACGGTGGTCGTTATAAGCACTAAAGCCTGTATTAACCGTCAATTTATTGATATCTTTTTTCAGAATGATATTGATAACTCCGGCAATTGCATCAGAACCATATTGGGCAGATGCACCATCCCTTAAAATTTCAACACGATCAATTGATGCTTCAGGAATAGCATTCAGGTCAGTACCTGAATTACCACGGCCCCTGGTGCCAAATTCTGCTACATAAGCTGCCAGGTGTCTGCGTTTTCCATTAACCAATACTAAAGTCTGGTCAAACCCCAACCCGCGTAAACTGGCAAAATCGATGGCATCAGAGCCATCCGCACCACTTTGTTTATTGTAATTAAAGGAAGGGACAGACATATTTAGCATGGATTCCAGATCTGGTTTGGCTGTAGTCTGGCCAACAGAATTAATATTAATCACATCCACCGGTACGGGGGATTCGGTTTTGGTCCTTCCGCCTTTACGGCTTCCTACCATAATTACTTCCTGTAAATCCACTGAAGCTGCTTCCAGTTTAATGTTATAAGATTTATTGCTTACCGGAACAGTTTTGATTTTAAATCCAACAGAATTGATTTCCAATACATCTGTTGGTAAAACATTCAGTGTAAATTTACCGTCTTTGTCGGTGCTGGTTCCAGCTCTTGTACTTTTGATTTTTACAGTAACACCTTCAATTGGTGTACCTTTGCTGTCAGTGATTGTTCCACTGATGGGTTGCTTCTGGGCCAGTAGTTGTTGGTTAAAAAATAGAAATGCAACAACTACCAACAGTAGTGCTTTGGTAATATTCATGTGCGCTGATTTATTTAAAAATAAGGAAAAAACACTTTAAAATGTTCCTTTAACCCAAATATTTCTAATATTATTGCCTTTAATAATCAAAATTTCATGGAAAAAGCTATAGAAAATATAAGTTTATTATTTTTATCATATAAAAAAACAAAACCTGAAAGAATAGAAAAATTACCCCAGAGCGGCAGTGACCGCACTTATTTCAGAATCTATTCACAATCAGAAACTTATATTGCCACTTACAATCTGAATATTAAGGAAAATGAGACTTTTATTTATTTCAGCAAACATTTTAAAAGTAAGGGACTGCCTGTTCCCGGCATTTATGCAGTAAATCCGGAAACCACTATTTATATACAGGAAGACCTGGGTACAGAAAGTTTACTCAATAAACTGGAAAAACATGGGCATAACGACTATGTAAAATACCTTTTTCAAAAAAGCCTGGCAGCGCTTGCTAAAATGCAGATAGCGGGAGATGAGGGATTGGATTACCAATATAGTTTAACTGCCAAAGAATTTGGAAAGCAGGCTATAATGAGCGACCTGCTTTATTTTAAATATTATTTCCTGGACACATTGCGGATTCCGTATGATAAACAGGCCATGATTGATGATTTTGAAGACCTGAGCACCTATCTTACCCGTACTGAACATAAATATTTTATGTTCCGCGATTTTCAAAGCAGGAATATTATTGTGAATCAGGATGAAGTGTATTTTGTGGATTACCAGGGAGGGATGAAAGGTGCCTTACAGTATGATGTTGCCAGTTTATTATGGCAGGCCAGGGCAGAACTGAGTGAGGAATGGAAGAATAGCCTGCTGGATTATTATATGGATGAAATTGACCGGCATTTAAGCAGGCCGGTGGACAGGATTACCTTTGTTAGCCAGTACAATGGCTATGTACTGATCCGCTTACTGCAGGTATTGGGTGCTTATGGTTTCCGGGGTTTATTTGAAAGGAAGGCACAATTCCTGTCCAGCATACCACTTGCCCTGCGCAGCGTAAAATATTTCCTGGAAAATAAGCGTATTGGAATCATTACTCCGGAGTTTGAACGGATGCTTTCCCTGATGGTGAGTGATGAAATCATTGCAAGGTTTACGCCTCCCCAGGTAACAAAAGATACGGTTCTTAAAATAGAAGTGAATAGTTTCAGTTACCGTAAAGGAATACCACAGGATGATTCTGATAATGGCGGAGGCTTTGTATTTGATATGCGGGGTATTTTAAATCCCGGCCGTTTTGATGAGTACAAGACTTTATGCGGCAAAGATAAACCGGTAATGGATTTTCTGGAGCAGAGAACCCGGATGAATGCATTTCTGAACAGTGTATGGGATTTAATTGATATTACCGTAGAGGATTATTTAAAAAGGGGTTTCCGGCATTTAATGATCAATTTTGGTTGTACAGGCGGGCAGCACCGCAGTGTATATGCAGCAGAACAAACAGCCCGCCATCTGCGCAATAAATATAAATTACAGATAGACCTCACCCATACCAATGAAGGAAATTGGGTAAAAGAAATTGCAAAAACAAGCCAGCATGAGTAATATAAAAGGAATGATACTGGCAGCCGGATTAGGGAGCCGGTTAAAACCATGGACTGATCAGCACCCGAAAGCCCTGGCCATTGTAAACGGAAAAAGCCTGCTTCAACGAAATATTGAATATTTTCAGCAATATGGTATAACAGAAGTAATTGTAAATGTGCATCATTTTGCTGACCAGATTATCCGGGTCATTGATGAAAATAATGGATGGGGCAGTACCATTACCATCAGTGATGAAACAGATGCTGTACTGGAAACCGGAGGAGGTTTACAAAAAGCAGGCTGGTACTTTACAGATGATTTTGTACTGATGAATGTGGATATATTAACCAATCTGGATCTCCATGCCATGCTGCAACAGCATCAGCAGGATCAATCCCTGGCTACACTGGCAGTGAGTGACAGGATAAGTTCCCGTTATTTTCTGTTTAATGAAGACAGGCTCCTGTGTGGCTGGAAAAATATTAATACCGGTGAAGAAAAGATCATGCGGAACAATGAAATATTAACTCCCAAAGCTTTTAGCGGCATTCATATTATTCATCGGGAGTTGCTTACCCTGATGCAGCAGAAGGGTAAGTTTTCGATGGTAGATGTGTATTTAAGCCTTTGTGCGGCGCATCCTATCCGTTATTATGACCATACCGGATCCAGCTTTATAGATGTAGGCAAGCCGGAAAGTGTGTTAAAAGCAGCACAACTATTTGCTTAAACCCAAAATAAAAAAGCCATCCGGTTGCGGATGGCTTTTACCTGAAAATATATTTTAAGCAGTAGCTTCTTCGTTACCTTCTTCTTCCGTTTCAGCAGCTTCTGTCAGCTTTAATTCTACATTATTCAATTTAAGGATAGCCAGCCATTTTACCATTTTCTTCATATCACTGGCATATACCCTGTCAAAGTCCATATCCGGATATACACTTTTAAAATAAGCTTTAATGGCTTTCGTATCTTTTTCATCGGGCAGGGTAACACTGCTGGCGTCCATTGCTTTAAAAATCTCCAGCAGGTTTACATTTTCACGAACTGTATAAATTTCAATACTCTCCAAATGAGAAAAATTATGTTTACGGCTACTCACAAATTTAGTGGTTTGGTCGTCCAGAGAACGAACAATAGCACCATCCGGCTTACTTCCCATTACTTCAAATAATCCTGTCAATCCTGTAATTGCTATTAATTTACTATATTCCATCATGTTCTTTTTAAGGGCTGCAAGTTACTCCTGCATTTGTAATTGCAAAAAACATTTTCCAAAAGCGGCGTTAAACCCTGTTTTGCAATCCATTCAAATAAAAAACTATGCAGTCTGCAATTAAGTTTTTAATTTAAGGTCCTTCAATTTATAGTCAACTTCAAAACTTGTCCAATGACCTTTAAAAATGCCATTAACTGGTTTGAAATACCGGTATCTGACCTGGAAAGGGCAACCCGCTTTTATGAAAGTATTTTTCAAACCACATTAATACCCCTCGATTTACCCAATGGGTTAAGGATGCGTATGTTTCCGGTAGAAGACAGAACTACGGGCGGATCCCTGTGTTACCATCCAGAATTTTATAAACCGTCATTGGAGGGGGCATTATTGTACTTAAATGGCAACCCCGATCTGCAATTGGTGCTGGACAGGATCGTACCCAGCGGGGGTAGTATTTTGATGGCTAAAACCCAAATCAGTCCGGAAATTGGCTATATGGCTTTATTTATGGATAGTGAGGGCAACCGTATCGCCCTGCATTCCAGCCCGGAAAAATAATTAAATGCCCAATTCCTTCAGCACATTTTCTATCCTGGTTTTTATGGTATCATAATCCGAATATCCCCGGGATAAGAGGTAAAATTTGCTGTCCGATGACTGTAACAGCACACAGGGATAGCCGGTTACCTGTAATTGTTTGCATAACTGAAATTCATAGTATGCCTTTTCTTTATAGGCTTCCCTATGCAGTTTTGTATAGAAATCTTCCGGGTTTATTGTATATTTTTCCAGTAAGTGCCGGTAAGCTTCATCATCGGTTAAATCCCTTCCTTCAAAATTTAATGCATATTGAAGGTCGCCTGCAAAAGCAGTTTGCTGTTCCGGGTAATATTCTTTAAAAATACACAGTGCAATAGCCGGTTTTTCTGAATTCAGAAACCAGTCACTCTTTTCCGGGTTCAATACATGCCATAAAAACTCTTCCCCAAATTGTATTCCGGTTAATTCCTCTACTCTTTTATAGCCCTGCTGCACAATACCTGCAATATTGCTGATAGGGGTAGGATGGTCTGAAATAATCATACCGCCGGATAATACTTCCACCGGTAGTTTATCTTTATAATCCTCAGCTATTTTTTTTATCACCGGACTAAATCCGTAACACCAGCCGCAATAAGCATCGTAGCAATAAATAATCATGGGTTTCATGCTGCAAAGAAACAAAACCTTTCCTTTTACAATTGACTGTAATCTTTCGCATCAGGGAAAAATGGATGTGATACCACCAAAATCTAAGAAAACTGTGTTTAGAATCTGGAAAATGATCGCAATTGCAAGCTGATACAGAAAATGCTAATGCATGAAAAAGGCTGACCAAAAAGGCCAGCCCTATAAAATTTTTTTAACCAGCTTAAAATTATTTACTGGTATCTGTAATAAATCCAGCTACATCTTTTTTAAAGGTAGCCAGGGATGCAGGGTGAACATACATCATATGGCCGGCTTCATAATATTTCATGGTAATATTGGATTGGATATTTTTTTCCAGTCCAAGGTGGTCCATGGTAAACTCAGTCCCGAAGAAAGGAGTAGCCAAATCATAATATCCGTTTAATACCAGTATTTTCAGATTCGGGTTTTTACTCATGGCGTCTGCCATATCCACACCAGTGTTAGGGGTATAAACTGGCCCCCAGAATCCACGGGTATGTTTCCAGTCCCAATCAAATCCTTCCGCATCATAAGCAGAAATATGGTAATTATCAGATTTGGTAACTTTCAGTTCATTATAGAAATAGTTCAGGAAAGAGGCAGTATACGCCGGACTGATAGCGGAGCTTTGCGGATCAAAATCGGAGAATTCGCTGTTGAGGGATTGATTGATTCCGGTAAACCTGCTATCCAGACGGCCTACAGTTAAATGTTCCGCACGCAATAATTCCTGCGTAAACTGAGGTTCATTCACCCGCAGTTTTGCTTTTAAAATAAAGTCCTTACTCAGGCCGGTATAGGCAGCCAGTTTAGCTGCAATCCTGTCTTTTTCGGCATCATCCAGTTTATCTCCTTTGGTTAAAGCCAGGGTATAATCCCCTTTAGCAAAATCGGTTACTTCTTTAATAAAACTCTTCAGATCCGCTGGTTTAACAGGCAGTTTATTATGAAAATAGGCAGTAGCCGCATAAGTAGGCAGGTATAAGATATAAGAGATATCATCACCCGGCGCAAAAGTAAGCTGATGCAGGTCCAGCACGGCAGAAACCAGTACCACTCCATTCACCGCAATGCCCAGATTTTCCTGTAAAAAAGCTACTACCCCAGCAGAGCGCATGGTACCATAGCTTTCGCCCAGTAAGTATTTGGGAGAATTCCAGCGGTCGTTTCCTTTGATATATTCTTTAATAAAACCACTTACAGATTTGATATCGCCATCCACACCCCAGAAGTCTTTATTTTTTGCTTTACCAATGGCATGGCTTAAACCGGTACCAACGGGATCGATCATTACAATATCCGTTACATCCAATATAGAGGAAGTATTGTCTTCCAGTTTATACGGAGCGGGAGTAGTAGGAGAAAGATCGTTAATAGCCACACGACGAGGGCCCAGGGCACCCATATGCAACCAGAGGGAGGAAGAACCCGGTCCGCCATTATAAGCAAAAGTTACCGGCCTTTTCTGTACATCCGCTTCCCCGTCTTTGGTATAAGCGATATAGCCGATAGTGGCAACCGGTTCATCCTTTTCATTTTTAAGGATCAGTGTACCCGTTGTAGCGGTATAACTGATGATTTTGCCATCAATTTTAGCACTGTGTTTGGTTATATAGCTTTCCGGTTTTGTGTTGGCAGAAGTATCTGCAGGTGCGGCATTTTGTGCAGCAACACCCGTGAATATGCCAGCCAGTAAAGCCAGTGCGATTATTGTTTTTCTCATAATCAATGTTAGTTTTTTTGAAAAATAGTAAATACCCGGGTAAAGGAAATTAATTTTTATACCAGCGGTAAATGGTTATCCCAATTTTATCACTTTTCCAGCACCTGCATATTTTACAGATTTGATGAGTTGATCAGTAAGAGGAATGCCAAATTCAATTCCAACTGACAAGACCAGGTTCAGCCCTTGCCCCATAGCTGTTTTTTTGTCATATTCCACCCGGATAGTTTCGGCAGGATAGTCCAGGCTAACAGGGCGCCATGCTGTTTTTACGGTTGTACAGGTATTGGCATCTTTATAAGTTGGAATATAGTCTCTGTCAGCAGCAGCATATACAATATCTGTCACTTTTCCTAAACAGGCAATTAACCGGAACAAGGGGTAAGTGCCTACGGGCCTGAAATTAGCCCCCCTTATTAATGCAGGAATGTCCATACTGGCAGATTGTTCATTTCTGTTAATATGGCCATACAACGGAGTACGGATAATCGTATCCAGTCTGGCCGGTTTATTCAGGTGAAAGCCTTCTGCCAGGAAAGCATGAGCAGAAAGCAATATGGGGCGGAAATCATAGTCCTCTTCAGGTAAAGTACTTTGTATGCTTTTAAATAAGCTATTCAGGTCGCTTGTATAATTATAAGACTGCGTGCAGTCAATTCCATGTATCCCAATTCTGAAAGCAGCTGTTGCCATGGTTACACCCACCCATTCCGAGTTCAGGTCCCTTGTTTTTGCAAAGCATTTGGCAGTTTTAATTTTCTTTTTACTGGCACCACCATGGGTGCGTAAAATAATCTCATCCGATCCTTTTTTTTGAATGGCAGAAAGGTTACCCAATCTGCCTGTAAATTTTAATTTGCCGGATAATCTGGCCATAGGATAAAGGTTTTATTATTGATGAATAGCCTTGGCAGGCTTGTTATTACCCGAATTTAATCTAAATACATAATAATAAAATAATAAAATAAAGTTAAATTAATAGTAACTTGCATATAAGCCTTATCTTAAAGAGGAGGCTTATATAAGGGTTGAATGAGGCTTATATATGGCTTATAAGAGGCTTGTCTAATAAGAAGACCCCCAGGAGGTAAGACTGCTTTAGGGATAGAGCTGCAAATGCGGAATGCTAAACATTCTTTTACAGGTTTAACAACCAATACATGCTTTGACTGTCAAAGCTTTTTATAGTCAAATAATTCCGGAATTTATTGGTTCTCCTAATCGAAATTTCAGACCGTTCCATAAAGGATGCATTATTTTAGTTGTTTCAACTAATAGTTTTGTAAATTTAAAGACAACCTTCAAAATTTTTAAAGGCTATCTTTAAATTTGCAAGAATTAACTAAGAGCTTTTGCCCGCAACCTATTAAATCCTGCATATTAGATGCTTTGAAAGTTAGCCCAATTGTTTTTTTAAACGGAGCAAGGCTAACAGTAAAAAACAACATTGTCCAGGGAATTTCAGAACAAAGAAGGCAAAGAAGTTGGCTAACCTATAAAGTACTGATATACTCCCCCAGCTGATGAAAAGTGCCGCCCCAACCCTGATTCATAGAAGGGATAGCAGCAGCAAAAGCATTTACCTCATTTTCAGGTGCCTCAAAAGGTGTCCAGCTAACCCTTACTTTAGTTGCATTACCGGATGCTTCAAAATCTACTTCTGTTGTAAGTTGTAACGGCCATTCGGCATGAAAGGGATGGCGGGTTAAACCACCATTTTTATCAGAAAAGCTATTTAATAAGATCAGTTTTTTATTGGGAATAATATCCAGGAAATGCCATTTGCCCCAGTGTTCAGAACCATCGGGATTGGTAAGGCAGTAAAGATAATCCCCTCCCTTTTTAAGTTCTAACCGATTATAGGAAACCTTAGAACCCAACGGGCCAAACCATTGCTGTAAATGAGCGGGGCTGGTCCACAGGTTATACATGGTTTCAGGACTGGTTGCAAAAGTATCTTCAATGATAAAACTGGGTAACTTTGCCATGGTTGATTGCTGTTAAGTTGATTGAATAGTTGTTGTAAAAATATCCGCTTTTATTCAGTTTTCAAAGTGAATAATCCGCAGTTTTAAAGGAAGGAATACCTTGATTTTCTAATATTTAAGGGTAGTATATTTAATTTACCTTTAACGGCATTAACTATCTGTCGTGTTATATTATCTAAACGCTGTTGCAATGAAAAAATTAGTACTGACTCTGTTTATAAGTGTTTTCCTGTTTTGTTTTTTACAGGCCCAGGAGGGAACCCTGATTCGCATAGAAACCCGGAGCCATATTCTGGTTTATGGGGTAAATAAAAGCCAGCAATTGCAGCAGGTATATTTGGGAGAGAAGCTTGCCAATACAGCAGACTATGCAAAAATTACCGGCAAAAAGCAGGAAGCTTATATGCCTTTTGGAATGGAGAATGTTTTTGAACCCGCCTTAAGGGTAACCCATGCAGATGGCAACCCATCTGCTGATCTCCGGTATATCAAAAGTGAGGGCCATACCATTGATGCTAATGTAACGGAGACAGTGATTCAATTAAAAGATCCCCAATATCCCTTTACCACCACTTTACATGTTAAAGCTTATTATCAGGAAGATGTGATGGAACAATGGGTGGAAATAGTGCATCTGGAAAAGCAACCCATTACTTTATACAACTATGCCTCTTCTATGCTGCATTTTAATGCCACTAATTACTGGCTTACCCAGTTTCATGGAGACTGGGCTAAGGAAATGCGGATGGAAACAGCTCCATTAACAGCAGGGATTAAAGTGATTGATTCTAAACTGGGAACAAGGGCTGATGAGTTTGAAGCGCCTTTTTTCTATTTATCATTGAATACTCCTTCCACAGAAAATACAGGTGAATTGGTAGCGGGAAGTATTGGGTGGACCGGTAATTTTAAGTTTGCCTTTGAACTGGATGAACGGCATGCTTTGCGTATTATTTCAGGGATTAATCCTTTTGCATCGGAATACCAATTAAATCCTTCGATAGTATTTAAAACCCCTTCTTTTATTTTCACATATAGTAACAATGGGAAAGGGCAGGCCAGCCGGAACTTACACCAATGGGCCAGGAAATATAGCTTACTGGACGGAGACCAGTCCAGATACACATTACTGAATAACTGGGAGTCAACATTTTTCAGTTTTAATGAAGCCAAACTGGGACAGTTAATGGGAGATGCATCTAAACTTGGAGTGGATCTGTTTTTACTGGACGATGGCTGGTTTGGTAACAAACATCCCCGGAATGGAGATACTGCAGGGTTGGGCGACTGGCAGGAGAATAAAGAAAAACTGCCCAATGGGATTGGTTATCTGGTAAAAGCAGCTAAAGAGCAGCAGGTTAAATTCGGGATCTGGATCGAACCCGAAATGGTGAATCCAAAAAGTGAGTTATATGAAAAGCATCCTGACTGGATTTTAAAATTGCCTAACCGGGAGGAATTACTGAGCAGGAATCAACTGATACTGGACCTACCCAATCCGCAGGTACAGGATTTTGTGTTTGGAGTGGTAGATAACCTGATGCAGGCGCATCCGGGCATTGCGTATATTAAGTGGGATTGTAACCGGTTTATGACTGGTATGTTTTCACCCTATCTTAAAAAACAACAATCGCATTTGTATGTAGATTATACAAAAGCATTGTATGCTGTTTTTGAAAGGGTAAGGGCTAAGTACCCGCACCTGCCCATTATGCTTTGCTCCGGAGGTGGTGGAAGGATTGATTATGGTGCTTTAAAATATTTTAACGAATACTGGCCAAGTGACAATACAGACCCATTGGAGCGTGTATTTATCCAGTGGGGCTATTCACAGTACCTGCCAGCTATTGCAAGCTGTAACCATATTACTTCCTGGGGTAAAGAATCCCTTAAGTTTAAAACAGATGTAGCCATGATGGGGAAGATGGGATATGATTTGCAGATAGCACACCTGAGTGAACAGGAGTTATTGTTTTCCCAGCAGGCAGTAAAAACCTATAAACAGATCAGTGATATTATCTGGTATGGTAACCTGTACCGGCTGGTATCTCCCTATGAAGAAAACCGGGCAGTGCTGATGTATGTGAACAATAACCAAACCAAAGCGATACTGTTTAATTATACACTGCATACCAGGTTTGATGAAGTATTTACCAATGTGAAACTGGAAGGACTGGATGCCCATAAAAATTATTCTGTAAAAGAAATAAACCTGTATTCGGGCAGCCAGTCTGCCTGCCCTGAAAACGGCAAAACCTATAGTGGCAGTTACCTGATGAAAGTGGGTTTAACAGTTTCTGATGCTACTCCATTAAGCAGTAGTGTGTTTGAATTGGAGGGGATGGAATAAAAGGATAAATTAACAACATAATGAAGACTAAAATTAATCTGATAAAAGGTAAATAGCAGTCAAAGCAAATACCATTCCGATAATTAGTATTAGTCCGGGAAATATGCTATAAATGATTAGAGAGATTACAATTGTAATGAGCGGTGAAAGCCCTGTCATAGGAACAACAATAATTGCTTTACCATAGCGAAGCGCATAAACCAGTGTTAAAGCTCCCACAGAATTTAAAAAATGAATCATTGTTGCTAAATAGGGTCCTTTTAACCCCCAGTTAATTTGTTTTGAAAAATCCGTCATAAACAAGGCAATTGGTATTAGAAGTACTGCAGTAATCATCATATAAAAGAAGATACTTTCAGATTTCATAGTAGCGTTTGAGAATTTCATTACGTATGCTTGTAAACCCCAAAGCATGAATACTATTATTGAGAGAAAAAGCCAAATTTTTCCATGAGATTCTTTTGTTGAAGCAGGTTGATATGATAAAAGAAAGATTGCTATTAACGCTACAATAATCCCTATCCAGTGTTTTGTCGATGCTTCTTCTTTTAAAAAAATCATAGATAAAGCAATTGTGAGAATAGGAAATAATGAAATTAATGGAAAGACTATATATGCCGGACCATCTTTTAAAGCCTGAAAAAGTAAAAGTTGTCCTCCAGCACCCAAAATTCCAATAATTGAACCTAAAAAGATTGATTTAGTATCATATTCTAACTTCCAT
>Ga0364893_10341_pt1 | contig 23256 bp, 24 predicted proteins | sample ExccelJu500001D3_FD_206943 | JGI IMG/M metagenome (GOLD analysis project Ga0364893, IMG submission 206943) | Enriched cells from Trout Bog Lake Hypolimnion, Wisconsin, USA - BchlTB.July16.5000.01.D3 | ecosystem: Environmental > Aquatic > Freshwater > Lake > Hypolimnion/Profundal zone | place: USA...
GTTGGCAACAAACTTGTTGCCGTAATGTTGTGTGGAGAAGTAAATGTATTTCAGTGAAAAAATCTCACGTCGCCTAAAGCGCGTCTATATCGGCATAGCCATGGGCATTGCCATTTGGCTTCTATACGCCAGCTATCTCATTCTCTCGAATGCCATCGGCACCAATACTTCAATGAGTAGCGCGGAGCTGGTGCTTACGCCCATTAATCAAATTCAGAAGTAAATCAAATTCAAACTAATCAATCTAAATTAAATTGGAATCAAAATGAACATCCCATTCAAGCTAAAGTGCTCAATCGGAACACTATTGTTTGCATCATCACCAGTGTTAATGGCTCAAGTTCAATCGGCAACTATGGCAGATCCAGCAGGGCATGTTGTTGTGTCAACTGGTACTTATGGCTATGACGTGGAGAAAGCTAGTAGCGCCACTAGGGTAAATGCCCCGCTTCTGGAGACCCCTGTTTCAGTCGAAGTTGTAGATCAGCAAGTGATTCAAGATAAGGCAATTCTGAATCCTAGTGAGTTGGCCAATGTAGTTTCAGGTGTTCAGTCCTCTCCTGGGCTGATGGGAAATGCCGGAGGCGAATTTTTAATTCGCGGCTTTGCAACTAATGGCATCAATTACCGGGATGGCTTTAGGGTGCAGGAAAAAGATGCCATTCGAGATATGGCTAACGTTGAGAAGGTGGAATTCGTTAAAGGTCCAGCATCTGTTTTGTATGGATCAGCTCAGCCAGGTGGCGCGGTAAATACAATCACAAAACAAGCCCTTGACTATAACTTTGGCTATGCTGATATTCAGGCTGGCAGTTATGACTTTTTCAGATCAACAGTCGACTTGAATCAAGTGCTGGGTGATGTTGCAGTTCGTCTTAATTTGGCAGGCAATACGGGCAACAGCTTTATAGATTTTGAGTCTTCCAACAACTATCTCATTGCGCCAGCGGTTAAATGGAAAATAAATAGTGATGCAGAACTTTCCTATAGTGGTGAATTTCAAAAAACGAGCACTAATGGGCAGGCTACTGGATTGCCAAACATTAATGGGGTCGCAAATTTACCCCAAAGCTCCACTTTAGGCGAGCCGTGGACTAGGGCGAGCAATTTAAATGCAACCAATCAACTTAACTTTAAATTTAAGTTGAATGATGAGTGGACTTTTAGGCAGGGTTTATATTCTGGAAGAAATCAGGTTAATACAAGTTCTGCCTTATCAAGCTCAATGAGCGCCTCTGGCGATAGTGGTTTTGGCACACAAGATACATTAACCAATACTGCAAGATACTATTGGCAGCCTTGGGTGCAGACACAAAAAAATACAGATAGCCAAACTGAAATGCATGGCGTTCTCAAGCATGGTGATGTAACTCATAAAGTATTGGTTGGCTATGAATACACCAAAACAACTTGGGACCAGAACAGTGCATATAACTATTTTGACCAAGTAAACTTGAACAATCCAACGTATGTTCCGCAGCCCTCAATTTCAAGTCTTGGGGGGTTGTATGCCTTTACTCAAAATATGAATCAATCCTCGAATGCTTTTTATCTACAAGATCAAGTTAGCTATCAAGGATTGAGATTGTTGGCTGGTGTAAGAAACGAGAACGTAAATGCAACAAACGTGGTTGGCGGTGATATGGGGGCTTACTCAACTTCAGGCACCCAAGGGGCTACGACAGGTCGCCTTGGTCTTTTGTATATGATCACACCCGCAACTTCGGCATACTACAGCTGGAGTCAATCATTTAATAGTAATGTCACGTATCCAAGCTCATTTACTGCTGCTACTTTGCTGCCAGCATCCCGAGGTGTTCAAAACGAGGTTGGGTTAAAGCACTCCTTTTGGACTGGGTTAGATGGAACTGTCTCGCTGTTTAATATCACCAAGACTAACGTTCCTTATCCCATTGGCATGACTGGAACTTATGGGGTAAATGGCCAGCAGCAAAGTCAGGGTTGGGAGGCCAGCTTAATTGGGCAAGCCACTTCAAGCCTGCGCTTAATTGCGAATGCTACAGGCTTAAACGCAAAAATTACACAAGATGCTATTGCATCAAACGTAGGGCAAAATATTTATGGTGTTCCAAATTTCTCTGCAAATATATGGGGTGTACAAGACTTGAAGTTTGATATTCCTGGAAAACTATCTTTTGGGCTGGGTGCGGTGTATGTCGGGCAGCGTGCCGGAGCAACACCAAATACAAACGACTATTATTTGCCTGAGTACACCTCAATTGATGCTGGAATTTTCTACGCGATTGATAAAGTTAATTTAGCGCTTAATGTCAAGAATTTGACTAATGCAACCATTTTGAATTCAAGTCAAGGTGCGCTTACTTATCGCTCTCCAGGCACAAACTTTCTCTTAACTGCAGGTATTCATTTCTAATTATGACTATAAACCGACGCGCTTTTTCTAGAATTGCGGCCTCTTTTGGTCTTGCTACTATTATGGGGGGCGCTCGTGAGGCTTTTGCTAAAGATGGTGCCCGTAATTCTGTCTCGAGCGATTCAGTTGGAGTCCCTCAAAATGTCGCGGAGATGGAAGCGCAGCATGATAAAGCCATGCAAAAGTATGGCTCTTTCATGTCAGCTCCTAAGCTAGTTGTTGGAATGGTGGCTTACCCAGGAATGTTTTTGCAGGATTTTGTTGGACCACTAACTGTATTTGAAGCTTTAATGAATCGAGAGGTTCATATCATCTGGAAAGATCTTGATCCGGTCAAGTCGATAGGAGCTGGTGGCATTACTGTAACCCCAACCGTTACCTTTAAAGATTGTCCTCAGAATTTAGACATCCTATTTGTTCCTGGTGGCGTGCCTGGCATGTTTCCGGTAATGGAAGATCCCGAGATAATGAGCTTCCTAATCGAGCAAAGTAAGACAGCTAAGTATCTTACGAGCGTGTGTACCGGTTCTTTTATTCTCGGGGCTGCTGGTTTGTTAGATGGATATCGCGCCACGAGTTATTGGTCGATGGTTGATCTGCTAAGTGAGTTTGGTGCTATTCCTGTTCGCAGCAGGGTGGTTATTGACCGAAACCGAATTACTGCTGGCGGAGTAACTGCTGGAATTGATTTCGCACTAAAGATCGTTGCCAAACTCATTGGACCAGAGTATGCACAGGCCATTCAACTATATCTTGAATATGACCCAGCGCCTCCATTTAACGCAGGCTCCCCAGGTAAGGCGCCTAAACGCGTGAAAGAATTTATCTCAGACATGTCAGAGAGTATGAATAAGATGACGGATGCTATCGCCTTAAAGATTCGCAAGCAATATCCACAGCGTTTTCAGAAATGAGTGGAAATTGGTGGGTAGATTACTAGCCGACATTGCTACATAAATTAAATGACTAAGCAAAACCGCAAACTCATCTCTTGGCTTGCCACTCTTGCGATCCTGATGAGTGCGCTTGCGCCTAGCATCTCCCAAGCCTTATCTGTTTCTCAGGCTGGCAAAGGATTTGTTGCGGAGATTTGCACTACTAGCGGCACTAAGCTTAACCAGGTGATTGGTGACGAGGATTCCTCATCAAAACCAGCTGCAATGGAGGGGCATTGCCCATATTGTGTAGTTTCGTCTCTGTATTTATTACCTACTACTGTCGCTCTGGAGTTCCATGCTCCGACTCAGTACGTAAGGCAATCTTTATCCTCCTATCAGTCATACAGACCATTATTTTCTTGGTTAAGCCTACCCTCTAGGGCGCCCCCAGTCCTGTCTTAAATCGTTTTGGTGACGTGGCTTGACCATGTCGTTTTGGCAATCAGTTGCCATGATTTAAGACTAGATGTATTGGGAGGTGTCATGTACGCCATGATTGAGCGCCCCGATGATGGGGCTACCGCAAAACAAATTATTACCAAGCTATCGCAAGAGGTAGCGCTACCGACTGAGCTAATCGAAGGGCACTATTGCGACAACCGCTTTCCTTCGCGCAAACCCATTGATCGCTACTCATGTGTGGAGCTGATTCGCTATATTTGGATTAACCAATCCTCTAGAAGAGCATTTGTGGTGAAGCTACCCAAGGATCTGCCAACGGATCATGCCCTCATTCAAAGTTTTGATGAGCAATATCTGGGCCATATCCCTAAAAAGATAGGGCGCGAGCCATTAAAAGAGCTTGCCATTTTGCATCGCAAGATCAATGATATTGAGAGGTATAAGCGCAGATTAGGCACCGGTGTCTTTGCTCTGATGGGTACCGCGGGTATGAGTGTGTTCTCTAAACGAGAGCTCACTAGCTTGTTATCTGAGCAGGCTAAATCATTGCGCCCGGTATATGCCATGATTGAAGAGCGCCTTGAGGTTTTAAAAGCGGAGCTAGCCAGTAAAAAGGATATCTTTATGCGTGGCACGAAAGAACCTGCTGCAGGAGATTATTACTGCAATAGGATGGCGGCATGAGTGATTGGCTGAGAAAACTGCCTGGCTATCAAACATACGCTCCCGGACTAGAGCAAAAGATCTTGCGAGAGCTCCCCCAAATAACCATCATGGGGATTTTCGCAATTGCACTACCTTGTGTTCTATCAAGGCTTCTGTTATCCCACAAAGCCCAGCAGATGATTGATATCTTGGTATTTGCTACTGAGATTTTCTTTTTGGGCATGGTGGTGACGCTCGGCTTTGCGGCTTTAATTATTAAGCTCTCCAAAGGACCTGCTTATGTAGCTGATGCATATCCTTTGGTGGATTTTGATCGGCCAGGGAGGTGATTTTATGATTAAGAAAATACAGGTTGGCAAGTTCTCTTTAATTCTGGTGGTAGTTGGTGCAATCTTATTTATTGGATTTATAGCGCTTACTGTTTTTGCCCCTAAGAACAGCTTCAAGAATATCGATATCACTGGCAATACCAGCTTTGGTAATAATTTCTCTTTGGTAGATTCTCAAGGCAATACAAAATCCTTAGCTGATTACAAAGGCAAAGCAGTAGTGCTCTTTTTTGGCTACACCCAATGCCCCGATGTCTGTCCTACAACGCTGTCAGAACTCAAAGCGGTCATGAATGAGTTGGGCCCATTGGGCGATAAGGTCCAGGTCATTTTTGTAACCGTCGATCCGGATCGCGATACCGCGCAAATCTTGGCCCAGTATGTGCCTGCATTTGATCCCCGATTTGTTGGCTTGCGGCCCGCCGACAAGGAGGCTTTACAAAAAGTAACCAAGGATTTTAAGATTTACTACAACTACATTCCAGGTCAAAGCAAAGGATCCTATACTGTAGATCACAGTGCCGGTGGATTTGTCTTTGATCCAAATGGCCAGTTAAGGTTGTATGTAAAGTGTGCGCAAGGGCCTGAACCTCTTGCGCATGATTTAAAGGTATTACTTCAATAATGTCGAAAGGAAGCAAAATGAAGCCATTGAAAATTGCGGTGATTGCTGCAGCCATGTTGGGTGCTATTTCTGTTCAAGCCCAGGAAGCTAAAGTAGGTAATATCAAAATAGAAGGCGCTTACACACGGTCAACCGTTCCTGGTCAAAAAGCAGCTGGTGGTTTTATGAAAATTGTGGATAGTGGCGCTGCGGATCAATTGATCAGTGCTAGTTCTCCAGTAGCCCAAGAGGTGCAATTGCATACGATGGCAATGGACGGTAACGTCATGAAAATGCGCCAGGTCAATGCCATTGATGTACCGGCTAATGGCTCAGTAGAGTTAAAACCAGGCGGCCTACATATTATGCTTATGGGCATCAAAGAGCCCCTAGCTGCTGGTAGCTCCATTCCACTCAAACTCAAGTTTGCTAAAGCTGGTGAAGTTGAGGTGAAATTGCCAGTAAATGCCATGTCAGGAGAAATGCCTGCTGGTCACGATAAGATGAAGATGTAACTTGTATCAACGGATGGGCCGCTCTCTGTATGGGTGGTCTCCTTACCAAATATTCACTTCATATTGCTATGCAATTGCGCCCATATCAAATCTTGCTTGTAGCCTTGCCTTTAGGGCTTTTTGCCTGCGCAACCCAATCTGGCACATGGGTAAAAAGTGATGTTGCACCCCTGCAATTTAATCAAGATAACTATGCTTGTCTTCAGGAGTCTCAGCAGCCTTATGGTTATGGTCAAGGCGGATATGGCTGGGGTTATGGTTGGGGTCCAGGGTGGGGTGGATATAACGGGTATTCGGGTGTACAAACCAATCAAGAGCTCTACTCGGCTTGCATGAAGGCTCGTGGATATAGCTGGCAGCCAAATCAATAAGTAATGGATCTTGTATTCCCAGTTCTGCTATGGGTCGTTACCAACGGCTAGAAAAATAAGCGTTACTTAAAGTAACGCTTATTCCTTAAAATACTTTGGAACAACGAAGTGCGAAACGGTTGTTCCAATATTCCTTTGGTTTTCTAAACCAAAGAGTGAGTCAGTAGCTCTTATAGTTATATTAAATTCACTACACAAAACGCTACACACCGATATTTAGGAGACGTAACCTCTTGAAATTCTAGTGGTTTTCTTTGGATGTCTGCTCTCATAACCTGAGAACCTAAACCTAACCTAAAACTCACAATAGGTTAGGCTTGTGAGGGAATTGATTGCTTTCGTAGGTTAAGCGTTACTTTAAGTAACGCTCAGGGGTTTCGCAAAGTGTGTAGGCAAACACTACACATTTTCAATAGCAATACGATTAGATTAATGTCTTGAGGGGCTGCTTCGGGTCGATATTTGCCAGCGATGATTTAACCAGTCGATTGTCTGCTTATGAGCGAGGAGCAGACTGCAAGGATGGCATCAATGCAGCTGCCCTAAATTCAAACCTCAGTTTGTTCTGCCATCTCTAAGGCATCATCTACTTCAATACCAAGATATCGCACGGTGCTTTCCAACTTTGTATGCCCCAGAAGCAACTGAATTGCTCGAAGGTTTTTGGTTCTACGATAGATTAAAGATACTTTAGTGCGACGCATCGTATGGGTTCCATAGTTAGCTGATTCCAATCCAATCGAGCTGACCCAGCTATGGACAATCCTAGCGTACTGTCTGGTCGATAAATGTGGAGATTCTTTGATCCGACTTGGAAATAAATAATTTTCCAAGTGCAAATCATCCGCCTGAATCCATTGCTCTACTGCAGTCCTTGTAAGTTCAGTAATTTCAAATTGGACTGGTCGATGCGTCTTTTGCTGCAATATGTTGGCTCTAGATGAAACATGGTCTCCGGTAGCGATATCCCGAACCTTTAGTTTGATCAAATCACAAGCGCGTAACTTGCTGTCGATAGCCAAATTAAATAAAGCTAAATCTCGCTTACTCCCGTTTAGTTGAAGGCGGACTCGAATTGCCCAAATGTCCTTTAATTTGAGTGGCGCTTTCTGGCCTGTTAGTTTGCCTTTGTTCCAGGGTTCTTTATGCTGAGTAGCAATAAGCTGTTCCATGACATTCTCCTTGTGTGAAAGGGAATACCACTTTGCGCTGAATTAAAAGTCTCAGCAAGGGCTCGAGAAATCCCGAAAGCAGTCACTCGAGCTAGTTATCTACCGCAGGCAAATATCGACCCTAAGAAGTCACTCACTTTAACTTTAATAGTATTCAAAAATACCCCAGCTAATACTAGCCGGGGTATTTAATTCAAAGTATTGTTTTATAGGCCTAACGCCCTACCGTCACTTCTTGGATCATGTGCACCAGTAATTTTTTTAGCTTGGTAGTCAATAACGATTGCACCAGGATGTCCTGCTAATGGACTTTGAGCTGCAATTTCGCTCATTTCATGACCACGCTTTCCAAGCTCAACAAATACTTCTTGTCCAGCATCTTTTTCAAGTTTTAAAGAATCTCTAGTATCTGAGAAAGTTTTTCCCAATAAGAATCGAGGCTTAGTCAATGCTGTTAATGGATCCATCTTGTAGTCTATCAATCTAGTTAATACAGCTGCTAATGTCTGTGGCTGGCCATCCGCTCCTTGAGTGCCATAAAGAATGGCTGGCTTGCCATCTTTGATATACATGCCTGGGTTCAATGTATGAAATGGACGTTTGCCAGACTCAAGGCGATTCGGTGATTTTGGATCTAAGTTAAAAGAGGCTCCACGATTGTGCCAAAGCATCCCGGTATCACCAACTTGCACACCACTACCCCAGTCGAAATAAACGGTAGTGAGCATAGAAGCACAGTTTCCCTTGCTATCTACTGCCGCTAAAAATACCGTATCACCATTTTTGTAAACATATGGCCAAGGCATGGCGGTTTCCATTTGGATCTTCTTAGCTTGCTGGTCTAGGTAAGCATTCGATAACAATCTCTGGCTTGGAACATCAACAAACTTTGGATCGGCTACATATTTGTTTCGGTCTATAAAAGCCAGCTTCACCGCCTCAACTAAGAGGTGGTAATAATCTGGGCTTCCTTCCGGAATTTTTGAAAGATCAAATCGCTCTAAAATTCCCATAATCTCTAAAGTAGTGATCGCCTGGGTTGGAGGTTGATTACCCAATAGAGTTCCGCCACGATAGGCAACACTTAAAGGCGGCTCTATTTGGGCCTGAGTGAGAGCCAAATCTTTCGCTGTCAAAGGTGAGCCAGCATCTTTTAAGCCTTTAGCCAAGATGGCCGCCAATTTCCCCTCATAAAAATCACGATGCCCACGTTCGGCAATCATTTCAATGGTCTTAGCAAGTTTGGGTTGCTTAAATATCTGACCGACTGTTGGTACTTTTCCATCAATCAAGTATCCAGACTCAACTCCAGGTAACGACCCCATTTCTTTTAGACGAAAATTGAGCCAAAAGACTTCTGATGCAGAAACGGGGAATCCATCTTTTGCCAATTTAATAGCGGGAGTCAATAATGAAGCCCAAGATTTATTACCCTTGAGATCTTTTTTACTAATTTCATAAGCCTTACCTAAGGTGTCGACATAGGCGGCACTTGTTAGCATTGATTTAGGCCCGCGAACTGGGATACTTCCCGAGTAAGGGCTGATGTCTTGTGGCGCCTGTCCAATACCTGAAATAGTTTGCGCCTTTCCATTGGCATCACTAATAATCATGAAGGCATCACCACCGTAGCCTGAAAAATGGGGATAAGTTACAGACAGGCAAGAAGAAATAGCTATAACCGCTTCAATCGCATTTCCACCCGATTGCAGTACTTTCAATCCCGCCTCTGTCGCCAACTCATGGGGACTAGTCACCATTCCCTTGCTAGAGGTAGCTAACGCACTCTTTGAAGCAGACTGAGCATATGCAAAATTTGGAATGAGTGGCGATATTGCCGCCATACCTGAAGCCTGAATAAAACCTCGGCGCATTTGAGAAGATAAATCGAGCATCTTTTTAGTCATTTCTTGTCCCCATATTTTTTATATTTGTAGTGCGAATTTATATTAACCATATATCTATTAGGTTTATTGCTATTTTTTAAAAACTTAGTGGTAAACACTTAAGTAGATATTAAAAAGATTGATCTTAGTCAACCTTTCCTATTGAATCCTTGCCAGCGTCTTAGGAAATTATTAACTACGCCTAATGGTATTTTTGGGCACTACTACGAATAATTAAGTGGTGGAATTATCGGGCGCTCAATCCTTGGTTAAGGTAATAAAAACCATATGAGAATGGTTTTTTTGGTGATTCGGGGCGGAATCAAACCACGGACACAAGGATGCTAGATCCTAAAATCTCCAGCCCAATGAGATGCCATAACTGTTGATATTGACCTTATCGCTAGAGCCATCACTCCAGTAAATAGTCTTATAGTTTTGTTGAGACACCTCAACCCTTGTAAATAGGTTCTTGGTCAGCAAATACTCAGCACCGATACCGTAACTAGGTCCATTTATCCACTGGTAATAGCCTGGGGAGGAATACTTAGACCATGACCATCCTAACTTGGCATATGCCATCAGTTTTTCAGTTATCGCATAGCCAACTTTTCCACCCGCCTCTATTGGATTATGAGCATCCGGATCTGAACCAGATGTATCGGTTGTTACTAAATCATATGAGCCATAAGCGCCAAGCAACCACTTGTCATTGATTGCCTTATAAAAATCAGCAGTAATACTTGGAATACCACTTCGACTGGTTGCTGAATCACCCGGTGTCGATTTATCTGTAATGGAATTTAATGAGTAATCGATTGCCAAGCCAAAACCCTCAAAGTTTTGTGATTGAGCAAAGGCTGCGGAGCTCAGCAATACCAATAATAAAATAATAATTTTTTTCATAACTACCCCTTTAAATTCTATTTTTTAATAATCTTACTTATAGTCAAACTTCATTTGCTCAGATATCAAAATACCTTTACTAGTTAGCTCACAAAGCCCCGCGTACTTTGCTAATGGGGTAGTCTCACTCATTCCCTCTTCCATTAATCTTTGATTATCAAAAGCAAGTTCAAGAGTTGAAAAGTTTCCATAAGTTTTAATCGCCTTAGCCACAATGCGTCGATTACATTCGCCAAGAAGCTCTTTAAACCGATCTTTCATCTGAAGGATTTGCTCATATGATTTTTGCTCATAACCTTCCATCTTGGACCTGCCTGTAGCTTTAGCAATAGATTCATCAATTTCAGCAAAACTTGAAGAATACTTTTCTCCCGCTGAGATATGGTACGAGTCATACTTTAGCTTTGGTTTAGTTAAAAGCAAATAAAGGGCATCGGCACAATAATCTACTGGAACAACATCAATCCTCTGCTCTAAGGCGCAAGGGAATGCTTTTAATGCCAGCGCCATTCTAAAAACCCAAAATATACTTCCCGATGGCTTACAACCTAACTTGGTATGTCCAATAACAATGGATGGTCTAGCAATGACTAAGGGTAAATCAGGCAATTCTTCCTTTAGGCGTTGCTCACCTTCATATTTGCTGTGCGTGTACTCTAAAAAATGTTGAGTTTTTTTACCGCGGTTATAGCCCTCGGGAACGGGATTTGGTGAATCCAATCCACAAGCCATTGCGGTACCAATGTGAAGAAATCTTTTTAAATTACATCGATGACTTAAGCCATGGGCCATATTTAAAACCCCATCTACATTCGTAGGCCAAATAGAGGGGTTGTTACCAAAAGATGCCACTGCGGCAGAGCTCACCACATTTTCTATGGAGCTCAAGCGTGGGTCATCAATCCAACAATTCACAACATTTAAATCACCGCACAGAATCTGCTCTAGCTTTAGCTGTAATAACTGCTTAGTTGTGACGCCATGATTTCTGAGTGTAGTAACTAACCTCACCAAGCCTTCTTCAGGTTTTGATGAGCGAATTAAAAAGATCGCATCTACAGCTTCACCACGAGCAAATAGCTTAGCCGCCAAAGCTCCGCCAATAAAGCCATTTGCTCCAGTAATTAGTATTTTGGGTTTAAAAGTCATTAGTAAAGCTATTTAGTTTAACTTGGTTATTGTAGTGGTCGATGGCGATGCGTTTTAAACGACATCGACTGAAACAAGGATGTCTAATTGATTCGTCCTTTTAAAGGACAATTCATGATGGGGCTATCCGGCTTTAATGGCGAGCAACCCTGCCAAGCCCAAAAAGAAAATGCCCCGCACGAAGCAGGGCATTATTTAAATCTTGGTGATTCGGGGCGGAATCAAACCACGGACACAAGGATGTCCAATCCTCTATTCCATAGACCGTTATTGGCCGATTTGGGACGGATAAACCCCTAAAAACACCCCATCTTGAATGACTGATGTAGGGCAAGCAAGGGACTGAAGCTTACCCTGGCCGGGATAGGTCAAAATACGCGTATTACCTCAATACCCTGAATTTTCTTAAGCGCATCTAAAAAACATTCTTGACCAAAATTCCCCAACTGCCCCTCAAAATAGTCTTTTAGTGAATCGGTATGCATCTTAAGGAGTCTCTCAGAGCGGCCTGATATTGTTGTTTTAATAAAAAAGTAAAAGAGCAAAGTTAGATATACCCAAGTAATTTTTGGTAAATTTGCCGCTTGCAGCCTCATCAACTCACTTGGATTGACTGGATGCTGAACATCTATCTCAGGATTTCTGCCATAGCGCCAACTCTCTATTTTTGGATATGGATATCTCTCAACTCCATTCTGACTAAATACATCGTCAATACGTTGCAGGATTTCCTTCTCGCTGATTGTCTTAAGCGCAAATAATTTCCAAAGTTTGGAGTTAAAAACAATGGCTGTGCCCAGAAAATCAGGATGTTGATCCACAACTTCAACAATTTCAGGAAGATTTCTTTTTAGTCCGCTTCCTTTGCCCCGTGGATACATGCCCACTTTTTCTATTCGCTCGAAGATTTTTGCTGGTGTATTTTTCAAGTAATCGTCAGCATATCTCCATACAAACATTTCATCTAATTTTGGATTTGTTATATCCGTCAGATCCTTTACCCCTTTACACCAAAGCATATTCCGAGCTTTGGCTAGAGGCTCAACTTCCTGGCCACCCCGAGATTTCTTTGTTTTTGCCTTGGCAATTTCAGGAACTTGAATGTCTTTCATATTCCTATAGATTTTATTTAAACCCAATAAGAAAATAGTAAAAATTTAGAAAATATTTAAATGACACCAATTGACTCCACCTTAAGCGGCAAGCTAATCAGGGAATACGGCCCCATGATTGGAGGGCGAGATCTTTACTCTGCCTTAGGATTCAAATCCTATGGAGCATTTCGACTGGCTAAAGAACGAGGGGAAATCCCAGTTGAGATATTTAAGATCCCAAAAAGACGGGATTGGTACGCACTAACTACCGATCTGGCGCAATGGCTCATGAGTCTTACTCAAACCACAGATTGCACCGCACAAGATAGGGAGCTAGAAATGTAAAAAGTCAGAATTAACCTGAAAGGTCAACCTGACTTTTTTTGATGCTTGGATTACTGTTACATGGAACCAACAGTATCTCCAAACTCCAAAACAAAGTCAATTTTTTGAAGCTCAATTTGAGCTGATACGGGAGAAATGCATTCAATTGATGCCTTTTGACGGTTCAGCTCTGAATATTTGGAGATACCTGTGGCACGAAAGAAACGAAAAGTTAAAAAACTAGACCCTAATGGGCCTGCTAGAAAGCTGATTGATGTTGCATCACACCGAACAACTGGCGCAGTATTTATAAAGGGGCTCACCCCCTACCCCGCAGAATATGAATCTTATACAGAGCGCTACACAATTGCGAGCCTAGTACTTTGTCATGATGTAGTTCAAATCAAGACCCAGTCAAATATTGAGAATTATGTAGATATAGACGGAAAGAAACGTCGATACATTCCGGATCTTATAGTTGGTATAAATAATTCGGAAGTAACCATTGAAGTAAAGACTCTCAATTATTTGTTTCAGCCTAAGGCAATTAATAAATATCAACAGATTGGATTTCACTATAGTAATTCCAAGAAAAGATTTGCATTTCTAACAGATGCTCAAATTCAAGATGGGGAGCGCTTTAAAAATATCAAAATACTTTTTCGATATGCCCATAGCCATCTTCCAAATACAACTTTGGAAAAATTGTCGGCATGGAGTAGCCAACGCGCTATCTCCATTAAAAACCTCATGGATCTATTGGAATTAGAACTAGTCGAGGTCTATACAGCAATTGCACAGAAACATCTGTGCATCGATTGGAATTTACCTTTGTCAAAAGATTCCTTAATAAGTCATACAAATAAACCATTACAAGGACTCAGCATTGAACATCTTATCTCTTCAAGTCGGTATGGTTATCTACTGGAGCAATTGGCTATGGGTGATTCGCCGTCAAATAAACGACTGCTGGTTGCTGGAACGACTTGGCGACAACCAAAGGCACAACTTAATGCATTCAGCTCTGTTGGAGCATTTCAAAGAGAAGACGCTATGCGTGATCTCACCAAAGATGAACTTACAGCTGGAACAGTTTGGAGTCGAAGAAATCGAGCTCCTGGTAAGACAAATTAAAAAAATAATATCAATAAGAATATAGAAAGATCAAAAATGAATAAAAAAATTCAGCCATCAAAATTCATTGCCTCCAAAGGCGGAAATATAAAATCGAATCAATCACTACTGGTAGCTGAAACATCACCTAGTTTGCCTGAAGTAGATTTCACACTCACTGGAATTCTTGTCATTAACAATGCAGTTTCTGAGCCTGTGGGAAAGCCATGGATTACCACAATCCTATCTCAGATTAAATCTAATGGAGATAAATAATGAGTACCTTCTTATTGATCCCAGGGCTTGTTATAGTCTATCAAGAGCATGAATTTGAGCTTGTCACCGTCATAAATCAGCAACTTGAATTCGAGGAAATTTATTCTAGAGATAAGTTAAATCTCACAGAGTCTGATTTTTATATAGAGATTCGCTCAAAAAACATACGGATTACCGATAGCAAGTCTTCTCCAAAGCAATTAATAACGAATGCAGTAGATGAACTGCAGGAGCCATTTATAAATCTGAACGATATTTCAGAAAAGAATCAGGGTATTGTCCACAGAAAAATTAAATACATTTCCGAATGTATTAAGGTTGGAATTTCTCGAGGGCAACGAAAATATATCGACCATGAAAGACATCGTATTGCAAAACTCATCAATGATCCCCTTGGTGCGCCAGGAGCATCAACAATCCAAGGCTGGTGGATAGCGTGGGAAGAATCACATAAAGATTCATCAAGATTAGTCAGTGGCCATGCATTGAAAAGGCGACACACTTTCATTGATCTTGAGTCTGAGAACTTCATTCAAGATCAAATTGATACTAAATATGCCGTTCTAACAAGGCCAAAAGTGGGAACTGCATATAAAGCGTATCGAACTTCCCTGGCTATTGAAAATATTTCTCGAGAAAAATTAGGAAAACCTTCTTTGCGGCAAATAGCCTATAGAACTTTTTATAACCGCATCAAGGCGCTGCCACAAGATGAATTAGCTATTGCAAGAAAAGGTAAGCAAGCTGCACGAATCGAAATGCGCATGATTAAAGGTCATTTACCCGCAGAGTACCCCTTAGATAGCGTAGAAATTGATCACTCCCCAATGAATCTCTATGTAATTGATGACAAGGTCTTTTTGCCACTAGGTCGCCCATGGTTAACAGCCATCAAAGATCGTTATTCAGGGGTGCTTCTTGGATTTAGCATTTCATTTCAACCCACTGGATTAGATAGCATTCTTAGCTGCATTCAACACTCATTAGAACCCCATACAAAAGCCTATGAGCTTTGGCCAGATATAGTTAATCCTTGGCCTTGCTATGGATTAGGGAACTATTACGTATCAGACCGCGGAAGAGACTTCCTAAGCCCTAAATACCTTAATGCCATCACTTCTCTTGGGGCGAATTATGAACATTGCGAGAAAAGAACGCCTTGGCTAAAAGGCAGTGTTGAGCGCTTCTTTGGAACGCTAGAATCAACATTTTTTGATGCGCTACCAGGAAAGACATTCCCTCATCTGAGTAAGAGAGGCGATTACAACCCAAAAAAACACGCTGTTATTCGCTTTTCTAATCTCATTTATCTAATTTACAAATGGGCCGCCGATTACCATAACGTAACTGAAAATAGCCGAAAACGTGCCAGACCCATAGATCTATGGAATGAAGGAATAGCAATAGTTCCGCCCCCAATGATTCGCTCACTCGATAAGCTGGATATTATCCTAGGCGATGAAAACATGGGTTCCTTATCTCATGAGGGCATACGCTTCAAAAGACTTAACTATGCTGATGAGCAACTTCATCATCTTCTGAAGGAGATTGGCACTGGATCCAAGGTTAAATTCTACGTTTCCCGAAGAGACCTACGCTCTATTTATGTACTGCACCCTAACAGCAAGGAATATCTAGAGGTGCCCTGCACTCGACAAGATTATGCCAACGGACTAACCCTATTTCAACACTCTTATATCCAGAAAGAGGCCGGCAAGATTTCAAGCCAAAATGAGGCAGTAGATACATATCTTGCCGCTCAAGAACGAATTATTAATGAAACTCGGGAAAGCTTGGAGGTCAATAAATCCACCAACTACTCTAAGGCGGCGCAACTCTCAGACGTCAACTCAACAGCAGTGATCAATGGAAATCCAAATTCCATTACCAACACTTTTAAAAATAGAGTGTCAATAGTTAAAAATAATTCAAGCTCAGCTCAGATTATTCAAATTCCAACTTACCAACGCAAGAAGTTGAAATGGGGTTGATCAATGAACGAGCCAGACTTTAACTCCTTACACCTTTTTGAAAATATTCCACTAGAAATTAAAGATGAAATTAGTGCCGAGCAAGTCCGCCAGCTAGTTATAGAGAGGAATGATGCTAATGAGATGGCTGAGTTTGCTAGAACTGTACCAATTATGTTTGATCAATACAAAGAGGCGATTGAATATGCCAATAATTTGCTGGAGCGTAAAAAAAGAAGTAGTAAACCTGGAGGTGTTTGGTACTTAGGAGAAGGCGGATGTGGGAAAAGCTTTATTTTGGAATACATACTTAAAACAAATCCACCTCACGAATCAACATTTCTTCGAAAGTGTCCTATCTTATATATTGTTTTTTCTAGCACCCCAACGGAGAGAAGCATACTTCAAACCCTATTAAAGCAGTTAGGCCAAAACGAACAATTAATGGCGGCACAAAGTAATGACAAACTTGAAGAAACACTAATTCATGCCCTTAAAGTTGCGCAGACACTTGCCATACTTGGAGATGAGGCCCATCACCTATGGTTAAATATAAAAGCATCTCAGGCGAGCAATCTGATAAAGCGTATCTACGATCAATCAGGTGTAGCTTTTGTCTTTTCTGGAATACCCACTCTTTATCAAGCACTTTCTGATGACCCTCAAGTAAGCACGCGCTGGAAAGGCGTCTTTAATTTAAGTCAATTTCAACTAGGGCCAGAATTTGAAGATGTCTTAGCCGCCTTAGATGAGGCCATTCCAATGCAAAAAATATCAAATCTTGATCGAATGGCAGAAAAGATTCATCTAATCACCCAGGGAAATTTGCGTAATTTAAAGGACTTTATTTCTGAGGCCGTGTTCTTAGCTGCCACTGGAAAATCTGAAATTATTCTTCCTTACCTACATCAAGCCTGCAAGAATACTTTTGGCCAGAAACATGCCAATCCATTTGATAAAAATGAATCGATTACTACACCGCGTTAAACCGTTTTACAGGGAAGATGTATATGGCTTCCTAAAAAGAGTAGCTCGCAATAATCTTCTTAAGGGAGAGCAGGAACTTCTATTTGAAATTTCTCAAGAAAATTCAACTACTGTAAGAGCAATAGTAATTCCACATTTGGCCCATTACTGCCTTAACTCCGTTGAGGAATTGGCTCAGCTCTCTGGGATTGAACTCTCGCGTTCGGCTGGTGATCGTATTTGGCAGATCAATGGGGAGCAGATTACGAAATCAGTCTTTATCGCAACTAGAAACCCTAAGGTATGCCCACAATGCCTACAAACCGAAGCCTATATTCACGGGTCATGGTCCCTTAGTCTTTATATCTCTTGTTCATATCATTTATGTAACCTACTCACTCATTGCCATGAATGCCGTAAGCCACTTAAGTGGACTCGAAAAGATATTGAATTTTGCAACTGTGGAGCTGATTTAAGGCGATCACCCATCACAAACGGCTCCCCAAATTCAATACTTCTAGCGCAGTTAATTGATCATCGCTATGACGAACGCATCCAATTAAGCTCTAGATCTTTACCCAATAGGGAGATTGAGCGACTAGCCACACTTTCACTTGATGGACTTTGTAAAACTTTCTGGTTCCTAGGGCACTGCGTTGCTAGGCTGGGAAATTTTGGATCTGGTCATGGCAAAAAAATACCATCCCATGAGGAAGCATCACAAATGATTGATAAAGCAATTTCTTTAATGCAATCATGGCCAAATCAACTAGGGAATCATCTAAATACACTTTCAAATAGAAAACCGTCCGATAGCACGGACTCACTAATTAATCGCTTATTTGGTCCAGCTCAATACTATTTAAAAAATGAAATTGATACAGAAGAGTTGTTTTATATAAGAACCGCCTATGAGCAACATATACGGCAAATATGGAAAAAATTTGATAGTACGGTTCAACCAATAAACAGCGCCAAGCAGTTACCGTTAGACTCAGAATGGTAGCGCCAAATACCGCCAACGTAACTGAATTTGCCACTCAATTACGACTAAAAGAAATGGGGCTAGATTGGGCCCCAAAAATCTCCAGGATATATAACCTACCTAAAATTATTCCCTATGAAGCCTTTAGCTCTTGGTGTATTAGAGCAGCCATTGCAATTCATGCCAATCCCAATAATCTTTTAGAACAATTTGGAATTTCAAATAACCTTCATGTATCAAATTTAGACTCAGGAAAATACTTAATAGATGCCAACATTATTTCAGTCCTGACTATGTTCGATCCCCAGGAGTTTAAACATCAGACATGGCAACATGATTCGATCTTATCAAAACCAGAGTTTGCTTGCTTATCTGCTGATATTTTTCAAGGTAGACCTATTTATCGATATTGCCCATCCTGTCTTAGCTCTGATGAAATTCCATTTTTTAGACAATCATGGAGGTTGGCAAGTGCTTTAGTTTGCCCAAAACATCGAACAATACTAAGGGACTCCTGCGGACATTGCTCACGAAAAATTAATTTGGATGAAATCAATCCCCTAAAACCGCATCACGCACTAATATCTCCGGATGCATTACTACATTGCCCTAGTTGCGGCAAATCTCTCGGCTCATGCAGCTCAGAAATAATTGATAGAAAGTATTTCTCAAGCGTCTTTTTTCACCAAGAAAAAATTGAAGTCGCCATTCGTCTAACGGCTCCTGCTGCCGCCCCTTCTGAATCAATCAGCAATGAGGAAGAATTATTGAAATTAAATATTGATGAGTCTGACTACGCTGCGGCCAACATGCAGACAATACTCAGGGGATTTTTAGAATCTATAACCGAATCCAAGGATCGGATCCTGATTCAAGAACAAAGTCTGAGTTATATACAGAATCAAATGATTTTTAAAGAATATCAAACCCATGATTTGAGCACCCCATTTATTGATGGAATATATACCCACCTCAATTACTGCAAAGTGTTTAATTTTCTTTCCCCGGTCCTAAGTACGCAAATTTCTAAATTTCAAACCCTATTGGGCTCCACACGCTGGTGGGATCGGACTATAGATGGCGTAGAAAGGGATCTAGAGCCCTCGCAAACTCAATTTGAGTCTGCGGTTAGCTGGGCCCTTAGAAATAGTAGGCTCAACAATGGATCTGAGATCGATCAACTCACAAGTTAATGCCAAAAAAATTAACCTCTTTTGCCAAAAGGCCAGCTTTAGAGTGCCAAAATATCGGGAAAGCCAGGAATAAGGTGCAATTTCAATAAAACCCGGTATTGCAAGATTTTAGCTAACTATATGATTTTATTGGGATAGTAAAGCCAGACTTAGAGTGCAGACGACAGGATTTAGCCTTTTCTATACTAGGGACAAGCGGGTAGGACGCTTCCTACACATAAATCAGCCTTAAGCCCTTACCGCTCCAATCTGTCCTGCCTAGACTGGATAGTCACCGATTGGAGAATGCTGATGAGCCCGAAATCCCGGCTGTACACGCTTGTAAAGGCATGGAAGAACAAACCCTTCCAAGAAGTACGAGACGCTTGTGGCGAGCAATGGCTTGGCCTGAGTAGCCAAGCTCTCGAAGAACACCAATCCTGGTCCCAGCGACAAGCGATTAGTCATGAACCCATTTTTAACGCGCAGGGGACAAAACTGACCGGCTCTTTATTTAGACCTTTGCTAACGGCAACCGACACTCAACTCCTACGTTTATTTATGGAGGGGCTAGATGCAAGCTCCTATTGGTATCGCAGTGGTCGCTTTATTCCAGGAATCCTGCCCGTGCCAGCTCACGCCTTAGCTTCAAGCGCCTACATCGATGCACTCAGTGATTTAGTTTTGAATTCACGTCTGCCAGTTGGCCTCGTATCTTTAGGAATTCAATCTCTACCAAATTCAGATGTATCAGCAGCTTGCAAAGAGGGTTTATTGCGCATGAGACGACTCGGTGTTTTGCTACATCTCATCGAGTTTTCCGGCACTGCAAAAGAATTGCTCTTCTTAGAAGAAATGCAATTAGATGGCATCCACATTGAGATGGGGCAATTTCGTAATTGCCCATTACCAATAGAAGTCATTACTCAGGCCAAGAAAATGCAAACCGAGATCTATGCCAGCAATATCACCTTAGTGAAAGACTTAGAGAATGCCAACGCTCTAGGTTTGGAGCATTGCTATGGAGGACTCATGATGCCTCTTGTCAGTAGACACCAAACATTACACATTAACGATAGCCGAATCGCTAAAGCCATTTTTTCGCTGCACCCTCATCAACACCTAAACCTAAATGGAGACAAGAAATGAGAAAACGCGTGATGTTGGTAGATGACCACCCAGCCATGTTGATGGCACTCAAAAGCATGCTGCAGGATCAATTGCTCTTTGAGATAGTGGGACAAGCCCAAAATGGAGAAGAGTGTCTCAGATCCATAAAAGAGGTCAATCCTAATATGGTCATTCTAGATTTAGATATGCCAAAGACTGATGGCTTTGATGTCATTCGCAGAATTGGTCTGATGCATCCAGAGGTGCGGATGCTGGTGCTATCGAGCCTAGATGAAGCCGTCTATGGCGGCAGGGTTAGATCGCTTGGGGCACACGGCTTCGTTAATAAAACTGCCGGCGCCGATGTCATTCTTGCTGCTTGCGTTGCCATCTCGCAGGGCTACACCTTCTTTACCCACGGCAAGAAAGGTAATAGCTCGCTGACTGATAACGATAAGCTTGCCTTGATATCTGATCGCGAACTCCAGGTCATGAAATATCTTGGCAAGGGCAATACCAATCAACAGATTTCAGACCTACTGCACATTAGCAATAAAACCGTTGCGACCTATAAAACCCGTGTATTTGATAAATTGGGCATCAACAATATTGCAGACTTGATCTTGTTCTGTCGCATTAATCACATCATCGAGAGTTAAGTTCGCAATGCATCGATTCATCTCACGGGCAATCTTGCCCTTATGCTTATTAGGTCATGGGTTTGTTTACGCAAGCTCTTTTAGTCCAAAAGAGCAATGGTGGATCGATGCGCATCCTGTGGTGCACTTCAGCATTCATGAAAAATATGCGCCATACCTGAATAGCGACAAAGACGGTAAGCATGGTGTCTTCCAAGCCGTATTAACAAGCTTAGGTAAATTTACCCAGCAACAATACCTGCCTAGATGGAGAAGTACAGATCAAGAAGGTTTACATCAACTTGCTAATGGCGAAGTAGATTTCATCATCGACCCACCCGCTATCGATGATCAAGCATTGAAATTTGGATCACTCTCTGAGGCCATTTTTTGGGGTCACGATGCCGTGATCGCCAAAGCCGCAAATGGCACTACCATTGACCAGGAAAAAATTGCTTACTTTGATCGAGGGTTTGAGAGCTCGCCGAGTAGCGCCAATCATCTGGCGAGCATTTCAAGTTACCCAGAACAACTCATCTTAGACCTACTGAAGAATGATATTGAAGCCCTAGTGATGCCGCTGCGCTTGGCGCAACAACTCATCAAGCAATTTGGTAATGAGGGCCTTCAAATAGATGGGCTATACGGGCGAGAACCCTTTGCATATCGCTGGCTGATTTCCCATGAAGACGCGCCCTTACATTCGGTCTTAGATCGTTTTATGACTGGGCTAGATCCGATTGAGTCACGCCAACTCTTTGCTTTAGATACAAGCCCGGTCACCCTAACTTCACATTACTGGAAAACAGCACTCCCTTGGAGCCTGAGTATGGCTCTCTTGATTGGCGGGGGATTGTTCATTTGGCAGTTACAAATAAAACGTTACAAACAAGAACAAGAAACTGCCGACCTCATCAGCTCAAAAGAAGTTGCTGAAAAAGCCAATGCGGCCAAGTCTGCCTTTCTTGCCACCATGAGTCATGAAATTCGTACGCCCATGAATGCCATTCTGGGTGTGCAAGAGTTACTGCTCAATAGTCATAAGCTACCGCCTAGCGAAAAACCGCTTCTGAAGAGCGCCCATGCATCTGCAGAGTCACTCTTGGGCATGCTAAATCAAGTCTTAGACCTCTCCAAGATAGAGGCTGGAAAACTCACGCTGAATCTAGAGCCCTACTGCCTCAAAGATTTAGTGGATGATATTCACTCAACCTTCTCTACGGTTGCTACCAAACAAAAATTACTACTGCACACCTCAATCGATCCACGGGTTGCTAGAGTACTCATGATTGACCCTTTGAGACTCAGGCAGATCCTACAAAACCTCTTAAGCAACGCGATTAAATTCACTGATCATGGTGCGATCTATTTTTCCATCACCGTTCTAGCAGACGATCATGCTGGGCAATTGATTGAGTTTAGGGTGATTGATACGGGCATTGGCATGGGTAAAGAAGAAATTACTCGCGCACTTGAAGCCTTTGAGCAAGTTCCCAAACGGATGGATATGGGTGAACAGCAAGCCGGTACTGGGCTTGGTCTCACCATTACTAAACACCTCATTGACTCCATGAACAGTCACCTCTACTTTGATAGCGATCCTGGATTTGGAAGCAATGTGCATTTTTGCGTTGCCTTTCCCCGTACTAGCATGGCCGCATTGCGCACGAACTTATCTGACAACAATTCACCCAAGAAGCATCTTGCTAAAAAACAATCCGGCAATAAAGAAAATCCAAAAGGAACACTAAAGGCTCTCGTGGTGGAGGATCACCCCGCAAGCCGTCAAATCCTTTCTTTGCAACTCGAGGCACTCGGCATCCAAGTATGGGTTTGCGAGAGTGCAGATGATGCATTGGCGTTGGTGCGAGAACATCGTTTTGATCTCATGCTGACAGACCAATCGATGCCAGGTATGCAAGGATCCGATCTAGCAAAAGCAGTGCGCGCCATGGGTCATCGAGAGCTCATTATTATTGGCGTGACTGCAGATATTTATGCCCTAGATTCTCGCCATCAATTTTTATCTGCCGGTATGAACGGGGTACTGATAAAACCGCTTAGCCTCAGCGCCCTTGAGAATGAGCTCACCCGTTACTTTGCTGTGGTTGATGCTGATGCACAAAGGACCGTAAGAGAAGATTTTGAATATTCGTTCGAGGCATTCTCCAATCTTTTAAAAGATAATCCTGAACATATTTCGTTTATCTTGGATGAGATTCGAAAAGTCCATGATGACATCTTGATTGAACTTGCAGAGATTACTGAAAACAAT
>Ga0364893_10216_pt1 | contig 23224 bp, 24 predicted proteins | sample ExccelJu500001D3_FD_206943 | JGI IMG/M metagenome (GOLD analysis project Ga0364893, IMG submission 206943) | Enriched cells from Trout Bog Lake Hypolimnion, Wisconsin, USA - BchlTB.July16.5000.01.D3 | ecosystem: Environmental > Aquatic > Freshwater > Lake > Hypolimnion/Profundal zone | place: USA...
GGATGCACTGCAAGATAGCGCAGATGAAAAAATACAAAAAGCAGCACGCTTTTTACTGCATTGGCAAGTCTTGAGCGAGCGTTTGCCAGTGCATGATTTGCTCGATCGTATTTACCAAGAGGGTGATGTACGTATTCGTTACGCCGCCATCTGTCATGAGCGTTCACGAGCCCAAGTCTTGGCTAACTTAGATGCTTTCTTGGAGTTGGCTTTGAATCAAGATGGTGGTCAATACCCCAGTCTGAGCCGTTTTATTAATGAGATTAATCTCAAGCGCCGTGGCGATGATGATGAAACCCCTGATGAGGGTGATGTGGATACTGCTAGCGAGGACAATTTAGTTGAGCTAGATGAAGATAGCGAGCTATCTATCGAGGAACAGAATCAGCGCGTTCGCTTGATGACGATTCATGGCGCCAAGGGGCTGGAGGCGCCTTTTGTGATTGTCCTTGACGCCAACAATACGGATACCTACATTGATCACAGCGGAGTCCTCATGGAATGGGCGCCCGAGGAGGCTAGCCCAAGCCATCTTTCCTTATTTACCAATAAAACATTGACCAGTCCTCGCACCGAAATCAATGGTGAGGAGAAGAGAATTGGCGAAAACGAAAACTGGAACTTGCTGTATGTAGCAATGACGCGGGCGCGTCAGGGTCTATGGATCAGCGGAGATGCACAAAAGCCAAGCAAAAAGAGCCCCGATGGTTTGGATCCATCCTCTTGGTACGGCAAAGCACTTAAAGCAGAGCTCCCTCTTTATGAGCTGCCCGATGACATGCCGGCAGAAGAAGGGTTACAAACCTGGAAAATTGCTCAAGCAGAAAAAACAGTAGCAGCAGATACAAATAGACTAGCCAGCGTGGATGATTTTGTGATTCATTGGAGGCCTGCTATCGAGAGTCACGAGCAATTGCTCAAAGATATTGAGAGTGGTGTGACGACCCAGGTATGTGCCGATGATGATCGGGTCAAAGAGTCTGACCCTGAGATCTTGGAGGAGGGTGTGTACTTTCATAAATTGCTGGAGTTCTTGGTGCCTCATTCCGGTAGTGCGCAGCAAGATATTGCCATGCCAAGTGAACAAGAAGTGATGAGCTGGTTAGGGGTTGATCAAAGCAGTGCTCAAAAAGTCTTAAAGCGCGTACAGACAGTGCTGGATTCTGCAGAGCTGACAACTTATCTCAGGCCAGGTCTATGGATACAGGCTTGGAATGAGCTGGACATTGCCGATGAAAAGGGTAGAAACTTCCGCATAGATCGCTTGGTTGAGTTCGATACATATTTAGCGATTCTTGACTACAAGTTAACCATTCCAGATATCGATAGTGAAGCCTATAGTAAATATCAGGTGCAGCTTGCAAACTACCAAAAAGAGTTGGCACGCATTCGGCCAGATAAGCCCAATAAGGCCTTTTTGATATCAGCTGAGGGCAAAATCAAGCAAATCGGCCAGACCCTTGAAATACCCCATTAAGTCCCCCTATAGTCGGTATTGGATTGAATTCCAAGATCCCTCAAAGTGGGGATAATCAGAAATCACCCCTAAAGGAGTTGCAATGAAGACGTATGGTTTAACTAAATCAGTACTCAATCTATTTATTGCGAGCGTATTGCTGTGTAGTGGTTTAGCAATGGCAGAGCCCACCTTGCCAGAGGTTTACCAAACCATTGAATCAGGGCAGTTGGCTAAAGCCGATGCCATGATGAAGGAGGTTTTACAAAATCATCCCAATAGCGCTAAAGCCAATTACATTGCTTCTGAGCTTTACCTGAAGGAAGGTAAGTTAGATGAAGCAAGAAGTGCATTTGCCCGCGCTGAAAATATCGCGCCTGGACTGCCATTTGCGCAGCCTGAGTCAGTCCAAAGATTAAAAGCCCAGCTTACTACTCATAGCGCTTCTGTGCCAATGCAAACAGGTGCAAGTTCTATTTTTGGCAATCCGATCTTTTGGATTTTGATTGCCGTCTTGGTGGGCGGCGTTTTCTTTTTCTTGCGCAAACGCCCTCAGCCCGTTCAGGTCTATAACGCCCCGAGTGCCGGTGCACCAGGCGCATATCCTGGAGCAGGCTATCCTAATGGTCCATACCCTGGTAATCCAGGAATGGGTGGGAGTGGTTTGATGGGTAGCTTAGCAACCGGCGCCGCATTAGGTGCTGGTATGGTTGCCGGCGAAGCCTTGGCCAGCCACCTCATGGATGGACACCCCAATGCTGGAAATGTGAACTCTGACTTTAATCAGGTAGGTGGTCAAATGCCTGATCAGGCTAACTTCGGTGTCAACGATGCCAGTTCCTGGGATGATGGCGGTGCTAGCTCTTGGGACGACAGCGGCGGCGGCGACTTTATGAGTGATGTGTAATCACTTCACTGCCATGAAGCCAATCAATTAACCTGCTTCAATTAATTAAAAGTAACTCAACCAACAGTAACTCAACAGAAAGCAATCCATGTCATTAACCATGTATCAAGCATCAGCACCGCAAATTAAAAAGATGTTGCTCAACCTTTCCGCGCTTCTTAAGAAGGGCGAGGCTTTTGCTGCTAGCAAAAACATCAATGAGAGCGTATTGGTGGATGGGCGTTTATTCCCTGATATGTTCCCCTTGAGTAAGCAGGTACAAATTGCCTGTGATCAAGCTAAAGGCGGTATGGCCCGTTTAGCCGGTCTTGAGCCACCGAAGTTTGACGACAATGAAACGACCTTGGCGCAATTGCAAGAGCGTATTGCTCAAACGGTGGCATTTTTAGATACGATCAAGCCAGAGCAGATTGATGGTTCAGAAGCCAAAGAGATTAAGTTCTCCATTAAAGAGTGGAACTTCGAGTTTGTAGGTCAGCAGTATCTATTGACTTGGGTTATTCCGAACTTCTATTTCCATGTCACGACGGCTTACAACATCTTGCGTCACAACGGCGTCGAAATTGGTAAGTCAGATTTCTTAGGGGCTTAAAATAAAGTCATGGAACGTTTCACTGAACTAATCGATACGATGAGCCCCTGGTTTTACCGGGCTACCATCTATTTGTCGGATAGCTTCTTAGATGACCCCGCTATTTTGGCGTTTGCCTTTTGCTAAAAACCACCTCCGGGTGGTTTTTTCTTGGGTCTAGTGGTATTTCTCTATAAAAAGGCTGGCCAATTGGGAGTAGATTGAATCAGTCTTACTCCTCTCGCATTTCAAGATTGCACAATGCGATTTAGCGCCTTAATTAATCGAAGGGAAGCTTCATGAAATCCAAGCCATTGAATCTCAATGCGACAGCTCAGCAAACTAGGGTGCTTGAAGCATCTAAAGCAATGGGCGCGGTAGCGGCCAGTAAGGCCGAGGAGATTATGAAACTCAATTCGCAAGCTGCTCAAAAAATGACGGCGCTCATTCAAGAGAAGGTCACTGAGTTACTTCAGACCTCTAATCCCAAATCGGTATTTGATATGGTGCACGCGCAAATCTTGCAAGATGCTGCGAAAGAGGTGGTGGAGTATCAAACCGCTGTACTGAAGACCTTGGGCACTGGCAATCAAGAGTTGGTGCAAATTGCCCAAACCATGGTTGAGCAATCCAAAGAAGATCTCATCCACTTTGTCAATGAGGCTACCGAGAATGCCCCGATTGATGCGGCAGGTTTTAACTCCGCCTTTCAGGATCCCTTTAAGGCAGCCCTGCAAAACTTTGAATTGATGCGGGCCGCCATGGCAGACTCTTTTGGCTCTTTTGAGAAGAATGTGGAGAATATGACTGCACTGGCCAAGGCTCCTGCCCAAAAGCGGACAGCCAAAAAAGCCTAAAAACCACACTCCAGGGGCTTTAAAGGAGGGGTAATGCAATAGTGCTTGATATACTGTATGTATATACAGTATATTGGCACTTATGGTACTTATTCCCTCAAATATCACCGCTCCAGAAAGCACTCTAAGCCAGGCTCCACAAGCCTTAGGGGCGCATTTTGATGCTTTTGAGCTCAAGTTACTCAGTCACCGTATTTCCGCTGGATTTCCGAGTCCAGCCGCTGATTATGCAGAAGAGGGGCTCGATCTCAACCGCTACCTTGTAGAAAACAAACCAGCTACCTTTATGTTTACCGTGAAGGGTGATTCGATGATGGGCGCTGGCATTTGTGACGGCGATAAGGTGGTAGTCGATAAGGCCCTCAAGCCAAAACATAAAGACATCGTTGTTGCCGTGGTTGACGATGAGTACACCATTAAGCGTCTGTATCAGTTGCGCGGCCGCATTGAACTTCAACCAGAAAACCCAAACTACCAACCCATCACTTTTAACGAAGGTAGCCAGTTACAAATCTGGGGTGTGGTTGTGGGGGTGGTGCGCAAATACAGTCACGCTAGTAGCCGAGGGAGTCATAAATGAACTCCATCCCAAGCATGCCTACTAAAACCGAGCAGCTTTTTGCGCTGGTGGATGTCAATAATTTCTATGTCTCCTGCGAGCGGGTCTTTGCCCCCAAGTTAGAAGCCGTGCCGATGGTCGTGCTCTCCAATAATGATGGCTGCGCAGTAGCGCGCAGTGCTGAGGTAAAGGCGCTTGGTGTGAAGATGGGTACCCCTTGGTTTCAGATGCAAGAGTTGGCGAAGAAGCATGGTATTCAGGCTTGTTCGTCTAACTACACCCTCTATGGCGATATGAGCGAGCGCGTGGTTCAGGTACTGCGCAAGTTCACACCGAACCTAGAGGTTTACAGTATTGATGAAAGCTTTCTGCGAATAGAGACGGTACTTAAGCAGTACGCCAGCCCAGGTGATCTGGGTAGCAAGATCAAGCAAACTGTCAAAGACACCACAGGTCTGCCTGTTTGCGTGGGCATTGGTGCAAGCAAAACCTTGGCCAAGTTGGCTAATCATCTGGCTAAGAAGCATGCTCAATTTGCTGGTGTGTGTGATGTTGAGGCCATGCCCAAGGAGGTGCTTTATCAATGGATGACTGAGACTGCAGTGAGTGAAGTCTGGGGCATTGGCAAACAAATGACCAAGAAGCTAAAAGCATTGCAGATCGATACTGTGTTTGATCTTCTGCAGGCCTCCCCACAATTAATGCGTCAACAGTTTGGCGTGGTAATTGAGCGTATTTGCTATGAGTTGCGTGGCGTCTCTTGCTTGGAGTTAGAGGAGGTTGCTCCCGCTAAACAGCAAATCGTTTCATCACGCAGCTTTGGCAGGCCAGTTACCGCCCTAGAGGAGTTGATTGAATCTGTCGCAATGCATGCCGCCAGAGGTGCTGAAAAATTACGCGCTCAGAACTCAGTAACGGGCGCGCTGGTGGTATTTATTCAGACCAACCCATTTAAGCAGAATGAAGAGCAATATCACCGCAGCGTTTCAGTGCCGCTGAGCGATCCAAGCGATAACACCTTAATGCTCACGAACGCCGCTATTGCGGGCTTAAAGCAAATCTATAAAAGCGGCTTTCGTTACAAGAAGGCAGGCGTGATGTTCACGTTATTGGCTGATAAACCCACTGTGCAGCAATCCTTATTTGAGGATATGGAAGTGAAAGGCAAGTCTGCTGGATTAATGAAAGCCATGGACTCGATTAACACTCGGTTTGGTAAGTCTGTGATTCGTTCTGCAGCCGCCGGCACTAAACAAGACTGGCAAATGCGCTCAGGTAACCGATCACCCAATTACACCACCCGGTGGGATGAATTACCCGTAGTCCAGTAATCAATTGAATAGCTAAACGTAGTAACCCAAATTAACTAGGAGAGAAAAATGACTTTACTCAATAACTTCAACGGCATTTCACTCGCACTCATCATGATTTTTTCATATTGCGTGGTTTTAAAAAATACGAGTCGTGGTGAGCGCTCAAAGACATCCTTCTTTGGCAAAAATTACCAATAAGAAATATGCATTCAAGAAATGCAGTAGCCATAGCAGTGCGCCTAGATGGGGAATAAGGAAATCACGGATTCCTTATTCCCTAGTACAGGCTTTATTTAGCTTCGAGTGCTTTGCGTAAATGTGGCGAGACGTTGTCTTGCCGCAGCATCCACTGCTTGTAGTCAGCTGGTACTTGGCTGATAAGCTCACCCTTGTGCTTGCCAAATGGCATCACCGTCGGAATGCGTGCTTTCTCGGACATTTCCCAAAAGTCTTCCAGAGAAGTGGGGTGTAATTTATCAATAATTTGCGCAACAATCTTCGAGCAGATCCAGACATCGGCTAAGGCACTATGGGCATTGCGTAATTGTTCTCTGGCGGTACTGCGTTCAAAGTGATAGAGCAGGGCGCTTTGCGTGTGGCTATCAAGCTCAGGCCATAGGTTACGTGCCAAGGCAAGCGTACAAATCCGTTTGACCTCGGGGCTGCCAATGGCGACCCAATCAAAATCAATGTTGTGACCAATCAGATACTTGGTGCCAGCCGGCAGTCTAAAAGAGCTGCTCGATGGGCAATTGACTAATTCTTCATCCATGATGTGATGCGTAGCTAAAGCACCAAGACTAATTGGCTTGCCTGGGTTGTAACGCTGTACCCAGGGGTTGCCCACTTCAAATGGAGTAAGTGAGATGACATCGAGAGATGCTGCCTCAATAATGACTGCATCGTTCTTATCGGTGGCTTCAACATCAAAAATAATGGCTTGGGGCATAAGGTCTTCTTGCTAAATCGGATAAAGCCATTGTCCACTGATTTGCAAAAAAGCCATAAATCCTAGACGGCATGCTTTAACCATTTAGATATAAGAAAAGTAATCTTTATTAACGGAGTGTAGGAAGGTGACAAGCTTTCCTATATTTAATTCATCGTTCATCTCTATCTCTTTGGATCAGAATTCTCTACGCTAAACCTTTCTATATAGAAGGAGGTCAGCTTTGTGAGTATCTATAGAGCATCCCCACAGACAATTACAACTATTTAAGATCGAGTTGGACGCTAGAACCGTCCTTGTATTGGCCATCATGTGGATGATTTGGGAAACCCTGTGCATTCTTCATATTCTTTAATTTTTTGTAGTTACAAATAATTGCTTGATTGTTGAATAATTTGTTACTACAATTAAATATAGTCATAGAATTCGACGAGCAAAAGCGTCTTCAGACAATATTTAATCGTGGCTTAGATTTTGCTCGTGCCCGAGAAGTGTTCAGTAGCACTACTCATACCTTTGAGGACCTGCGAATGAATTATGGAGAGCGGCGATTTATTACGCTTGGATTCTTAGACGATCGATTGATTGTGGTTGTTTGGACTGAGCGAAGTCCGAAGAGAAGAATTATTTCGATGAGGAAAGCAAATGAACGCGAAGTTGAAGAATACAACCAGGGAATGGGTAGATCCTGATGATGCCCCTGAAGTAACGCCAGACGATTTAAAGCGAGGTGTATGGGCTATCGATGGAAAGGCGGTTTCTGAAAAAGAGGGTCGAGAAGCATTTGCCAAAAAATTGCGTGGTAGGCCTGTTGGCAGCGTGAGTAAGTCTCCCAAAAAACTCACTACGATTCGTTTGTCTGCTGAAGTAATAGGACAATTCAAAGCAGCAGGTGCTGGTTGGCAAACAAAAATTGATTTAGCGCTGAAAGATTGGCTCTTAACTCATCGACCATAACTGGGTCATCTTTTAGTCGAGGAAGGGTGGATGAGCCAAACCCCCGGCACTGGCAGAAATTGGGTTTGGCTGCTTCGTTCCCGAATTTGTGTGAAAGCCCTTACAGCATGAGGCTTAGATGTTAATTAAGTTTTTTTGAAAAGGCAATTTTTATTTCTCAAAAGGCTAAATTTTGTTGAAAAGTGACACAGTTATGTGACACAGGCAGACAGGACTTTTTATCCCCACAAAGCGGTTTTGCTTCTTCATATTGGAATATTGAGCCCCCACCTACCCCGTACCCACCAAAGCTTAGGTAAGCCCATCAATTTATGTAGATCAGGATTTTGTGGCCACATCACAAAACTCATGGGGTGATGTCAAATATTTGACTCTAGACTAAAGACCAGCCGCCGCCAGTAAATCTGATGCCTTGATTTTGAGGGTTTTAGCAATTTTGCTCAGATTTATGATGGCTACGTTATGCTCGCCTCTCTCGATTCCACCCATATAACTACGGTCAATACCAATTTCGTTGGCTAATGCCTCCTGGGATAATCCGTTTTTCAATCTAAATGCCCTAATAGCTTTGCCTAGGGCAACAAGTTGCTTTGAGCCGCTATAGCTGGGAGATGGTTTTGCCATAGGCAGGATATTTGCCTATTGACGTATTTAAAACCACGGGAGATGATACCCAACTAGTTATAGATACTACATACATAAGATGCTACTGAAGAAAATATCTTGGATTTTTGGAGCTTTGATTGCGGGCAAGGTAGTCAATGAAATTCTATACAGCTTTTTGAATGGGGGTATTGGCGCTCGTAACTTGCAGGATGCAAGTCTACTTAGAGCTGCGATACCTGCGTTGGGCGCTAGTTTGATTGTTGCGCTTGGTTTCTATTTTGCATTCAAAAAAGAGGATGCCCGTAGCATTGAAGAGAGTAATCCTAAGAATGTTTATGAATCTAAAAATGTATTAGCAATCTCAAAACAGAATTTATACCTTGTGATTATTGGGATATTAGCCTTTTCTGGATTATTGGCATTAAAGGGGTTTGGTGGAGTATCAATATTTAAAGGTAATTTTGTATATAAGGTTTACTCATGCAAGATTGCCGATATGTTTAAGCAAGATTGTCAAAAAGAGTATGTAGGTACAGCACAATTTTTCCCTGATAAAGATAAATCAATTGTTGCGATTCAATTTACCGAGTCACCAAGCGGGGAAAAGGGTATTACAACATTAAGTGATTGCACAATTATTGATTCGAAAAATTGGCGGTGCGGGGGAAAGTCAACCATTGAAAATGGAGTTTGGAGTACAAGCAATCTATATTTGATGGGTGATGGAAAGGTTGATGTAAGTTCTGGCTCAACTAGTATTTTGAGAAAAGATGGCTCTTTAGGATCTGTAACACCACCTAACTCAATAAGCTACGTAAAAAATGACTAGCATTTCTTCATATAAGTTTTATGAATGCGCCAAGTGTAGGCAGGGACACATTGAGCCAATTTATAAGACGATTAACTTCAAGTATCCGCCGCCGACAAATAAAAAATTATCCGATTTGTTGGTTTGTCAGAAATGTTCGACAGGGTTACTTTTGAGTGAATTTAAATATCTTGGAATAAAAGAAAAGCCTAGGAGAAATTACACCACTTGGGAGTCTATGGTTCGCAAGATAAAGGGCATCAAGCTAGATCCTAGTCCCGTAGATTTATACCCATTTTTAAGCAGAAAACCTCTTGATCTAGTCTCGGAGGTAGAGGGATTTCAGAGGTTAGGAATGAGGCCGGAGCAATATCCAAATTGGTTTAAGGAATTAACTTCAACATTAAAAAGTGAGGATGGAAATGTTTTTTAAAAAAGCACTGTCTCCTGAGCAGTTTGAGTTTGCAACCATCATCGGCACTGCGAATTTAATGAAGCAAACTGGGAGAATGCCCTCAACAAGAGAAATAGAGGATACAGTTCAGGAGTTGGCGAAGGGAGTTAATGGAAAACTAAGCTCATCACAGATAGGGGTGTTAAAGGCGGCGGCTAGTCTACTAGTGCTATCCAGTGAGTTACAGGAAGATCTTGAAAAGATTTCAAAAGCTCAGGATCCCAACGGTGAAGTCTATGCTGGGCTTGTTAAGAAGATGCAAAGAAGTGCCATCCGGTTTGCTACCTAAATACAAAGGATGATTGGCGTTTATTTGTTGATATTCATCTAAATTTAATTCCTAGGGTGGTGGCAAGCCCCCTTAATTCCGCAAACTTCTTTTTTCTCTCTGCTTTGGCCTCAAAAGTTTCACTGCCATCTTTCCAATGTGCTGCACGGATTCGCTCTTTACCTTCTTGGGTTTTGGGGCCTGTGCTATAGCCCCCATGATGACCGCAGACCGCTTTGCCTTTTAAAGCTGGCTTAGTGCATTGGAGCTTGGTTCTTGATGACCGTGCCTTGCACCTACGGCATTTAATTCTGCCGCCTGCGGTTATCAATATAGGCTCTGGGTTTTGGATTTGACTCATATATAAAGTGCGTCTAGGGGGTCACGGAGGTGGTGCGTGGCAGCTTTCGTCAAAGTCATGACCGTAGCTCATAAGAGATTCAAACGTGTCTGTCCTATGCGGGTGTATTCGTCCCGCTAGGGACGTAAGAGAAGCTACCCCACGTAAGTTACTGTTTTTATTGAAGAATATGTGGGGTTTTTGCATGAATTTTATATACCACTGCTGCATCATGTAACTTCTTGAAAAGATTGAAAAAAAAGTGGGATAAACCTTCTTGCGGTGTACCCCACTACCCATTATTTAGGGAGTACAAGCAACGAGAACCCATTGCACCTGACCAGCCAGCCTGTGTGTTTTTTTCTCTTCAGGAGTTGGCGCTCGTTTTTCTATAACCCCTTCTTTAAGCATCGTGTCTATTACTGCACGTACTTTGCTCTCTGATGCACCTAGCGTCCTATCTTTTCCCGACATGTCTCTTAAGTTGCGCTCAGAGACACCGCCTTGCTTTTTGCGAAGTTCATGCAAAATCCGATCTTGAAGCTCATCTACACTTTTAGCTTGAAAGATGTTTTTAGATTGAAGGTATATGGGCTCTAGAACTGCTACATCCCATTCAGGCATGTAGATTCGTTTTAGCCAGTATCCGCCACCTGTATGGGCATAGTTTGCTTTGACATTTTCTAGTCGAACGTATTGATTACGCTCGGTACTGGAAACACGATGATTCTTGGCTTCATCATCACGCATAGTCCACATCATGAAAGCAGCCCTAGAGTTGTCCACAAAAGCTGCAGAGCCAGCAATATCAGCCGAATTCATTTCGATGCCTTGTTTTGAAATGACTGATTTAGGGCTATGAGCTAATAAAAACACAGCCGCCCCAGTTTCTCTAGCAATATGCGTTAATACCCTAGTTAGTTGGGTTACATCTTCTGCATCATTTGGGTCGCCTCCAAGTACTAGACGGGCATGATCAAACACAATAAATTTCAAAGGGGATCCGCACGTTTCGGCATGCTCTCGCGCCATTTGAATAACCTTTTCACTCAAATTTGTTGCCTGTGCGTTTGCATCTGACTTCTTGGTTAAGCGTATGTCAGCTCCAGCGGCGCCAAAGCATTTAATTCTTTCCGCCACAAGTAGAGGGTTGGCATTCATGTGTGTGCATATTGCGCCAATTCTTCTGTCTCTTTCGGCTTCATCTTCCTCACCTAGAAAAAGCAGCGATGAACCTTCGGCAACTTGTATATGACCCAAGTCTTTACCGCAAGCAGATGCAACTGCAATCTGTAGGGTGAGCATGGTTTTCGATACGCCGCCAGAGCCGCCCAGCACACTCACTGTTCCTAGCGTCGCTTGATCGGAAAATACATACTGACGTTTTGGAGGTGCCGTAGTGAGTACCTGTAGATTGCCCCTTGCTATATCAAAAGGTGCTGATAAATTAAATTGAGGAGGTATGCTACCTAAGTCATCACTAAATGCTTGATTTTGATGTTGGTATCTACTACAAATATCTAAGATTTCATCTTCATCTAACATGGGAGAAAGACGGGCTTTATTCATTGCCATTGCTTGCACGACAATTTCATCCTCCTTAAATCCCCGCCCACGTAAATGACCCACGTATCGAAGCATCATTTCATTTCTCTTGCCTTCGCCTATTACGGTATCGGGTAGTTGAAATGTTGGCTTGAATATTGAACTTAGAATCCCAGCGCTTGCCGCATGAGGCTTGTCACTTGTAGTTGAGGAATTCATCAAAATTTCGTTAACATCCAAAGCTTCGCCGTTATGCCGAATGATTGTGGAGGTGGTTACAGGCGTATAGATGGGTTGAATGGCTCGATAGACGGATGTATCAAACTTAATCTTGTCTATGCCTATCTTTGATTCAATAAGCATTTGCATTGCTCGACCAAGGCGCTCGCCTTCTTCGGGATTAGTTGCTCGACTAAGCGCTAGAATTGCTCTGGCTCTTGGAGCATCCTCTGAATGGGAAGCAGTTGTATATATTAGGCAGTCATAAGCACTCAAAAGCTCGCAAACTTGACTAAATACTTCTGGGCTTTCAAATCCATCAAAGTCGAATGGTAAGAATTGACGAGGCAGAGCATACTGTTTAAGTCGCCAATGCTCGATACCCAAATTTTCTTCGGGTTTTTCGTAATGCGGACCTTTGGAAAGGCTTGAGCATATATAAGTTAGGCCTTTGTGGGGACTTTTGTCACTAGCTACTGCCTTGGCAAACTCATCAAAGTTATCGGCTGATAGTTGAGCAGGGGCTTTGTCGTAAATATTGATGCCACGGGAATATAGGTAAGTCAATTTTAAATCTCCAAAAACATTGTTAAAAATGTTGGAGATCGAGCTACAAATACAAGACCCCCAACGCTTGTTGGAGACCATCTTTTTGTAGCTGCTGTGCCTGTTGGAGCATTAGCATGCTGGCCTGTTTCTATGCGCATTGCATTCTGGGACTGCCATCCCCTACAACGGTCTGTGCAATATTGCCGCACGTTGATATTTTAAAGGCCATTTGCTTTGCCTGCCCAAAGTGCAAAAGTTGTGGTTTTTACCCAACTTACAATGGTGTTTGGTTAGCATGCAGCATCTCTAGGGCGATAAGTTAGAAGCTCGTTTAATTGCCCATAGTTCAGTTTTTCAACACCAGTTTTAAGTGTTTTAAGGGTTCTATGGGTATAGACTTTTGTCCCTGTGCTGCCCTTAATTTCATGGCCAAGAATTGAATCAATTACATGCTCAGGCACTTCTGCCTCTCCCAGCTGACTTCTAACCGTATGCCTAAAGCAGTGGAAGTCCGGGTACCCAATAAGTCCGAGGCTGCATCGGTATTCTCCAAACCAGTTAGAAAAATATCCTCCGGGCTTATCTTTGCGTTGACTAAGGGTTGGCCATAATGAATCGATATCTTTGCCCTTTATATTTTTTACATACTCAATAAAGCCTAATTTAATAAGCTCGCTGTGTATTGGAATAGTGCGAACACTGGCAGACGTTTTAACTTGCTGATTGACGCCAGAATTTGAAATTGAGATAACTGGTATTTCATTTAATAAAAGAACATCACTCGTTCTTAGTTGAGCTAATTCACTTAATCTTGCGCCCGTATATAAGCCAAGCAATGGAATCCAATATGCAGCATCACTTCCTGCGCGCCAGTCTTTGGGTAATTTGTATTCCTGAAATAGCGGTTGTCCAAAAAGTGTTTGAAGCTCTTGCTCACTCCATGGTCGGCGCTGCTTAGTTGCCTCTTTGAATAATTCAATACCCTCCCATGGGTGTCGATTAATTAGCTCTAAGTCTCGATAGGCAAATTTGAGCAATGTTTTAACCCAAGTAAAGCGGTCATAAGCTGTTTTACTGGCAGTCTTTCTTTCGGGCTCCTGAAGCCAAGCTCTAAAACTATCACCTTGAGCCCTCGTCAATAAATGTAGCGGAGGATTACCAGTTTGTTCTTCATATAACAGTAAGGCTCTCATGCATGTATTAATAGCATCGCTGCTGCGAGGTTTAGATATCACCCAGCGGTCATAAATGTCTCGAAGGTAGTATGAGGATGCCGTGCCGCTTGATGGTGCTAAGTTTCTTGTTGCGGGTGGTGGTGGTTCTTTGGCTTCAAGAATCTTTGCTCGTTTGATTGCCGCTGCTGTAAGTGCTTCTCTGTAACTGCATGCCCCTAGTGAAACTATTACTTTGCCGCTTTTATATGTGTTTAGTAACTGGTGTGTTTTAGGAAGAACGACTCGTAGGTAGTATGAACTTCCACGTTTGAAGATTCCGTTTGAATTAGCCATGCATTACCCCAGTAAATAGCAGTTAATGCCTCTGGGTGACACAGCTAAGTGACACAAATCGTTGCTTGAAAAATAAACCTCAAACTAAACAACGACTTATAAATAGGGTGGATGAGCCAAACCCCCGGCACTGGCAGAAATTGGGTTTGGCTGCTTCGTTCCCGACCTGACCAGGTTATCCAACCCACCATGCGGGGAGGCCCATCCAATTCTATTTTAGCCTTGTTAGAATGGTGACTATGACATCTTTGGCTTTAGCCCGTTCGTGGCGCCCTAAAACCTTCTCCCAATTGGTAGGACAAGACCATGTGGTCAAAGCCCTGACACATGCCTTGGATCAAGGGCGACTGCACCATGCTTGGCTCTTTACTGGCACTCGTGGTGTGGGTAAGACGACCATCGCCCGCATTATGGCAAAAGCCCTCAATTGCACCGGATCGGATGGCTCAGGGAAGATGACTTCAGAGCCCTGTGGCAAATGCCCCGCCTGTCTTGAGATCGATGCGGGCCGCTTTGTTGACTATATTGAAATGGATGCAGCGAGCAATCGTGGTGTTGACGACATTGCTGCACTATTAGAGAAGGCTGCCTACGCACCAAGCAATGCGCGTTACAAGGTGTACATGATTGACGAGGTGCATATGCTCACCAATCACGCCTTTAATGCCATGCTCAAAACGCTGGAAGAGCCACCAGAGCACGTCAAATTTATTCTAGCAACTACCGATCCACAAAAGATCCCAGTCACTATTTTGTCGCGTTGCTTACAGTTCAACCTCAAGCAAATGCCAGTACCGCTCATCGTGGAGCATTTAGAAAAAGTGTTGGCTGCTGAGAATGTGCAATACCAGGCCAACGCGCTACGTGTATTGGCCAAAGCAGCTCAAGGCTCGATGCGCGATGCCTTATCTTTAACTGACCAAGCGATTGCGTATGCGGCCGGTATCGTTTCTGAAGAAGCGGTACGAGGCATGCTGGGCACCCTTGATGATGCTTATCTAGTGCGCATTCTGGATTCTTTAATTGCCAAAGATGGCGCCGCACTGTTAGCAACTGCTAATGAGATGGGCGAGCGCAGTATGTCTTTCTCATTGGCTTTGGCCGATCTGTCGAGTCTCTTGCAAAAGATTGCCGCCGCACAAGTAGTGCCCGAGTCAGTATTAGAAGATTGGCCAGAGGCGGGCGATATTCGCCGCTTGGCCCAATCTCTGTCTAAGGAAGAAGTACAACTCTTCTATCAAATTAGCATCACCAGTCGCCCAGACTTATCGCTTGCACCAGATGAGCAAACTGGTTTTGCGATGACACTCTTGCGGATGTTGGCCTTTCGTCCTGGATCTGAAACGGTAAGAGCGGGAGGTGGTACTGTGCCTCCGCCCCCATCAGCGACTCCAAGACCAAGTGCTCCAGCACCTGCTACAAGGCCTACGCCCACGGTTTCAGCCGCCCCAGTTGCGCCAACTGTGCCTGCTCCTGCAGCGCCAGCAGCAGTGATGGCAACTGCTCATGCTGCCGATCGTCCCGACTGGCACGCCTTGATGCGTCAGTTGCCAGTGCGTGGTTTAGTGCAGCAATTGGCATTTCAGACTGAGCTACAGGTTTGGGACGATTCTCCTGCTGGAGTGCGCGCCACGATCGTGACACCCATGCCGCAATTGGCCTCCGAGGCTTCAGTAGGTCGCTTGGCAGATGCCTTAACTGCGCACTTTGGTAAACCAGTAAAAGTACTTGTTGAAAAGGGTGAGGTAGAGGGCAAGACCGTTGCTAAGGTGGATGCACAAATACATCAAGAGAAGCGCCAGAATGCAGAGCAAATGATTGCTGCCGATCCATTTATTCAGCAACTCGAGAAAGAGTTCGGGGCCAAGGTGGTAGGCGGCTCCGTTAAAGCGCTTTAAGTAATGAATCAGTAATACAAAATAAATAAAGAACTAAGGAAAAGAAGCGATGATGAAAGGTGGACTGGCTGGCTTGATGAAACAGGCTCAGCAGATGCAAGAGAAGATGAAGGTAGCGCAAGAGCAATTAGCTGCTCTTGAGGTGACTGGTCAAGCCGCAGGTGGGGTAGTCAAAGTCACCATTTCTGGTAAATACGATATGAAGCGTGTGCAAATTGATCCAGCTGCCATGGATGATCGCGAGATGTTAGAGGACCTCATTGTGACTGCCTATACCGATGCTTTTAAGCAAGTGGAAGCTGCTAGTGCCCAAGTAATGTCTGGTGCTACTGCTGGTATGCCGATGCCCCCTGGATTTAAGTTGCCCTTCTGATGGCGCGTCACGAAGCACCTCAAGATGCGCTTGGTCGTTTGATTGAGGCCTTACGCGTATTACCGGGAGTGGGACCAAAGTCTGCGCAACGTATGGCTTTCTACCTACTTCAACATGATCGCAATGGCGCAGCTGTCTTAGCCAAGTCATTGGGTGAAGCGGTCGAGACCGTAGGCCACTGCGCCCGTTGCAATACCTTCTCCGAAACGCAAGTATGTGGCACCTGTGCCGATGAGCGTCGTGATCCGTCATTGCTGTGTATTGTTGAAACACCCGCTGACCAGGTGATGGTAGAGCAAACTCTGAGCTTCAAAGGCAATTACTTTGTATTGATGGGCCGCATTTCACCGCTTGATGGCATGGGTCCGAATGAAATTCATTTTGACCGTCTGCTCAATCGCATTGAATCTCCTGATACGGGTGTGCCCGTTCGAGAGGTGGTGCTGGCAACCAATTTCACCAGTGAAGGTGAGGCAACCGCCCATTACATCGGTGAAGTGCTGAAAATCAAGGGTATTAAAGTGACTCGTATCGCCAGAGGTATTCCAGTGGGTGGCGAGCTTGAGTATGTGGATGCAGGTACTTTGGCGCGTGCTTTGATGGATCGCCGTACCGTCGGCTAATTGGTCTGGGCCCCTATAAATAGAGGTCGAAAAGGAGATGTCACAAATATGACATCGTCTGCATTTATTGTTCCACCTTTAAACAGGTTTTGAATATGGGCTATTTCTCACGCCTATTCCCTGCGGCTGTACTGCTCCTATTCATGGGGGCCGTTTCTTTTGCTCACGCTGATTCAGAAATCGACGGAGTAGGGGCCACCTTTCCAATGCCCATCATGCAATCTTGGGCAGAGGCTTATCAAAGTCAAAAAAATATCAAGGTGAACTATTTAGGAATCGGTTCTGCTGAAGGCATTAAGCGCATTACTGCGCGCACAGTTGATTTTGCTGTAACTGATATTGGATTGACTCAATCCGAGTTATCTCAAGATGACTTAATGCAATTTCCCTTGGTGGCAGGGGGCATCACTCCAGTAATTCATTTGCCAGGCATTTCATCGGGTCAGTTGCGCCTCACCGGCTCAGTGCTGGCGGATATCTTTTTAGGTAAGGTCGCTTATTGGGATGATGTAGCCATTCAAAATCTCAATGCCACCATCTCCTTGCCGCACTTAGCAATTACAGTCATTCATCGCAAAGATGGTTCGGGCACCAGCTTTACCTTTACTAGCTACCTTGCAAAGGTAAGTCCAGAATGGGATCAGCGTTTTGGTATTGGCTCGAGTTTGCAATGGCCGGTAGGTGAGGCAGCAGTAGGTAATAGTGGGATTGCCAAAACTGTTGCACAAACAGAGGGTTCGATTGGCTACGTTGAGTTTCGTTATGCGCAAAAGTCTAAACTGACAACCATCAATCTTATTAACCGTGACGGTAATAATGTTGCCCCAAGCCTCGATACCTTCATGCAAGCCTACAAACAGGCTCACTGGCATAAGGCAAGTTATTATCAGTCCCTGACAGATTTACCCGGCGCCAATAGCTGGCCTATCGTTGCTATGTCTTATGTGCTTATTCATGCGACGCGTAATGAGCGTGAAGATGCGCTACAAACTTTGCATTTCTTGGAATGGATTTATGCCAATGGGGCGCTTGCTGCGCAAGAAGCTAGCTATATTCCCATTACCGATGAAGCACTTATTCAGGCCTTTGCTGCCCGCTGGAAGCAAGTAAAGGACGAGCAGGGTAACGCTGTTTTGAAATAATATGCAAAGCAAACGCCTATTCTCTCTATTGATGCTCGCTGGCCTATTGATGGCTAGCTTATCGCCATTATTGGTTAATGCAAAAGGGGCGCCAGTCTCACTCAATCTATCGAAGAATTTTAGAAATTTGATCATTCAGGGCGAGCGCCCAGAAATTGTGGCTTGCATGGTGGCCAGTAATCGCTACTTCAAAAATGCACCTGATTTTGCAGAAATGCGCTGGCTCGATTCAACTTCTCAAACGGCTTTAATGCATGAGAAAGAAGTCGATCATCATTTGACTCGCATCATTGCACTGCATGCTGAGGCCATTCCAAATACCAATACCTTCTTTAAGTCATGGACACCAGTCAAGATTGAATGTTTTCAGGTGGATGAAGGCGATCCTCAGGTGAAGGTCACTGCAGCCATGGAGGCTAAGTAAGCCGGTGACTTTATCTAAATTACCCCTCTCGCTATTGTACTTCGCCCTTTATGCTGCCATCTTGCCAGCTACTGGCTATGCACAAGTCCAGCTCGCGATAGGCTCCAGTGTGGATGATATGGAAGGCGCCAAGGTAGTAGTAGAAGGCGAAACACCTCCAGCAGATCAGCGTTGGAATATTCACGGGCAGGCAACTTGGGTAGATCAATATCACCCTACCTTTAATGCGCCTTATAGCGGCACGAATAGTTTGACGCCTCACAGCAATAGCGCTGAAACCTTAGATGCGACACTCTATTTAGGGGTGAAGTTATGGGATGGCGGTGAGGCCTACTTCAATCCGGAAATTGACCAAGGCTTTGGCTTAAGCAATACCTTGGGTCTGGCAGGCTTCTCCAGTGCGGAAGCATATAAGGTCGGCAATAACAACCCATACTATCGCACGCCACGGGCATTCATCCGCCAAACTTTTAATTTGGGTGGCGATTTAATTGAGCTCGAAGATCAAGCGAATCAATTGGCCAAAACCATCACATCCAATAATGTGATTATTACTGCTGGTAAGTTCTCGGTGGTTGACATCTTTGATACCAATACCTATGCCCATGACCCAAAAGGAGACTTCTTGAACTGGGCTGGTGTGGATGCGGGCGCATTTGACTATGCGGCGGATTCTTGGGGTTATACCTACGGCGGTGCGATTGAGTGGAATCAAGATTGGTGGACCTTGCGAGCCGGTTACTTTGATTTATCGATTGTTCCGAATAGCGAAAATATTGATATTGGGTTTAAGCAATACGAGTTGGTTACTGAGCTTGAAGAGCGTCATGAAATTGATGGCCATAAAGGTAAATTCAAGGTCTTGGGATTTGTGAACCGCGGCAATATGGGTTCGTATAGCAATGCGGTTGCCTTGGCGCAGCAAACCGGCACGACCCCTGATACTTCATTAGTGAGACGCATGGCTTGGCGTCCTGGCATTGCGTTGAACTTTGAACAAGAGATCAGCCCCAGCGTTGGATTATTTGCACGCGCCAGCCAAAATAATGGTGCTCAAGAGACCTATGAGTTTACTGATATCAATCAGTCAGTCACCGCGGGTCTCTCATTTAAGGGCGATCTTTGGAATAGACCAATGGATAGTATTGGCGTTCAGGGCATCGTGAACGGAATCTCTAAAGAAGCTCAGCAGTATTTTGCAATGGGCGGTCTTGGAGTGCTGGTGGGTGATGGTGCTTTAACTTATGGTTTGGAGCGTATCTCTGAGGTGTATTACAACCTGGGCGTAGCTAAGCACCTCGCTTTTGGATTTGACTACCAGCACGTGGTTAATCCCGCATACAACGCGGCCCGTGGCCCAGTTAATATCTTCGGTATTCGCGTACACGCAGACTTCTAATGGTTTGCTTGATGTTTTTTAGTTTGCTAATGGCAATCGAACAATAAAGCGAGATCCAGCACCCTCTTTGCTTTGCACCTGAATATCGCCTTCGTGTAACGAGATTGCCATTTTGACTAGATGCAATCCAATGCCAGTGCCGCCAATGCCAGTCACGTTACTGCCGCGGTGATAACGCTCAAAGAGTTGTGCCATATCTTTTTCTGGAATACCAATCCCTTTATCCTCAATAGTGATCACAGCAAAATCCCCTGCAGCATAAGCAGTAACGCGGACCTCTTTATCGGCATTGGAATACTTAATCGCATTTGAAATGAGATTGCTAAAGATCAAAAATAAAAGATCTTGGTCGCCAAACACCAACATCGGCTGCTCGTCATAATCAAAGCGAATCTGGCATTGAGGATTGTTTTCTTCGTTGATACGACACACATCGGCAATCAGCTTGCACGGATCGATTTTGCTTGGGGCAAAGGGAAGCTGTGAGGTGCCATCGTAAAGACTGCTTGAGGTAATGATGTTCTCCATCACCTTGGTTACCCGCTTGACGGAGTTGCGAATCTTATGGGCACGCTCGACAATGTCATGTGAACTAATGGGCTCACGTAACTTAATCAGGCGCTGCGCCTGACCGTCAATAATCGTGAGCGGAGTGCGAAACTCATGGGAGACCATGGAAATAAAGTTACGCTGCAACTCAGTCATTCGCTGTTCAAGATGCAACTTCTCTTCGAGTGATGAAGCTTGTTCAATGAGTTTGAGTTGGCTCTGAGAGAGGGCAATCGCATTTTTTTGGAAGATCACTACTGCACGACTCATCTCACCGATTTCATCTGGGCGATCAGTGCCCTTGATTTCAATATCGGTTTGATTGGCCGCTAAAGCGCGCATTTTGTCAGCTAGCGCTAACAACGGTAGGGCGATCTTAGTGCGGATGTAATACAGCAAATAAGCGATACAAAAAATCGTAACTAAAAATGCTAGCAATATCAGCTTTTGGGCTTGAGAGTAAATATTGGCCGCGTAATCGCTGGCGCTACTGGTACCTTTAACGGTTTGGGAGGTGAGGGTACTTAATGAAGTGCTCGCTGTCGCAAAATCAATCCGAGATTGACCCATATAGAGTTTGCGCGCTTGATCTGCTTTACCGTTTTTATACAGACTTAACACTTCATCTGAAGTCTTTTTATACTTCTCCCAGTCTTGTTCAAACTCCTGAAAGGTCTTTAATTCTGCTGGACCATGTTTCATAGTTTGGTACTTCTTTTCTGTCAAAGAGATAATCTCCTTGAGGGTGATAATTTCTTCACGAGCGCTTTTTTCCACGCTAGGATTTTCAGAAAGAATCAGGTTTGCCTCAGCCGCACGGTAGTCGGAGGTATCATTATTTAAGTCACCCAGCAAGAGTGTGCTTTGGAGCCAATGTCCGCGGATATCAGCCGAAGCTTCATTCACCTCATTGAGTTTGCTAAAACTAAAGAGTCCTAGCCCCAGTGTTAAAAAGAAAATAAGCAGAGAAAACAGAATAATTTGCGTTCTGAGGGATCTCTGGACTAACAAGTTAGAATTCACTAGGGCATCACTGAAGTAGGGATTAAGAGGCTGTTTTTACTCACAGGACATCTTAATACACCATAAGTGTTTGGAAAACATGGAAGCAGATAAAAAGACCATCAAAATCCTCTGTATTGAAGATGAGGAAGAGACTGCCAAGTTATTGGAGGAAGATCTTTCTGAGCGGGGCTATGAAGTGGCGCTCGCTTTTAATGGTCAAGATGGCTTAAAAGCCATTCTGAATAATTCCCCGGATCTAGTGCTGTGTGATATCGGTATGCCCGTCATGTCGGGTTTAGAGGTTTTGGAGAGACTCACGGCAGTATCCCCTCGATTAATGCACGTTCCCTTTATCTTTTTAACGGCATTGAGTGATCGCGATAGCGAGCTAAAAGGCCGTAAATTAGGCGCTGACGATTACGTTACTAAGCCAATTGACTTTGATGTATTGGCTACGATTATTGAAGCCCGCTTATCGCGGGTCGCCAGAATGGATGTCTGGCCTAAAGAGGTGCAGCTCAATGCGCGAGAAACAGAAGTGCTGACATGGTCGGCGCGTGGCAAAACCTCTGATGAAATCGCCTCGATCTTGGGTTTAAGTAAGCGCACAGTTGACTTCCATTTTGATAATGCCCGTACCAAATTAAACGTATCGACCAGAACCCAGGCGGTTGTCAAAGCCGTGGCAGGGCGCTTAATTGATGCTTAGCCTACTTTTGATACTTTGCCCTATGAACATAGGATAATCAGGTCATGCACATACTTTTATCAAATGACGATGGCTATCTAGCCCCAGGAATCTTAGCTCTCTATAAAGCCTTGCAGTCCTTGGGTCGAGTTACTGTGATTGCGCCCGAGCAAAACCATAGCGGTGCCTCAAATTCTTTAACCTTGTCACGCCCGCTCTCGATTCATCGCGTTGCTGGTGGTGAGCGTGATGGTTTTATGTTTGTAAATGGCACACCTACCGATTGTGTGCATATTGCCATGACGGGTTTCTTAGATGAAAAGCCAGACTTAGTCGTCTCTGGAATTAATCAGGGTGAGAATATGGGCGAAGATGTTCTGTACTCGGGCACTGTCGCCGCTGCGATTGAGGGTGTCATGTTTGGCGTACCAGGTATTGCATTTTCTCAAATTGATCGCGGCTGGGATCGCATTGATGACGTGGCTAAGGCGGCTCACGATATCGTTGCTCAAGCATTAGTCTCCCATTTGCCACATACCGATGGTACCGCTCCTCTACTCAACGTGAACATTCCTAACCGTTCTTATGCTGATTTATATCGTTGGCGTGTCACCCGTTTAGGTACGCGTCATCACTCTCAGCCGGTGGTAATTCAAAAAAGTCCACGGGGTGAAGACATCTACTGGATTGGTCCAGCAGGTGATGCTAAAGACAGTTCTGAGGGAACGGATTTTCATGCGATCGATGATGGTTGCATCTCTATTACACCAATGCAGTTGGATCTAACGCACCATGCCCGCCTAGCAGCCATGCGTGCCAATGGTTGGGATCGCGGTTGAAACCAGCTGCTGAACGATTTGCTGGGCACCGCCAAGCACTTGCTGCAAAGGTGCTTGCCGCAGGGGTAAAGCACCACAAAACATTGGAAGCCATTGCCACCGTGCCACGCCATGCGTTTATGGATGCCGGTTTGCATCCCCAAGCTTACGAAGATTCTGCGTTGCCAATTGGGCACCAACAGACTATCTCCAAGCCTTCAGTGGTCGCCCGCATGATTGAGATTTTGCATAAGCCCAGACATTCATTAGGCAAAGTCCTGGAAATTGGCACTGGCTGTGGTTACCAGGCTGCTGTCTTGAGTCTTTTGGCAGAAGAGGTCTACTCCATCGAGCGCATTCGGCCACTACATGACATGGCCAGGGCTAAATTGCGACCTTTTCGGATTAATAACTTGCGCCTGATCTACGGTGATGGCAT
>Ga0364893_10280_pt1:0-10000 | contig 23181 bp, 18 predicted proteins | sample ExccelJu500001D3_FD_206943 | JGI IMG/M metagenome (GOLD analysis project Ga0364893, IMG submission 206943) | Enriched cells from Trout Bog Lake Hypolimnion, Wisconsin, USA - BchlTB.July16.5000.01.D3 | ecosystem: Environmental > Aquatic > Freshwater > Lake > Hypolimnion/Profundal zone...
ACAATATGGAATAACATAAACAGGAGAACAGAAATGGAAGATAGCATTTTAGATCATGACAATAATGTACTTACCGCAATTGAGTCAGCACCAACAGATTCACTTACAGTTATCACTGAAGAAGATCAAAAACTAATTGATAATACAATTGATTCAATCAGAGAAATTTACGAAACTGGCGTAATACAGACAGCGATTAAAGTTGGAGAACTAATTTTTAAGAATATTTTTGATAACGATATTGAATGTTTCAGCCAGGACAAATCAGCCATAAAAATCAGAAAACGGGATATGTTTGAGAGATTATTAAGAAAATCAAATGAATTAGCAGAAGGCGGGGATAGGTTACCGAAAAAATCATGGCTTTATAATTCGGTTCGATTATTCGTGGATAATAAATTATTGTCTGATTCGCAAGATTATAAAAACCTATGCATTTCACATAAAACAGCACTTTTGCGGATTAAGTATAATGACACAAAGATTGTAGCGATTAAAAAGATTGCAAGTGAGAAATTGTCGGTTCGAGATGCGATAAAATATATTGATTCACTCGATGAAAAGAAGACCTACGAAAAATCAATTAAATATTACATAAACAAACCAGAAATAATCAACATTGATGATACTTTATTTAAAGAAAAGATCAACAGTCTGAATACTGACGCCAAAAAAGAACCTGTATTAAGCGGTTGCAAAAAAAGGATTGCTGATATTAAAGAACTTATTGGTTCTTATGAAAAAAACATTAGAAATCTTGAAATATTAATGGATCGAATAGAGGAAGTGAAAATGAAGGAACCGAGAAGAGTCAAGAACAAGACAGAAAAAGCAGAGTAAACGATAGCGTTCGTGAGGGTTGAAATCATTCATGATTTGTTTTTCCACACGTCTGGAAAAACAGATATAGGGATTAATGTACGAATATTGGTTGATATTGTAGTATACAATATTAAAGAATTCCTATGCATCGAAAGACGTTTGATTATTTATTAATATTTAAATATTATTTTACAGTAAAACTTGTTGGACATATTTATATTTGAAGAATCCACCATCAAAAATGGTTAGCATGCCACCTAACTATTGTTTTCAGAGCTGACAAACACAGCAGGGCCAGAGCTCCATTTAATTATATGCCATGCTCTATCTCATTCGGTTGCGCACCATCTATAAATAGAGTTTAACAAGCTTAATAGGAGAATACATGACCATTCAAACTGTCAGCATAGTTATAACTACCATTGTTACAATCCTAGTAGCTTTAATTACTATTGGACAATGGAATACCAACAGATCTCGTCTTCGACACGAGCTTTTTGATCGACGTTACAAAATATATGAAACAATTGCATATTTTTTAGCAAATATTTCTATTGAAAATCGCATTTGTGAATCGGATTGTCATGAGTTTTTAATAAAGACAAATCAGGTATATTTTGTTTTCGGATGTGATCAAGTTATAAAAAATTTAGTTAACGAAATATACAAACTTGCAGTTGAATTTGACACACTGAGTGAGATGACCAAAACTTTAGCAGTCAATGACGACCAATGGAAAGATACCGTTAAACATAAAATGGTTATAAAAAGAAAACTTCAAGATATTTTCGATTCATTGGAATGCAAATTTGAAAAATATCTGCGACTTATCCACTAATTGACCGAATTTTAAAACTTCAAACAAAGGCTGACTCATGAATGATAAATTAAAATTTGAATCAATTAATATCTCGGAGAAGACAAAAGAATGTATTTCAGAATTCCATACAGTTACAAAATCCCAAGTGCTCATTGACAAGTTGCAAGCTGGAACTGATTCAAAATCCGCAGGAATTCCTTTGTTGCTACAACTCCTGTACAATCCTGGAGCACCGCTCTCAAATTGGATGGAGATTCTCGATGAAATTAGCAATGAATTTAAACGAGACACAACAACTAATTACCGTGTTGCGCTACTTCAATTGCTTAAAACAATAGATAATATAGCCGAAACAACTATACCTCCTAATAAAAAAGAAGCCTTTAGAGACTCTCGACACAAATGCTATAAAACATTTCTTGTCCAGGAGTCGCTTGTTGGAGAAAATATTTGCATAGAAACGCTATTAGCGGTAACTCAGCGCGAGATAGCTGCTGGAAGATTATCACCAAACGACAACCTTTGCAATATTGTCAAAATCGGCATGAATGAGCCACATCTTTCAAGAGACGAACTAAAAGTTCGAGCTACAACTCAAACAGTAACTTGTTTAAGACGAGCAATAACATGGTTATTTTCCAAGTTTACCTAACAAAATTTAAAGAACCTACAGTCTTAGAAGTGAAATCTACTCAAAAACAACTAATTTTAAAACATACAACCCTAAAAAGATGACGCCAATTGGTAATTTTTTCATGCATAGAATTGCATTGGTAGAAGCGTCATTTGAAATGTCTTGTGGTTTGATAGTGTACCACACGAAATGCCAAATCGATCTGATTACAAGATATCATCTTTTAAAACAAAAGTAACATTCAAGTTAATTGAACTTATCCATATTTTTCCTCCCACTCCTCCAGAGTCAATTTTCTCGGAACTACGAGATATCCGACCCTATTTCCATGACGTTCAGTCGGTTCATCAATGAATACCAGTTTTTCATACTCATCCTGGTAGATCACCCCGCACCCCGGTCTCTTCTCTGTCCCTTGTTGCTTGGATTCCAGTTTCTTCAGGGAATTTTTTAGTGTTAGGTAACTTGGCATTTGATCCTCCAAAATTTTGAATTCATAGTTTTAAACAAATCAGCAAAGATTCCTGCCGGAATATTTCTGGCAAAAATATACACGCGAAGGGCACCACCCCCCTGCATTGAAAAAAAAGGGTCCAAGGCCTCCCGATGTCGGGACCTGTACAATACACCCCATAGTTATTGCCGGTCATTCATTTTACTCTCTATATTAGCGAGGCGGTGTTCCAGGTCTCTCACCTCAAGGGCATTGATATGCCTTTCACATGATCTACTCAGTATTTCGCCCTCGACCGGGGAAATTCTGCCTTCAGCCACTGCATCCAGAACAAAGCCTGTCAGCATTGAGGCATCGGCTATGCTTTCAATTCTCGGAAGGTCAGGCAGGACAATCGGCTTGTTCTTGCAGACTGGCACCAGCCGCTCTATTGCCGTCTTGAGACAAGCAACATTGCCGTCCAGTGCCAATTCAATAAGTTTCCTGCTTAACGCCTCGCCTTCACCTTGAATCAAGTTCTCTGCCGCTAAAGTGACGCCGTTCTTGCTTCCTACTGGTCTACCCTTCCCAAACTTGTTTCCAGACTTAAAACGATTAAAATGCACGTTTGCTGACGAGCTGGTTGCGTTGCTGTGCTTTGTGTTGTGTCCGACCAAGAATGCATTGTAGGTACCTCCTCGCCGTTTCTTTACGGGCTTACCGCAGCCACACCCACACAAGGGATTCTTTATGTTATCATTTTCATTTTCCATTTGTCTTATCCTCTTGCATATTAATTGTTTATATCTCTATATTACGCGTAATTATATTACAAATTGGTAATTGAGGCAACGAGAACAATATACCTAAAACGTTCGATATATATTTACGATTAATATTGCATTAACGATTGACTATTATATTTCATTAATGCTATCTCTAAATCAGATATAGACGTTTATATGAAATTTTAACTTTTTTGGAGAAAATATGTCTCGAACAATCGGATACTTGAGGGTGTCAACTGCTGACCAGGACCTTGAAAAAAATAAGGCGGATATTTTGAAGCTGGCAAATGAAAAGCTGCTGGGAAACGTCGAGTGGGTGGAGGAGAAAGTCTCCGGTGTGAAAGACTGGCGTAAAAGAAAACTTGGCGAGACATTTGATACCCTGAAAAAGGGCGATGTAATTATCGTGTCTGAGTTATCAAGGCTGGGTCGTTCCACCCTGCAGATTCTGGAAATCATGAAACTGGCCAAGGAGAACGGGATAGCTGTTCATGCTGTCAAGGGAGCCTGGACTTTGAATGGATCAATGGAGAGCAAAATTGTTCTGACCATGTTGGCGATGATTGCTGAAATTGAAAGAGACCTGATCAGCGAGAGAACGAAAGAAGGCTTGAGAGCAAGAAAGGCGGCTGGTGTTGTGCTTGGTAGGCCAAAAGGTCCAGGCAAAAGCAGGTTAGATGAGTATCAAGAGGAAATTGTTGCCATGCTAAAAAATGGATCGACCAAAGCATTCATTGCAAGAAAGTATAAAACATCCTTGCCGAACCTTTTTAACTGGCTGAAAAAACGTAAAATAAAGGGTTATGATAAATAATTTTCTACATAGGAGTCCATGATGTACAAGAATGACAGTGAACCCAATAGAGACGATACACTTGATTATATAGTTTTCGAAGACATAAATAATGAAATTGGAAATAAAACCTGTAATTCCGGTTGTATGTCTCTATTGGTCTTGGTTATCCTGCCGCTTTTTATCATAAGACATTATTTTTAATAAATTTATTGCACTACAACCTTACGAAATATCTTAACAATGTTAGCGATGATGTTCAATATACTGGTATAACATAGTAAAATATTGTATGCTAAAATAAAATTATATCGCGATTTCCGGACTGCATATGTCGATAATCGCGCTGTTCCTGTTTGCGATTATTTACTGGCTTCTCAGGCGGTCATCCTGGCTGATCCTGCATTACGATGTGAAGAAGGCCGCCCTTGTAATCTGTGTCCCGCTCCTCTGCCTCTACGCCCTGCTGGCCGGTGCCAATATTCCGGTCCTGCGATCACTGATCATGAGTCTGACGGTGATAGCGGCGCTGTGTTTTAACCGGCAGCGCTCCATTTTTGCGACTCTGGCCCTTGCCCTCTTCTGGCTTCTTGTGTGGAATCCGTCCAGCGTTTTTTAGGTTTCCTTCCAGCTTACCTTTGCAGCAGTGGCTTCAATAGCGGCCATTTCCCCCTTTCTCGTAAGGCTTGTGCTTCCCGGCCAGGAAGATGCGGACAATAAGTCGATTGTTATTCGTTTGAAAAACTGGCTTTTTGCCGCCGTTGGGGTTTCTGTCGCGGCTACGGTGGGTACGGCTCCTCTGCTGCTCTTTTCTTTTAACAGGATATCGCTGATCGGTCCTGCGGCCAACCTCGTTTTGGAGCCTTTGATCTGTTTTTGGAGTCTGGGCTTTGGTTTTCTCGCCTGCCCCTTTGTCTTCCTGTATCCAGCTCTGGCATCATTTCTCTTGAAAATCGGGGGAGTGGGGCTTTTTATTGCCAACAAAAGCCTTTTCGATGGCTTTCCGTGGGCAAACCTCTGGCTGCCGACGCCATCGCCATGGCTGATTGCTCTCTATTATGTCAGCCTCCTTGTTCTCATCCATGCGGACCGGGATCGAAAGGTGATTCGGAGGGTGGCCGGGGGGTGCTTTGCCGCAGTTCTTTTTTTCTTCTGGATGCCGCCTGCAGAGATAGTCAAAGGCTTCATCCATGATTCAAGGATTACCGTCATCGATGTGGGGCAGGGGAGTGCCAATCTGCTGGAACTTCCAGGAGGAAAACGAGTCATGATCGACTGCGGAGGAGCAGCCTCGCCGCGTTTTAATGCAGGCGTGCAGGTCGTGGGGCCGTTTCTATGGAGAAAGGGAATACGCAGGATTGATGCGATTATTATAACCCATCCCGATTCGGATCATTACAACGGCGTCCCCTTTATCCTGGAACATTTTCATCCTGAAACCCTGTGGATAAACGGTTCGGCAGGACATGACCGGGGATATGCAGAATTGCTCGACAGGGCAAAAAAAATGCGGATAGACGTGAAGGTTCCTGCAGGAAATGAAGTACTTGTGCAGGGAGGCGGGGCCGAGGTTTCTGCGGTTGAAAATCCCTTGGGTGCAAACAACGGAGACAGGGAGCAAAGCGATTCCGGAAGGAACGATCCCGTTGCAACCAATGATGCGGGCCTGGTGCTGAAATTCAGTCAAGGACAGTTTTCAGCCCTCTTTCCGGGAGATATAACCAAGAGGGCTGAGGCATTGCTGGTTTCTCGACCGGAATTGTTGCGGTCTAAAATTCTGCTTGCACCCCACCATGGTTCATCAACCTCAAGCTCCGAAGTCTTTCTTGAAGCAGTTCATCCCGAACTGGTGATCGTTTCCGCAGGGGCGTCCTTCGATCGCATTTTCCCAGCACCGGATTTGGCCGAGAGGCTGGCTGCCCATGGGGCAAAGATGGTGACAACCGCTCAAACAGGCTGTGTCCTGATCATAACCGATGGCAGTGCGTGCACATTGGCATCCGGAAACGGTATTTCTCTGGAACGGAAAATTTCCCTCGATCAGTGAGATCAGCTTTTCACCTGTGATGGAGAAGATCAGACCTCCGTGAAATCCGATGGAGCTTTTTTTAAGAATTTCAGGAATTTTGCTTTCTCAACACAGTTTGAATAGGCTTCATCGGGACTGATCATCTTCTTATCCAGAAAATCCATGATGGCATCGTCCAGGGTCTGCATACCGTATTTCTTCCCCGTCTGCATAGAGGATAAAATCTGGAAGGTCTTTCCCTCACGAATGAGGTTTCGGACAGCGGGGGTTGCGATCAGAATTTCCAGAGCGGCACATCGGCCTTTAATATCAATCCGTTTGAAGAGGGTTTGTGAAACAACGGCCTTCAAGGCGTCAGCAAGGGTGGAGCGGACCTGACCCTGCTGGCTTGCCGGAAAGATTTCGATAATCCTGTCGACAGTCTTCATCGCGTTGATCGTATGAAGCGTGCCGAAGACCAGATGACCTGTCATTGCTGCCTCCATGGCCAGAGCGATGGTTTCCAGGTCACGCATCTCGCCAACCATGATGATATCGGGGTCTTCGCGCAGGGCGCCGCGCAGGGCTGCTGAGAAACTCTTGGTGTGGGTGCCGACCTCACGATGGTTGATGACGCATTTCTGGCTGTTGTGAACAAACTCGATCGGGTCCTCAATGGTCAGAATATGGTCCTTTCTTACCTTGTTTGCCTCGTCGACGATGGCTGCCAGCGTGGTCGACTTCCCGGAGCCTGTTGGCCCTGTCACCAGCACAAGCCCTTTAGGAAGGTGGGCAAGGCGGGCGATGACCTTGGGCAGGCCTAGCTGTTCACAGGTCATGATCTCGCTTGGAATTTCACGGAAAACAGCACCGATCCCGAATTTTTGCTGGAAAAAGTTGCACCGATACCGGGCGAGTCCGGGGATCTCATAACCGAAGTCCACATCCCCGTTCTGTTCAAAGAGCTTGATTTTTTCCTCCGGGCAGATCTCATAGAGCATGGCACGCAATTCGTCGTTTCCCATCCGCTTGAATTTGACCCTTTCCATGTCGCCCCGGATTCGGAGGATCGGTTGTTGCTCGGCAACCATATGCAAGTCGGAAGCACCTTCGTCATTCATCAATTTAAAAAATGCATCTATCTGGGCCATGGTCTATTCCTTTGTCAAATTTTATCGGCCGGCCATTACAGGACTAAATTGTTTCTTATATAATTTACCACATCCGACGGATCATCCAAAACTTCAAAACGCAGAATGTCCTCTTTACTGATATTTCCTTGTTTCATGAGGGTATCGTGAAGCCAGTTCACCAGCCCACCCCAAAAGGAGCTTCCGACTAAAATAATAGGAAAGGGCTTGATCCTCTGGGTCTGGATCAGAGTAAGAGACTCGAACAACTCATCTAATGATCCAAATCCTCCAGGCATACAGATGAAGGCCATGGAATACTTCATGAACATCACCTTTCTAACAAAGAAATACTTGAAATTCAATGGGAAATTTGTATAGATATTGGGTGCCTGTTCGTGAGGCAGGCTGATGTTGAGACCAATGGATACGCCGCCGGCCTCAATGGCCCCTTTATTGGCAGCCTCCATGATCCCCGGCCCTCCGCCGGTGATAACCCCATATCCAGCGCGGGCCAGTTCGGCGGCTATGGTTTCGGTAAGCACATAATACGGATCCTCCGGCTTTGTTCTGGCCGAGCCATAGATGGTAACCGCCGGAACATCCAGTGTCGACATGGCGTCGAAGCCTTCAACAAATTCGGCCATAATTCTGAACATACGCCACGAATCACCGACAACTGTATTGTCGAGGATATATTTTGGCTCTCTTCTGACCCTTCTTCTTTCTTTGAATTCATTCCCGTTATTCATCATTTATCCTGTGCTTCTAGAAAATTGCGTGCAGTCTCCGCGATCTCCGGAGGCAAATTGGGAAGTCCCATGAGTCTGGTAAACCAGCTTCTCGCCTTCTGTGCCTGCCCCTCGGCCATGCAGATCAGGCCGTTTTGCAGGATTGCTTCAGCCTTAAGACCTCTGTTTCGGAGGCAGGACCGCAGATTGGAACGCGCAGCGGAAAACCTTCCGCACGCTATCTGGGCCTTTGCCAGGCGCAATCTGGATGCCAGATTGCCGGGATCTATCTCGACGCTTTTTTCACAAAGCGCAAGCGAGATGTCATTGCCCTGTCCCTGCTCAAGGTAGACTTCTCCCAGCAGGCCCATTGCCTGGGCATCAAACTGATCAAACTGTAAAGCCCTTTGCAGCCATATTGTGGCTTCATCCTTCTTCTTCAGGCCATGATAGGAAATTCCCAGGAAGCGGAAGGCCCGCCCGGCATTTTTGGCGCCTTGCGCGTTTTCAAGCCAGACCAGTAATATGTCAGCGGCTTTTTGATATTCTCCGGCAGCACAGTAGAGCTTCCCAACCTGCAGCTGCAGGTCTTTTTTCATGTCGATATCATCAGATCCCTCAGGATAAACAGCTAAGGCCCGTTCGAAGCAGGCCAGGGCCGAGTGGCTGTCTCCCAAGAGATTTTCGCCAAGACCAAGATTATAGAGGGCCATGAAATTATCGGGATCGAGTTGAAGAACCCTGCCGAAAAATTGGTGGGCGATCTTGTGTTTGTCCATCAAGGCATAGGTTACGCCGAGACTGTTCAAGAGGTTGATGTTGTTTGCATCGCAGAGCAGTCCTTTTTTATATTCCCGTACCGCGCTTTCCAGATCGCCATCGCTGAAAAAAATATCTCCGCTGATATTCAGACTGACCGCATCAAAAACCACGACGCTCCCCGGACCGAAAAAATCGGCATGCCGCAAGGCCTTTCTGCAATTATGCAGGATCTCTGTCTTGGAAAAACAGGCAAGAGGATACGATCCGATGCCGGCCGAGCAGGAAACCTCTTCAGATGTTGCCTTTTTAATATCCTGTATGGTCCGTTGGACCCAGGCCAATGCCTTGTGGGAATCAATCCCGTTCAGAAAGACGTAGGCATCGTTTTCGTCAACAATCAAGCCGTTAATAGCTGTGGTAAGACGCGCCCGAAGGGAGGCGCTGCTATTTGTTTGAAATTGGACGATCGAAAAGAGTTCGGAATTTTTCCATTTTCGGGAAAATCGTGCCAGAATGCGTTTGGAGGGCCGCCGTAAAGGGTGGTGCTCCGGATGAGACAGCAGGGAAAAATCGCAGAAGCTGAACGGTCCGCGCCTGCAGGCTACCTGCAAAGCCTGCCAGGCGGAATCCAGCAGTGAGGGCTGGTCGAGAGGATCAGACATTTTGCGGCTGCAACCGATATGGACGCGGGGAAAATTTTCCCGGCGAAGCCACGAGAGCAGCATGGCTCCGATATGTGCTGCAGATTGCTCATTTTCGTGTTCTATCACGAGAGCAAAGACTCCGTGGCCTAAATGATGAATGGGAAACCGGTAATCAATATAGTTGGTTAAAGACAAGGCCGCTCTACGGCTGAAAAGAATGGCTTCGCTTGCAGATCTCGCCCGCGGATAAAGCTCAATGAGCATCAGAGCGATATCTGATGATTCTTCACAAAATTCAAGAATATCTCCCAGATTTGCCGCATTGAGAAGGCCGGTGTCCTGATCGAGGCGTTCCCGTTTTAAAAGAGAAAATTCTACGAGAGCGCTATTCCGCATTTCGATCAGCCAGGCGTGATCGGCCTTTTTGGTCAGAAA
>Ga0364893_10280_pt1:15000-23181 | contig 23181 bp, 18 predicted proteins | sample ExccelJu500001D3_FD_206943 | JGI IMG/M metagenome (GOLD analysis project Ga0364893, IMG submission 206943) | Enriched cells from Trout Bog Lake Hypolimnion, Wisconsin, USA - BchlTB.July16.5000.01.D3 | ecosystem: Environmental > Aquatic > Freshwater > Lake > Hypolimnion/Profundal zone...
GAGTCAACGACTTACCCTATGCAGCAAGGTTAAGCCGCGAGGTGGAGCCGCAGCGAAAGCGAGTCTTAAGAGGGCGCATGAGTTGCATGGGGTAGACCCGAAACCGGGTGATCTATCCATGGCCAGGGTGAAGTCTCGGTAACACGAGATGGAGGCCCGAACCGATATAGGTTGAAAACTGTTCGGATGAGCTGTGGATAGGAGTGAAAGGCTAATCAAACTCGGTGATAGCTGGTTTTCTCCGAAATATATTTAGGTATAGCCTCACATGATGACTGACGGAGGTAGAGCACTGACAAGGCTAGGGGTCCCACCGGATTACCAACCCTTCTCAAACTCCGAATGCCGTCAAGTTCAAGTGTGGGAGTCAGACTGTGGGAGATAAGTTCCATGGTCAAAAGGGAAAGAGCCCAGACCGTCAGCTAAGGTCCCTAAACTATGCTAAGTGGGAAAGGATGTGGAATTGTGGATACAACCAGGAGGTTGGCTTAGAAGCAGCAATCCTTTAAAGAAAGCGTAATAGCTCACTGGTCTAATGAATCTGCGCCGAAAATTTAACGGGGCTAAGCATAGTACCGAAGCTACGGAATCAGAAAGCTGATTCAAGGTTATGAGTAAGCGGGAGGTAAATTTCACGAGCGTAAGCGAGTAAAATTTCTCTTCAGTTAAGCATGTACTGATAGTTTTGAATCAGCTTTCTGATTGGTAGGAGAATATTGTGGTCGCCTGAGAAGGTACACCGTAAGGAGTGCTGGAGGTCCCACAAGAGCTTATGTTGACACGAGTAGCGAAAAACAAGGTGAGAAACCTTGTCGCCGAAAGCCTCAGGTTTCCTGTAGTCAAGTTAATCTGCTCAGGGTTAGTCGGCCCCTAAGGCGAGGCCGAGAGGCGTAGTCGATGGGAAACAGGTTAATATTCCTGTACCACCGGTATGATGTTATGGTAAGGGGGGACGGAGAAGGTAAGGCCATCCGGGCGTTGGTAGTCCCGGTTTAAGCGTGTAGGTGGAGGACTTTGGCAAATCCGGGTTCTTGTTAACACTGAGGCGTGATGACGATGTCTTTCAGACAGCAAAGTGGCTGGTTCCATGCTTCCAGGAAAATCCTCGTATCTAGTCATACAGGTGACCGTACCGTAAACCGACACAGGTAGGCAGGTAGAAGATACCAAGGCGCTTGAGAGAACTCTGGTTAAGGAACTCGGCAAAATAGCACCGTAACTTCGGGAGAAGGTGTGCCTGGATGGTGAGTAAATTTACTTTACGAGCCTGGTCAGGTTGCAATGAAATGGGGGGAGCGACTGTTTACTAAAAACACAGGACTCTGCGAAGCCGAAAGGCGAAGTATAGGGTCTGACGCCTGCCCGGTGCCGGAAGGTTAAGGGGACATGTCAGCGCAAGCGAAGCATCGAACCGAAGCCCCGGTAAACGGCGGCCGTAACTATAACGGTCCTAAGGTAGCGAAATTCCTTGTCGGGTAAGTTCCGACCTGCACGAATGGCGTAACGATTTCCCCACTGTCTCAACCAGAGACTCAGCGAAACTGTAACACCGGTGAAGATGCCGGTTACCCGCAACTAGACAGAAAGACCCCGTGAACCTTTACTATAGCTTGGCATTGTTTTTTGGGATAACATGTGTAGGATAGGTGGGAGACTTTGAAGCGGCTACGCCAGTAGTCGTGGAGTCACCCTTGAAATACCACCCTTGTTATCTTAGAAATCTAACTGCGGTCCGTGATCCGGATCCAGGACATTGTCTGGTGGGTAGTTTGACTGGGGCGGTCGCCTCCCAAAGAGTAACGGAGGCGCGCGATGGTTCCCTCAGGCTGATTGGAAACCAGCCGTAGAGTGTAAAGGCATAAGGGAGCTTGACTGCGAGAGAGACATTTCGAGCAGGTACGAAAGTAGGTCTTAGTGATCCGGCGATTCCGCATGGAAGGGTCGTCGCTCAACGGATAAAAGGTACTCCGGGGATAACAGGCTTATCTCCCCCAAGAGTCCATATCGACGGGGAGGTTTGGCACCTCGATGTCGGCTCATCACATCCTGGGGCTGAAGCAGGTCCCAAGGGTTTGGCTGTTCGCCAATTAAAGTGGTACGTGAGCTGGGTTTAAAACGTCGTGAGACAGTTTGGTCCTTATCTGTTGCGGGCGCAGGATATTTGAGGAGATCTTTTCCTAGTACGAGAGGACCGGAATGGACGAACCTATGGTGTACCAGTTGTTCTGCCAAGGGCATCGCTGGGTAGCTAAGTTCGGAAGGGATAACCGCTGAAAGCATCTAAGCGGGAAGCCTACTCCAAGATAAGATATCCCGTGACGTAAGTCACCTCAAGGCTCGTTGTAGACTACAACGTTGATAGGTCGGGTGTGGAAGTGTAGCAATACATGGAGCTTACCGATACTAATAAGCCGTGCGGCTTATCCATATCCTCTGATTAGAAGGCTGCTGAATACTCTACTATTCGATTATCGTTTTTTTATTGACCGGGATGCAGGCGATCTCACGATCTCCCCTTCCCCGTCACACCGGTTTTTTCGGTGGTCATAGCGAAGAGGTCCCACCCGTTCCCATTCCGAACACGGAAGTTAAGCTCTTCAGCGCCGATGGTACTGCATGGGAGACTATGTGGGAGAGTAGGTCGCCGCCGAATTCTTTAAAAAAGCCCCTGCGTGCTCACGCGCTCAGGGGCTTTTCCTTTTTCCTTTTGTATCCCTCCTCCCTTCGATTGTCCCCCCTTACCGTCACCTTCGCCTGACTGCGTCAATCATTCAAACGATTCCACCCTGCTCGTCAAACGCTCGATTTTATTTTCCGGAAAGATGCAACAGATTCATTACACTGTTTATCTTATCCTCAATCCCCTGTGTCCGGTCAATCCTGGTTCCCAGTTTTATTGTTGTCGTAATCCTTGGAGCGCCCATCTGATGAATATGCTCGTGGCATTCCTTGACAGCCGCAAAAACAGTGTCCCACTCGCCTTCAATGTTTGTACCATAGGCATGTAACTGAGTTTTTAACCCAGCTTTCTGCAATATTTCATGACAAGCGGCGACATATTTTGATACGGAAACGCCCACGCCCATAGGAACAACGCAAAGGTCTAGTATTACTTTCATCAGGTACTCCTTTGTTTGAATGTTTTGTAACAACTAACGATTTTTAGATATTCATATTCCCTGCATGACAAGGGAAATAGATTTTTTTATACTTGAGTAATGGGAAAACTGGACCTAAGCTATAAGCAAATGTATTGATTTCGAACGAAAATTCTAATTTTTCAAGGTACCCTTATCTTATTCCGTATCCTTGTAAATTAAAATATGAGCATTATTGATCAAATTAGTATAAGGCACCAGAAATATTGTAAATAGATTTATCAAATACAAAAGCCTTCGGTTGGGGATTACCGCAAATTAATCCTTCAGAGGGTAAATACAACGTACAGGTGAAATTGATGGAAGAACTTTCCAAATCACAAAAGGCTCGAATCGCCATACGAACATTTAAAACCCTTGCTGATGCATTAACCTTGCGGGGTAATTATAAACCTTCAGGAAAAACTGGTCAAAAACTTGCGGAATCCTTAAAACAATTTAATCCAGAGATCTATGGGTCCATGAGTGATCCGCGCATAGTCGAATTGAAAGGCCTGGAATATGTGATAGACAGGATGCCTAGAGGTATAGAAAAATGCAACAGGATCATATTGACTGCTCAGGAGGATTTTCAGAATACCTCCTTTGAAGAAGTTGTTCCCCTTAAACGCAGGAGGATTTCCTATGTTGTATCTGAAAAGGAGATCTGTTTCGTTATTACCCGAGGATTGACTGAAATCTATGATATCCTCACCCATATTACCTTTCTCCATATTGAATCACAGAAAATTTCCCAACAGATAAATTACAAGGACGGGCATGTGTCAGAAGAGTGGCATGATCTTGAAAAGGTAGTGAAAAACGGGGAAAAGGAGCTCTTGGGTGCTGTTCTTGACCAGTCAATCTGGAATCTCTCCATCATCTTGGGCAGAACCTATAAGGAGACAAAGGAAACGTACGAGCATCTCGAGAAGCACCGGAGATGCGGCAATCATAATGATGGATTGTTTCAGATAATCTATTCACTTGGACAGCGTTGTCTCGGGGAGTTGATGTCTGAAACCGACCATCTTACGATTTATTTCACACCCTCCCTGCATGAAATGATAGGTCATCATAAGTATGCTTCTCTCTGGGCGCGTTCGATTAAAGGGAGACTTTTTGAACTGGGTCATCAGAACCGGACGATCCATATTATAAGCGCAAATATGCATTCAGTGAAGAATATTCTCTACGGTTCTGGCGCACTTCTGGAAAACGAAGAGGATGTTCCTGAAGACCTCTATGAGATGATCGGCCTCGTTCGCAATCAAGAAGAGAAAATTAACAGATACGCTGAGAAACATGGGTATGTTTTTTTACCGGATCACTCGGGGTCTACCATTGACGCCATGATCATAGATACTGCACGGATCGATCTCGGTACGTTGCATCCGAAAATTGACATGAATGTCAACTATCATTGTCAACAAATGCCTGTGCTGGTGATTATTGACTATGCATTCGGGACACAAGCCTTTGAGGTTATGGATGAGCTGTTGAGTCCTTACATGCTGAAAGATAAGGAAATCACTTTCCACATAGAGTCGATATCCATTATGGGAAAGGCCGGGATTCTTCCTGGAAAAAAAGGGGATATCATGCTTGCCACAGCCCATGTCATGGAAGGTACTCCGCACAATTATATTGTCAACAATGACCTTATGGTAAGCGATTTTGACGATAGCGTGGACGTGTATTGCGGCCCGATGGTGACCGTTCTCGGGACTTCTTTACAGAATAAGGATATCCTGTCGAGATTTTCCACTTCCTCCTGGAAGGCCATTGGCTTGGAGATGGAAGGAGGACATTATCAGAGAGCTATAAGCGCAGCCATTATCCAAGGGCATATTCCCATGAACATGAAGACGCGGTATGCTTACTATGCCTCGGATAATCCCTTGCTCAGCGGTCAGACACTGGCATCAGGACCAATGGGGAAGGAGGGGCTTGTTCCGACCTATATGATTACCAAGGTCATTCTCGAAAAAATTTTGAATACAATGGATGCTTGAACGTGCGATTAACAAAAGGACAACGTCTGGCAGAAGTTTCTCCCTGGCTTTTTGCTGCCGCCTGCGCATTGCTGGGCTTGATTATCGGGGTCTTTGCCGTCAATAATTACCAGCGTGAAAAGATGCTGATGACGGAAGCCCTGCTGCAGAAAGGGATTACTATTATCCGGTTTGTGGTTACAAATTCCAGAGCTTCCTTACGTGGAGAGATAAATGATATCAATGTGGCCATGTGGAAGTGGACTGACCACGTACAGATGGCCATTGATCACGCTTCGGGGCAGCCTGGGGTGGATTTTCTCTGTCTGTTGGATTCGGATGGGAACATACTGGCAAGTTCTAATCGTGACGCTATCGGAACCAATGTCGGGAAATCCACCCTGTCGTTTGTTGAATCACTTGAAGAAGGATTAACTATCGATGGTAAATTCAGGATCAGCAAGGATCACAACGATAATGCAGTGACTTTCCAAGTTGCAGCCGTGTTTTCACCTCTAGGCGTCAGATTTTATTATCCACCTCTTGGAAGCCAGAAATTCGATACAACATTGCTTGATCGTTTTATTCGACGTCATCCTCAGTACCTGCAATGGAGGGAAATGCTTGAGGGCATGAGCAATAAAAAATTTACTGTCCTGGTTGAACTTGACCTGACCCAGTTCAATATGGCAGTAAAAAGACAGCTTTTGCAGATCGTTTTTCTCTCGCTTGTCCTGTTGCTTGTGGGGGTTGGAGGATGGCTTTCTTTATTGACCCTGCAGGGACTGAGAGGGTCCCAGAGTCGCCTTCAGAGGATACGGGCCTTTACGGATATGCTCATCTCATCACTTCCCGTCGGGCTTATTGCAACAGATAGCCAGGGCAATATCCAGATTTGCAACCAGTCTGCAGAGGAAATTATCGGTGTCACTGAGGGAAATACCCTTGGTCATTCTCCGGAAACTGTCCTGCCCGCTCCTTTGGCCGAGATGTTACAGCAATCGCTTCTTGATAGTAATACGCTGCAGCAGAAGGAGATTTTTTTCTCCGATGGAACAAATTGGAAACGATCACTTCTCCTTGCTGGCTTGTCTGTAATCGATGACGAAGACCGTTTTGCCGGAAATATGGTGCTCATTCAGGATTTGAGCCAGATTAAAGAGCTCGAAGAAGAATTGCGTCATAATGAAAAACTTGCTGCCCTTGGCAAGATGGCAGCGGGAGTAGCCCACGAACTCCGCAATCCTCTCAGTTCGATTAAGGGGCTTGCTGTCCTTTTGCGATCGCGGTTCAATGAGGACACCAGCGATCAGGAAACTGCCGATATCCTGGTTCGGGAAGTTGAGCGTCTCAATCGGAGCATCGGGGAATTATTAGATTATGCCAGACCTCATAATCTGGAGACAATGAGGATTTCCCTGGTCCCTGTGCTGAAAAAGGCGATGAGTTTGATCCGCGTGGACGCTGAGGCCATGGGAATTGCAATGAAGGAAGATTTTGCGGAAAATCTGCCTTTGATCGAGGCGGATCAGGATAAATTAAATCAGGTTTTTCTGAATCTTTTTCTTAATTCGGTTCAGGCCATGGAAAACGGCGGTATACTCCAAGTTGGAACCAGTGTGGAAAATAATCGGGTGATTTGCACAATCGAGGACACAGGCTGTGGCGTTGAACCGCAGTATGCCTCAAAGGTTTTCGATCCGTACTTTACCACCAAAAACGAGGGTACCGGACTGGGGCTGGCAATATCCGCCAAAATCGTCGAGGAGCACGGCGGCACCATAGAATTTGAAAGTATTGCCAATAAGGGGACGATCGTGAAAGTGAGCCTGCCCTGTTATTGAGCTGGAATCTGAGAGGAAGGAGGGCTCTTCGGCTCGGAAGACTTGTCTCTTTGGAGAAAACGTTTAAAGGAGGAAAAGATCTTTTTTATTGCCTTCCATAGCTTTGGCAGGAACCAGATACAAAACAGTATAAACAGAACAAACAGTCCAAGAAAAAGCAGAGGGTGGTGCAATGCAGTATACATCCCTGCGAAGACGGCAATATCCTCAACGAGGGAGGCTGCCCAGTTGCTGAAGGGCTCAGGCGAAGTATTGATGAGTACCCTGGACCCGGCCTTCAGAGTATGGCTGGTCGTCGAGATAGCTCCACCAAGAATACCTGCGGTGATGACCACTGCCGGGTTGGCATTGCCGACTGCGCCCGCGGCAAGCATTGCACCTGCGGGAATCCGGATAAAAGAGTGGATCACATCCCAGCCTGTATCGAGTCCTGGGGTCTTATCTGCAAAAAATTCAACAAAATACATGAAGCAGGAAGCCCCGATGACAACGGGTTCCTGCAGGACATGCAACTGTTCGGGCAGGACAATATTACCTGTTACGCCAAGAATCCCCAGCGTGGCAAGGGTTGCGTAGAGATTGATACCGCTGGCCCAGGCTGTTCCCATTGTCAGAGCCAGCGTGGAAATCAGTTGCTGATACATACCTGCCTCTTGACTGAAATGCTTGATAATCCCGTTCGTACAACCGAGTGTTTCAGCCCTTCCTGTTCAGTGATGTTATTCCCGGTCGAAATGGCTATTGAGAAATTCACATTCCTTGGGAGAAAGATCGAACCGGACTTCAACTTCGTGCAAAAGTGCCAATCTGCTCTTTTCCGGTTGCTTTTCCAGGAGTTCTGAAAACGTCTGAAGAGCCTTTTTAATTTTATCTCCGGCTTGTTGTGTTGGAACTGTCATAGTATTTTCCGTTCAAGTTTTGTTACGAATTTTCAGCGCAAGGCTGCAGGATTATACCGGCCAGCGGTGGAACAGTCAGAGTTGTGTGAAAATCGGCCTGGGCGTGCTTTCCTTCAATGGCTGCATAGATTCGTTTTTCACTGGTCTCAGAGCCTCCGTATAGAGGGTCATTGGAAGAGAAAATCTCCCGATACCGAGCATTTTCGGGCAGGCCGACGGTGTAATTATAATGTGTCTGCGGGGTAAAGTTGAGGATGCAGACAAGATGATCCTTTTTATTTTTTGCATATCTGACAAAGGAAATTAT
>Ga0364893_10342_pt1 | contig 23043 bp, 10 predicted proteins | sample ExccelJu500001D3_FD_206943 | JGI IMG/M metagenome (GOLD analysis project Ga0364893, IMG submission 206943) | Enriched cells from Trout Bog Lake Hypolimnion, Wisconsin, USA - BchlTB.July16.5000.01.D3 | ecosystem: Environmental > Aquatic > Freshwater > Lake > Hypolimnion/Profundal zone | place: USA...
GTGCGTGCAACTAGAAGGATTTACGGTACGTTCTGCAACCTCAGATCGTAGACGTATCGTGCCAGATTCGCAGCATTCAGCCGTCGTATCCATGCCTTTGAAGCAGGCGTTATCAGTTGAAAGTGGCCAGACAACTCAGTCACGTATTATCACGGTGCTGTTGCAAATTGCTGCGCAGGTCCTTGAGGTCAGCCTTGACTCAATAGCGCCTGATATCGAGTTGGGTGAATATGGCTTTGACTCAATCATGATGACGGTTTTTGCATCTCGTGTAAATGAACAACTCGGTTTAACACTCACACCAGCAGATTTTTTTGAGTTTGCCACAATTGAACGGCTGGCTCACTACGTCGAAAACAATCCTGCTTTTCACGAGACTGCACTTGATGATTCTTTGCAAGGATCAGCAGCGGTATCGTTCGATCGCGCATTCAGTGCAAATTCCGCTGAGTCAGTTCATGCGAGTCCGGAACATCCAGAGCCTCAGGAAAATCTTCTGAACCCGGCTTCCCCGCACACTCTGGTTGATGAGCCGATTGCAATTATTGGTGTTAGTGGCTGTTTTCCGATGGCCAAGGATATCGACACATTTTGGAATAATCTATTGCAGGGTCGAGATTGCATCAGTGAAATTCCGGGCGATCGCTGGGACTGGCGTGCGATTGATGGAGATCCCAAGAATGAAGCAGGAAAAACGAACATTCGCTGGGGTGGTTTTGTAGATGAGATTTTTGAGTTTGATGCGCTTTTCTTTGGTATTTCACCAAGAGAGGCGGCCTCGATGGATCCGCAGCAGCGACAAATGCTGCAGCATGTCTGGAAAGCAATAGAGGATGCTGGCTATAACCCTCGCAGTCTGTCGGGACGTGCGATAGGATTTTTTGTTGGAACTGCTTCGAGTGGCTACCATCAAGAAAATGAGACAGATCCCAGCGGTTATGTCGCAACAGGTTCTGTGGCGTCGATCGGCCCTAATCGGGTCAGTTACTTTTTTGACTGGCACGGACCGAGCGAGCCCGTTGAGACTGCATGCTCAAGTTCACTGGTCGCGATACACCGAGCCATACAGTCGATTCGTGATGGTGACTGTGAAATGGCGATAGCAGGGGGTGTCAATACCATTGTTACGCCCGAGGGTCACATCAATTTTTCAAAAGCCGGCATGCTATCGCCGGATGGTCGATGTCAGACTTTTTCAAATTTGGCTAACGGCTATGTACGTGGCGAGGGCGCCGGACTCCTGGTGCTCAAACGTCTCTCAGAGGCTGAACGCGATGGGGATGCGATTTATGGTTTGATTCGTGGCACTGCACTCAATCATGGTGGTCGAGCGAACTCCCTGACGGCACCCAATACGAATGCCCAGGCTGCACTCATCAAGTCCGCATACCAGCGCGCGGGTATCGACCCGCAGACCGTTACGTATCTTGAGGCGCACGGGACGGGAACTGCACTGGGTGATCCGGTGGAGGTCAATGCACTCAAGCAGGTATTTCAAACACAAGGTGAGACATCGGGCTGTGGGTTTTGTGGGCTTGGCTCCGTGAAAAGTAATATTGGCCACCTTGAGTTGGCCGCCGGAGTGGCAGGGGTCATTAAAGTGCTGATGCAGATGCGGCATCGCACCCTGGTCGCTAACTTGCATTGTGACGTGATCAATCCCTACATTTCACTGGATGACAGTCCGTTTTACCTGGTACGTCAGAATCAGCCATGGACCCCTTTGACGAATTCAGACCACGCAGCATTACCCAGACGTGCCGGCGTAAGCAGTTTTGGGTTTGGCGGCGTCAATGCACATGTGGTACTCGAAGAGTACCAAGAGCCTGTGCGCTCACCAGTCATAACCAGTGAGTGGGTGACAATCCCACTGTCAGCACGCGATCCGGAGCGACTTAAGGCTCAGGCAATCGCACTCTTGGAGGCATTGCTGTCTGGTCGGCTGCAAGATGTCCCTTTGCTTGATATTGCTTTTACACTGCAATGGGGTCGAGAGCATATGCAACATCGATTGGCTTTTGAGGTCAATTCGTTGCAACAATTACAGTCCTCTCTCTATGCTTTCATTCATCAACAACCTGGGGCTGCGGGCCGTACAGAAAATAACTGGCTCCCGTCTCCCGGATCCATCGCTGCACGCTGGTTAGCAGGGGAAAGTGTCGTCTGGCCTGATGATGGTAAACGACGACGCGTGCATCTTCCGACTTATTGCTTTGCCCGAACAGAGTATCGGGTCGCGAGTGCTGTGAATACTACTTCGCCTGCGAAGCCGAATGCACCCGCCAATCAAGGGCCGGCTATGCGTGTTTCAGGTACGCCTGGGACAGCGAGCTTTACGCTCAATCGAGATGCGTTTTATTTAAGAGATCACCAGGTTGAGCGGCGTTGTGTGTTGCCTGCCGCGATGAGTCTCGAGCTCACACGTGCTGCATTCGAAATGTCAGTGAATCGTAGCGCTGGCCAATCCTTTGCAGGGCCTCATAGGCGAATGGAGTTGGGTCAGGTAGTCTGGCGTGCGCCTCTTGCCGTTGACGATGTGGCTGTGCATGCAGAGATTTCGTTTGCAACGACTGCATCAGAACATAATCGTTTTTCATTTAGCCATGGTCGTGCGACTCAAGGGGAGGGCATTGTTCACTTGAACGGGGTGATTGGTCTTTCAGATGAAAGTTTGTCCCTTCCTCCTGCGTTAGCCCTTGCCGCACTGCGTGCGCGCTGCCCAAGGGCCTTGAGTGCTGATGAAATTTACAAACGCTTTTCGACATTTGGACTGGACTATGGCCCGTCCATGCGAACAATTCGCAGTGTTCATCTAGGATCTGCAGAGTTGCTGGCGCATTTACAACTACCGGTTGGGTTGTTCGGTGAGCAAGCAGATAGTCAAACAGATTTTGGGATACATCCGTCGATACTGGACGGCGCATTCCAATCGTGTCTGGGTTTGTTTACCCATTCAGAGACGCAAGGCGCAGCTCTACCCTTTGCAATTGACCAGATTCGCTATTTAGCTCCGACAAAGGCTCAGATGTGGGTGCATGCGCGTACCTTGCCTGCAAGCGGTTCGATTCAAAAAATGGATCTCGATCTCGCCGATGAGCAGGGCCAGGTCTGTATGCAAATCCGTGGTTTCACTGTGCGTTTGCTTGCCGCGCGCATGACAAAGGCGGAGTCTGTCCGTGCGCCAGCACGCACAGTGCTCCCAGTGCTTGCAAGCAAAACTCTGGCGCTTGACTACTTCACCCGCGTGCTGGCTATCGAGACAGGTGTTGCCGCCGAATCAATTGAAGGCGATGCCTCACTCGATGTGTATGGCATCGACTCCTTGATGATCGTCAGACTGACGGATCGGCTTGAGCAAGATTTTGGCGCATTATCCAAGACACTTTTTTTTGAATGTCAGACACTGAATGCGATTGTGGATCATTTCATGGCGATCCATGGTCCACGCTTAGCTGAATTGACGGGTGGCGCTGCAGTCGAAACGGTTAAGTCGGAGGAGATGCCGACCGCTCATGCGATGCAGCAACAGATGCCTGTGGCAATCATTGGACTGGCAGGGCGCTATCCTGGTGCAAACGGATTGACAGAATTTTGGAACAATTTAGCTGCGGGATGCGATAGCGTCAGTGAAGTACCCCCGCAGCGCTGGGATCATGCCAGCATCTATGATCCTGTGCGTGGCAAACCGGGTAAGACGAATAGTAAATGGGGAGGTTTTATCGATGGTGCTGATTGCTTCGATCCTCTGTTCTTCAATATGTCGCCACGCGAGGCAGAGTTCACTGATCCACAAGAGCGTCTGTTTCTTCAGTGTGCTTGGGAAACTCTTGAGGATGCAGGGTATACGCCTGACAAGTTAGCCCCTGGTACACCGCCATTAGCAGGTGGCAACGTCGGTGTATTTGTTGGCGTGATGTATGAAGAATATCAGCTGTATGGCGCCGAGCTTACGCAGAATGGACATCCTCTTGCACTGTCTGGTAGTGCCGCTTCGATTGCAAATCGTGTTTCATATTTTTGTAATTTTCATGGTCCCAGCATGGCAATCGATACGATGTGTTCGTCATCGTTGACCAGTATTCATCTCGCCTGTGAGAGTTTGCAATCAGGCAGTTGTGAAGTGGCGTTGGCCGGAGGTGTCAATCTAAACCTGCATCCCAATAAATATCTGGCTCTTGGTCAGGGAAGATTCACATCCAGCAAAGGTCGGTGTGAGAGCTTTGGTGAAGGTGGCGATGGTTATGTGCCGGGTGAGGGCGTAGGTGCCGTATTACTCAAGCCCCTTGAGCGTGCCATCGCTGATGGCGATCATATATATGGTGTGATCCGCTCCTCTGCGATCAATCATGGTGGAAAGACGAATGGCTATTCAGTTCCGAATCCCCATGCACAAACCGCAGCCATATCAAAAGCTTTAGCGCGTTCAGGCGTCAATGCGCGTGATATCAGTTATGTAGAGGCGCACGGGACCGGTACGATACTGGGTGATCCAATTGAGATTGCTGCGTTATCAAAAGCATATAGACAAGACACCGATGCGCAGCAGTTTTGCGCGATAGGATCGGTCAAGTCAAATATCGGGCATTGTGAGAGTGCGGCAGGCATAGCTGGTTTGACCAAAGTCCTGCTTCAGATGAAGTATGGAAAATTGGTGCCCTCGCTGCATTCACAAACGCTGAATTCTGGGATCGATTTTTCACGTTCACCTTTTGTGGTTCAACGTGAATTGAAGTCCTGGCCTCGCAGACGAATTGAACGCACGCATGGCAATGTCGAATTGCCGCGTATTGCAGGTCTGTCTGCATTTGGCGCGGGTGGATCAAACGCACATTTTGTGATCGAAGAGTATATTGCTCCGCAAGTACGCCAGGATCAATTCCTTTTTTCACACGACAGGCCTGGTGTGTTTCCTTTTTCTGCCCGCGATCCTGAGCGCCTTGAACAATTATTAGTCAATTTTCTTGACAGCATTCAGTTGCTCGATGACGCGGCATTACCCGCGCTCGCGAATACTTTGCAAAATGGACGTGTAGCCTTTGAAAGGCGCCTGGTGGTTGTGGCGGCTGATCGCATGATGCTGATTGCGCGGCTGCAACAGTTCCTGTCTGGTCAAGCGGGTGTCGACGATGTGTATTGCAGTCCGGGCCTCTATCCTGACCAAGTTACCCCTGCCAGTGCGTTGGCTTTTGTGAATAGTCCAGAACACCAACACGCCATGCACTGGGCTGAAAAGGGAAAAGTCGACTGGCGTAGTCTCCAGGTAAGGACTGGTTACCCTGAAAAGTTGAGTTTGCCAACGTACCCCTTTGCGAGAGAGCGCTGCTGGATTCCCGCCGTGGCTGATGTTGCACATCGATCAGCAGCAGCAAATAAAACTCAAACATCAAATGCCCCGGTAACATCGACTGTGGATCAAGCATCCAATGCTTCACAAGCATCTATTGCTCTATCAGCACCCCATGCGTCTAAATCGTTCGTAAGTTCGTCTCGCGTTGATTTGGCAATGTTGTTCGTGCCTGATTGGAGTGCTGGGACGACGGTGCATCAAGCCCCCTCTAAAAATCGTACAGCACAACGCGTAATCGTCGTGTTGTGCGATTTTGATGAGACAGTTTCCAAAAAATACGCAACACAATTTAACGCTTCAGAAGAATGCATCGTTTTTGACTATGGCAATCGTCCGATCGCTTCTCGCTATAGTTACTATGCAGAACAATTGCTAGAGCTGATTCAACACAAAATTAACGCGTATAAAGACTCAACCCTTCTACAAGTAGCAGTGCCTGTCGATGGCCAGCGTCTGGTGTTTGATGGCTTAGGAGGTTTGCTACGTACCGCCCAGCTCGAACATCCCTTATTACGCTGTCAGCTCATTGAATTTGCCGATCATCATGAGCAATTGCCTGACTTGCTCAGGGATGATCGGCACACTGGCGATAGATTGATTCGTTATACGCACAGCATGCGACGCGTCAGGTTGTGGCGGGAGTTGGCCACTGAGCAAATTGTTGCGGCTGATCAAGATTTTTTGAAAACTGATGGCGTCTACCTCATCACAGGAGGAACGGGTGGCGTGGGGCTGCTGATCGCCGAGGAAATCTCTCGTTCAGCTCCTCAGGCCGTGGTATGTGTCACGAGTCGGTCAGCGATGGGTAGGCACGAAAATACACGCCTGTCTGCCTTGCCATGTAGGGTACTCCACCGACAAGTCGATGTGACCCAATCAGATGATGTACACGCTTTGGTGCAGCATTTGATTGATACGTTTGGTCGCATAGACGGTGTCTTTCACGCTGCAGGAATTACCCGCGACAAGTTATTAGTTCGTAAAGATGCCGACGATATGCGGGCCGTGCTTGCGCCTAAAGTACAAGGTCTTATCAATATCGATGCTGCGACTGCTAATTGCGAGCTCGATTTTATGTTGTTGTTTGCTTCGGTGTCCGGTGCCCTGGGTAACCCGGGGCAAGCCGACTACGCAGCCGCAAATGGATTCATGGATGCTTTTGCTATCTTGCGTCGAGAGCAGGTTGGCCGTGGTGAACGATCTGGACATACTCTGGCAATCGACTGGCCATATTGGCAAGACGGTGGCATGCGCCTGGACAGCAACGTTATTCACACAATGCGTTCGGGTTTTGGTGTGAGTCCACTTATCACTGAGCGGGCCATGCTAGCCCTCAGGTTGGCGTATGGCAGCCAAGCACCCCAGGTGCTGGTGCTCGATGGTGACCACGATCGGATACGTCAATGGATGTTGCCTGAGACGCCTTTCGTCGCTGCACCGCAGAATGTTTTTTTAGAGAAATCTCAAGTAGCTGTAGTGGATCAAACCGATTCGCTTTTACATACTCCGGATATGCATAAAATGACTTGTGCATACCTGGCCAAACATTTTGGCACGGTCCTCAATATACCCACCGAGCGACTGGACGTTCATGAACCTCTGGACCGGTATGGCATAGATTCTGTGCTGGCGTTGCAGATTATTGAAGCCCTTAGTGCTGATCTGGGCCGGTTGCCAAGTAGTTTGTTGTTTGAATATCCCCAAATCACATTGTTGGCCGACGCGTTACTAGATACTCATGCTGAACGTCTGCGTGAGTTATTAGATCCAATAGATCCACTAGATTCACTTGATTCACTAGATCCACTGGACCCACTGGATCCACTCGATTCATTAGATCCAAGAGAACCACTAGATACTGACCCGAGTGGTTCGGTTGTTCGGTCATCTGCCAGTGTGACCGAGACAGTTGCTGGCTACGATCCTACAGTCTCTGTTGCTTCAGCGGCTGAACTTCAGGATGGAATTGCGATTATCGCTGTTGCTGGTCGCTATCCTGGTGCGAATACAGTCGAGGCCTTCTGGGATATGTTGCGTGATGGGGGGGATGGCATTACGGAAGTCCCCCCTCAGCGATGGGATCACGAGAGGATATTCTCATCCGAAAAAGGTAAACCCGGCACCACGCATTGCAAGTGGGGGGGATTTCTGACAGATGTTGATTGCTTTGACCCGGAATTTTTCGGTCTCACTGCTAGAGATGCCGTACTAATGGATCCTCAGGAGAGATTGTTTTTGCAAACGAGCTGGCATCTGCTTGAACGCGCTGGTCATACCCACGCATATTTGCGCGAACGCTACGAGTCGCGGGTAGGCGTATATGTGGGTGCAATGTATCAGCAATATCATGCTGTCGATGCAGATGCTGACAGCAAGGTGATGGTGTCACTCTCCTCTTATGCATCGATGGCAAACAGAATTTCCAGTTTTTACGACCTGCAAGGGCCAAGTATGGCGATTGACACGATGTGTTCGTCGGGTTTGATGGCCGTTCACCTTGCTTGTCAGAGTTTGCAGCGCGGGGAGTGTCGACTAGCGATTGCTGGTGGTGTGAATTTAACCATTCATCCTAATAAATATCTGGGATTGAGTCGGGCAGGGTTGCTGGCTAGTCATGCCGAAAGCCGAAGCTTTGCAGCGGGTGACGGCTATTTACCCGCTGAAGGCGTTGGAGCCGTTCTACTCAAACCCCTGACTGACGCGCGACGCGATGGGGATCAGATCATTGGAGTTATTCGGGCCAGTGCGACCAATCACGGTGGTCACTCGGGTGGTTATGCGGTTCCGAGTGCGCAACAGCAAACACGCTTGATCAGTGAGAATTTTGGTGCCAGTGGCATTGATCCACGAACGATTGGTTATGTCGAGGCGGCTGCAAATGGATCGCCTCTTGGCGATGCAATCGAGTTACGTGCTCTGACGCGCGCATTTAGGCTGTTTACCGAAGATTCAGGCTTCTGCCGAATCGGCTCGGTCAAGACCAACATCGGGCATGCCGAGTCCGCTTCTGGCATGGCACAGTTAACCAAGGTTTTGCTGCAACTTCAACACCGCAAGCTTGTGCCGTCTATACGTGACACGCCTCGTAACCCTGATGTTCATTTCGAGGGCACACCCTTTGTGCCCCAGACTGATTTGTCTGAATGGGAACGTCTACGGGTTGATGGTGTGATCGTTCCGCTGCGTGCCACTGTCAGTGCTTTTGGTGCGGGCGGAACCAATGTGCATATGATTCTGGAAGAAGCGCCCACAACAAAATATTCGGTTCAAGAGCAGGAGTGGCTGGATTCACCCTGTGAGTTTGTGTTTTCAGCGCAACGTCCGGATAGGCTAGAGGCGCTCATCAAGCAAATGCACACTTACGTGTCGCTCAATCCTGAACTCCGACTGATTGAATTTGCTCGGACTTTGAAGTTTTTTCGTGAACGAATGGCTTGTGCGACCACTATTGTGGCTAGCGATCGCGAAGAGCTGCTCGATAAATTGGCCCATTGGTCTGCTGCACTCCAGGAGAATCAGCGTTCATCAACTGTATCTCAGGATCTGACTATCGGAATGCCTTCATTGGTATTGCCTGGTTATCCATTCGGTACGCAGAGGTACTGGATTGCTACAAAAGCTTCGAGTCCAACGTCGTCTGAACCGTCTGTCCTGACGATGAGATCTCAAGAGCCAGAAAGTGACTTGTTTTCACGCGCCCTGAGTCTGATACACACGCAAATGTCAGAACAACTGGGTGTTCCAGACATGGCTGTGGATCAACAAGCATCCCTGCGCTCTCAGGGAGCCGACTCCATATTTTCGCTACGTTTGATATATGTAGTGAAAGATGTGTTTCATATTGAATTGACGCATCGTGATCTGGAAACACATCCTACGCCTGTAAAACTGGCAAGGCTGATTGCACAGCGCGGCGAAGTGGGAATTGGCCTGTCCGCTGGTGTTGCTCAACAGACACCGGTTGTGCCAACAGTATTTGATTGCGTTCCACTCACGACCAGCCAGAGCGGCCTTTGGATCCTGCAAAGCTTGTATCCCGAGATGAGCGCCTACAACGTGCCACTCGCTTTTTGTGTGAAAGGGCTTGATATTGAGGCACTCCAGGCGACTTGTTTGCATGTGCTGGCGTGTTTTCCGATTTTGTCCGTTCGTATCAATAGCACGGGACCGGAACCGTTGATGCAAAGTCACCCTGTGACACAAGCCTTGAAAATCATTGCTGCGCCCCAAGCAATGGATGCTGTCAGTTTTGCCCAGTTGCGTGCGTTAGAACCATTTGATTTGTCGCGTACCGCTCCGATACGCTTTGAGCTGTTGCAGGCAAGTGAGGAGGTGCTCCTAATCGTGGTGCATCACATTGTTTTTGATGGTGTCTCCGCAGCCGGATTGACGCGCTTTTTCTGGGATACTTATGAGCAGTTTGCGGGTGGCGCAAGGACCTTAACGCAGGTCCCGCAAATGGAGTTTGTCCGCTACGTAGAATGGGAGAAGCAGCACCTGCGTTCTGACGCTGGTATTTCGCAACTTGCATACTGGAAGCGCCAGCTACAAGGTGATCTCGAGCAATTGCAGCTTCCGACAGATTATCCAGGTGATCTGGATCGCCCCTTTGCCGGCGCGTCAACGGACTGTAAGCTTGGCCATGATCGCATGCGCCGTGCGCTTGCCTGCGGACGCGCCTTGGGTGTCAATCCTTCAGTGTTTTTTCTTGGTGTACTGAATATTCTGCTCTATCGCTATTCAGGTCAGCGCGATATCGTGGTCGGTGTGCCAGCGATGGCCAGACCAGCCAGTATTTTTGAACAGACGATTGGCTATTTTGCAAATGTCATGCCAATCCGTAGTGCAATATCTGGCTCCTTGTCGGTGCGCGAATTTTTCGCCGCTTTGCACCAAAGCGTAATCAATGGCCTCGATCACGCAAATTATCCGCACGCCGCACTCGTAAGGGAGTTAGGTGGGCATGCGGATGGGCAGTTGCTTTATCAGGTTAGTTACGCGTATCAGAATTTTTTTGGTAATAAGACTGTTGATCCCGCGCATCGTTTAAACGGATCTTCTGTACATCATCTTCGCGAGGTTCGTCAGGGATGTGATGGCATGATCGGACTCGATTTATTCGAGGAAGACGAAGACTTGAACATCGTCATGAGCTACGATTCGGGCCGATTCGATCTTGCGACGATACGCCGTATGCTTGAACACTACTTGCGTCTGGTCGATGCAGTGAGCATGGCTCCAGATATGCTTATCAGCACACTGGATATGCTCAGTGATTCCGAGCGAGAAAAGCTCCTCAATGTGTGGAGTCACGGTGAACCTGTGCCAGCGCTGCAGGGATGGGTTCATGAACGGATTGATCGCCAGGCACTGCAAACGCCAGAGGCGATCGCCCTGGTTGGCCATGAATTATCAATCACGTATCGAGACCTGTATATTCGTTCGGACCGTCTGGCAGGATATCTGCGCACCTGTGGTGTACGTCAGGGGACGCCCGTTGTAGTGTGGGTTGAGCGCGGAGTGACTAGTATTGTGGCGCTGCTTGCTGTGCTCAAGAGTGGAGCCACCTGGATTCCGCTTGACTCAGATTGCCCTCCACAGCGTTTAAATATGATCCTGGATGACATCGGTGCTTGTGCGATGATTGTCGATGAAGAGCATGAATCCCAGTTGGCATTGATCGGGAACCATGACACAACAGTAATTAGGCTCGACCATGATTTCCGAGCAATCAGTCAGCAGCCTCATCCGATGCTTAAGATTGAGGTTGCGCCAGATCAGCACGCATATTTGATATACACCTCTGGCACGACTGGTCGCCCCAAAGGTGTACCCATCACCCATTATTCCATCGCTGTTCATTGTCAGGCGGTGATCGAACGCTACGGTCTGGGCGCAACGGATGTCGTGTTGCAATTCGCAGCACATCATGTTGATACTTCGCTGGAACAAATATTGCCAGCTTTGATGTGTGGTGCGAAACTGGTCTTGCGCGAAGCCGAACCTTGGTCACCTCCCGACTTTTGTGATTTGCTTACCAAACATCACATCAGTGTCGCTGATTTGCCGCCTGCTTATTTGCGCGAGTTACTCCAGGCCTGGACCGATGATCCACAAAATGCACCAACAGTTTGCCCACGGCTCTTGATTGTGGGGGGGGAAGTGTTGTCTCCGGCAACAGTAAGGCTTTGGCAAAGTGGACCTTTTGCAAATGCCCGTTTGTTAAATGCCTATGGCCCCACCGAAGCCACAATCACTTGTATTGTTCATGAAGTGGAGCGGGAGGCGTCTGGAATGACGATTCCGATCGGAAGACCTTTGCCAGGTGGTGAAGTTTATCTGCTTGATCAGGATCGTCATCCGGTACCAGAGGGCGTTGTAGGTGAGTTGTACATTGGCGGAATTCGCCTAGCCCCTGGTTATCACGACCGACCAGAATTATCGTGTGAACGTTTTGTGTCAGCACCTTTTGACATGACTAGATCAGGCAGCATTCAGGGTCGCGTCTTGTATCGGACTGGTGATTACGCGAGGTTTATCCCCGGTAGTAACGGCCTAATCGCCTTTCATGGTCGAATCGATGAACAGGTAAAAATTCGTGGATTTCGAATTGAACTCGGTGAGATTGAAGCGACTTTGCGTGCCTTTGGTGCACTGGAGGCTGTTGTCGTTGCAGGAGAAGACAGTTATGGCGACCAGATGCTAGTGGCTTGTGTTGTGCCGGGAGCCACAGGGTTGGATCATGCTGCGCTGGCCAAGCATATGGCAGACCACCTCCCTGCGGTAATGTGGCCGACCGCGTATGTGCTGCGCGATGTCTTGCCACTTACGTCAGGCGGTAAATTGGATCGTGCTGCGGTGCTTGCAGCCGCCTCGAACAGCCAGCCACTGGCGCCGTGCTGTCAGCCACCACGCGATGCAGTCGAGAGACGCTTGGCTCATGTGTGGCAAAAGGTGCTTGGCTGCGAGATCAACGATATCCATGCGGATTTTTTTGTATCTGGTGGGCATTCACTGATGGCGCTTAGACTCTTGTCTGCGATTGAGATTGAGTTCGGCCAGAAGCTTCGGATGAATGCTTTGCTGCGTGCGCCGACGCTTGCGCAACAAGCCCAGCTGTTGAGCAAGGGTGCGAGTGATGCAACGGCATCTCCTTTAGTACTGCTCGCAGGTCAGTCTAGTCAAGGCCTGCCATTGTTTTTGATTCATCCTGTGGGCGGCGATGTACTGTGCTACGTTCCGCTAGCCCGTGCGCTCGGTGCTGAGCGCCCCGTCTATGGATTGCAATCAATTATTCTGAGCGAAGGCCTGCATGCTCCTGATTTGAAAGGCATGGCGCAAAGCTATATTGCCTTAATGCGTGAAATCCAGCCTGAGGGACCCTATCAGCTAGCAGGTTGGTCATTAGGTGGCGTGATTGCGTACGAAATGGCGCAACAATTGCGAGCCTCTGGACTGGAGGTTCGTTTACTCGCACTGATCGATAGTTATGCCACATCTTTGCTTGCAGAAATGGAATTGCATCATGCCTCTGTATTGAATGCTCAGGTTACAGAGGAATCCGCGCAAGAACTCATGTTGGAGCCCTTGCGCTCGGAGCTCGAAGTTGCAAACAGTCATGCCGTGCGTGGCTATGAACCTCAGCCCTATTACGGGCCGTTGATCCTTTTCTATGCATCAGATTATCGACCAGATGATCTGACCCTTGGCTGGGGTGAGCTTGCCCTTGGAGGACTAACAACTTACGCGCTTGCGGGCAATCATTATTCGCTCATGCAGCCCGAACAGTTAGGCTCTTTGATTGCGCAGCTAAGCGATTGTTTACAAACAGATATTCTCCCTGTTGGGGCCTATCAATAGCATGCTAATGTGCCCAGATTACACATCAATATTTCAAGCTGTTTTTGTCATGCTTGACCGACGGCTGACATCATGACCCTATGGAGTGAATGAATGATTGTGTCGCATGACGACGTTGACCAGATTTCCATCAACTGGTGGGCCCTGCTGACGGATACACGTTTTCTTGAGAATCCATATCCCGAGCTCAAGCGCTTACAACAGTTAGGGCCTGTTCACTTTGATTGCGCCTCGGGAGTTTATTTTATTCTCGGGCATCGTGAATTCGGTCTGGTTTCACGCTCACCACAGATGGGGCGCGATACGCGCTTGTGGCGTGATGGGTGGTGTTCGGCTGAAAACAAGTTACGCGATCCTGTCTCGTATGAATTGTTTAGCGAATTCCAACCCCAGATGATTAATATGAATCCCCCTGATCATGGGCGCATGCGTTCTGTTTACCAGCAAGCTTTTAAACCGAGTGCTGTCGCAGCGATGATCCCAATGATTGAAAAGGAGGCAGATCAATTGCTAGAGAATATGTGTTCGCATGAGCACATTGATTTGATTAGCAGTTTTGCTGGTCCATTGCCCTTAAGGGTCTTGCGTAATCTTTTCGAAATCTCACCTGATATGGATGATGACATCCAGCGCTGGAGCGCCGCGTTGATCAAAATCGGTGACATTATGATGACACAAGAACAGAAAGTCGAGGCACTTGCTGCGTTAAGTCAGTTTAAAGAATTCCTGCGTGGAAATTTAGCCCGACGCCGCCGTAATCGAGGCACAGGGATGATTGACTCCGTGATCGAAGCGTTCGAGCAAGGTTTTCTTGATGAACAGGAGACGCTGACCAATTTGGTGTCGATGCTCGTGGCAGGACACGAAACAACGGTGACGCTCATCGGAAACGGTATGCTTGCGCTAATGCATCATCCTGCTCAGATGAGACGACTGCGTGCCGAACCTGCCTTGGTCAATACCGCCGTTGATGAGTTTCTACGCTATGAGCCGGGCGGTAATATGATTTTGCGCGTAGCGATTGAGGATTTTATATTGAACGATATGACTATTCCTGCTGGCTCACTTGTTGTTGGTCTTGTCGGTGCGATCAACCGTGATCCGGCACGTTTCACGCAGCCTGACGTACTTGATATTGCACGAAACCCCAATCCTCACTTTACGTATGGTGGCGGGATACATATCTGTATTGGTGCGCCTCTTGCGCATCTCGAAGCGAAAATTGCTTTTGATCACCTTCTGAAGCGTTTTCCCGATATCGCGATTGATGGAGATCACGTCTGGCGACTCGATCGGCTCAATGCACGCGGTCTGCAAACCTTACCGGTTCGTCTGGGAGCTGCGGCATGAACACCCCTTTGAATGTGGCTGGTATTGAGGCAATGAATGTTTATGGTGGGGGTGCCTACGTCGATGTACTTGAGCTATGCGAATATCGGGGACTTGATCCAAAGCGCTTCGAGAACCTGATGATCAGAGAAAAGACCGTCGCGATGCCGTATGAGGATCCCGTCAGTTTCGCTGTCAATGCAGCGCGTCCCTTGGTAGACCAGCTCTCGCAAGAGGAGCGCGGACGCATCGAGATGGTGATTACTTGCACTGAGTCTGGTATTGATTTTGGAAAATCGATCAGCACTTATGTCCATCAATATCTGGGACTGCGGCCGAATTGCAGACTATTTGAGCTCAAGCAGGCTTGCTATTCGGGTACGGCTGGTATGCAAATGGCGATTAATTTTCTCTTGTCTGGAACTTCGCCGGGTGCAAAAGCACTGGTGATTGCCAGCGATATTTCGCGTTTTGCGCTGGCTGATGCCACGGCCATTCAGGAATGGGCTTATTCGGAACCCACCTCAGGAGCGGGTGCTGTCGCGATGCTGTTAAGCGATGCGCCTCATGTACTGCGTATCGATCCAGGCGCCTATGGTAATCATGCCTTTGAAGTGATGGACACCTGTCGGCCTGGCCCTGATACCGAGGCTGGCGATGCAGATCTTTCCTTGATGGCATACCTGGATTGTTGCGAACAGGCTTATAAGGATTATGCCCGGCGTGTCGAAGGTGCCGATTTACGTGATTCGTTCTCGTACCTTTGTTATCACACGCCTTTCGGTGGGATGGTCAAAGGTGCACATCGCCAGTTGATGCGCAAAATGTGTCGGGCTACTCCACCAGAGATCGAAGCAGACTTTACTCAAAGGGTTGCCTCAAGCCTGACATTTGGTCAGCGTGTCGGTAATACGGCTGGTGCTTCATTGTTTCTCGCTTTGGCAGGTACGATTGAAGCAGGTGATTTCAACGAAGCAAAACGCATCGGTATGTTCTCCTATGGTTCCGGTTGTTGCTCCGAATTTTTTAGTGGCGTCGTCACCATGCAGGCTCAGCAAAGATTACGTGCAATGGGTATTGGTGCGTCACTTGATCAGCGTTATCGATTGTCTATTCCTGAGTACGAATTATTATTGCGTGGCAATGATGTGGTCAGGTTTGGCACGCGTGATGTCAATCTGGATCTTGAAGTGATTCCAGGTGCTTTGCCGTATTTTGAGCAAGGTAAAAGGCTCGTGCTTGAGGCGATCGAGGGTTATCACCGAAAATATCGCTGGCTTTGATTACAGTCTATCTCGCCACCTCAGCTTATTATTTACGTAAGCGACACATTTGAATTTTGGAGAAGCTCTTGGACCGCCACACTATCCTTTCGACGATCATAGATCAGATCCGTATTGTCGTGCCGGACCTGGCAACCTCTCCCATCGGCGAGCAAGACAATATGACAGCACTGGGCATTGATTCAATGGATCGACAGGAAATCCTGATTCTGACGCTTGAGGCGATTAATTTAAATCTGCCCATGGTGCAATTGCATGGACAGCGCAATTTAGGCGAACTGGCAAATTTACTTTTACTTAAACTCGGTGTCTGAGGTGACTCTTCATCCGACCGTTTGTGGTATCGGTGTGGCGAGCGCGGCTGGCTTTGGTAAGGCATCTTTGCAAAAAGCCTTGTTTGAGTCTTGTAACGTTTTTACCGAATTACAACGGCCAGGTCGTCAGGCGCCCGGACAACAGTCCCCATTTATCGGAGCTGAACTTCCTGAGCCGCCTCAAATCCTGCCGGCACGTATCGCCAGGCAAACGGGTCTGACGGGCGCCGTTGCAATCGCTGTGCTCGACGAAGCGTGGCAAGAGGCCGAACTCGCTTGCTTGAATCCCCAGCGCATCGGACTGGTGATCGGGGGCTCGAATCTCCAGGCGCGCGAGCATATGCTGATGCAGCAAACGTATGCACAACGTCCTCATTTTCTCCCTCCTCGGTATGGGTATAGTTTTTTTGATACGGATTTGTGTGCATTGTGTACATCCACCTATGCCATTCGCGGTTTTAGTTATACCGTAGGGGGAGCCTCTGCCTCGGGTGCGATGGCTGTGTTGCATGCAATGGATGCTGTGCGCTCTGGACGCGTTGATGCATGTATCGCACTTGGCGCACTACAAGATTTATCTTACTTTGAATGTCAGGCGTTGATATCGATGGGCGCTATGGGCGGGGCGCATTCCTCACCAGAGCGTTCCTGTCGTCCGTTTGATCTGGACCGAAGTGGTTTTATCTTTGGGGAATCATGTGCGGCAATTGTGATTCGTCGCAGCGATATGTCAGAGCTGGGACGCAATTATGGCAGTCTGATTGGTGGAGCACACATCGCCAATGGTCAGCGTGGGCCCGAGCCTTCTCTCGAAGGTGAAGTCCGTGCGATGAGACTGGCTCTGGACGATGCCAGAATAACCGCCGCCGATATTGATTATGTAAATACGCACGGTACGGGTACACCACTGGGCGACGATACTGAAGTCGCAGCGTTGCGTGCAGTGGGTCTCGAGCACGCAGCTCTGAATGCAACAAAGTCTATTATTGGTCACGGGTTGAGTGCTGCCGGTGCAATGGAGTTAGCAGCCGTTTTGCTGCAAATGCAGGATGGTCGTCTACATCCGACACGGAATCTCGATCAGCCAATCGATCCCGCGCTTAACTGGATCCGTGGCATCCCACGTCTGCACAAATTCGCTTATGCGCTGTCACTATCATTTGGATTTGGCGGTATTGATACGGCTTTGGTGGTGCAAGCACCTGACGCCTTATGAGGAAGTCGGATATGTCTTATCAAACTATTCATGTAAGCGTGATGGGCTCGATTTGTAAGGTTCGCATCAATCGTCCCGATGTAAATAATGCAATCAATAGCCAGCTCATCGAGGACCTCGGCGAAGTCCTGACAATGTGTGAGGATGATAATCGCTTACAGGCTATTACGATTCTCGTACTTGAGGGCTTGCCTGAGGTGTTTTGTTCTGGCGGCGACTTTGACGCGATGACGGCGAGCAGCAATGGTGGTCAGGCTCCTGAGCCAGATCCAGAACCTTTATACGATTTGTGGTTGCGCATGGTTCGTGCGTCCTTTATCTGTATCAGCGTCGTTCGAGGCCGCGTGAATGCTGGCGGCATTGGTTTTGTTGCGGCATCCGACATCGTGCTGGCCGATCACAGTGCGAGCTTTAGCCTGTCAGAACTTCTATTTGGCTTGTTCCCGGCCTGCGTGATGCCTTTCCTGTCGCGACGCACAGGTTTGCAAAAAGCACACTACATGACGCTGATGACTCGGGTATTTACGGCGCAGGAGGCTCTCGACGCACAATTAGTCGATGCGCTCGGTGATCAGATTGAGGTACTGTTGCGCACGCACTTGCTGCGCTTGCAACGCCTGGATAAAACAGCGATCTCTCGCTACAAGGCCTACGTCGCGCAGCTGTGTGATGAGCCTCTTCTTGACAAGCACGCTGCATTGGAAGCCAACCGGACAATGTTCAAGGATCCGCAGAATCTTCGCAATATCGCGCGTTACGTCCAGGAGGCCAAGTTTCCGTGGGAAGAATGAGTTTTTAAGCGCTCAATTGCGATGGGTCCGCATGTCGACCATCTTTACTCGTGGCGAGGAGTTGGTACTGAATGCATTCAATCCTGCGCGCTGAACGAAGAACCGTTCGAGTAAGACCATCGACACCAGAAAAATAAAAGCCTGATTTTCTTTGGTGCTGATGTTTTCTGGCTGGCTTGAAAGTATTTTTTTAGTCAGGGCGCGTGCGAATCTGGCATCTAGATAAGGTAGCTTTGCCAGTTCGGATTCCGACTGCAATAGTTCAAGATAGTCTGGCGGCCGGGCAACAAAGGCTGCACTGTCAGGGGCTCGATAGGGGAACTTGCGTTTTTCAATGACACTATTCGGGAGTTGGCCACGGAAGGCATGACGCAGTAATCGTTTTTCTTCAAAACCATCGTCAAAACGCAAATTGACAGAGCAAGCCAGTTCAAGCACCGCAGGATCGAGGAAAGGGCAACGATTTTCGACCCCATGAGCCAGACTCATACGTTCGCCCTGGGTCGAGAGCAAATAGCCTGGTAAGAGCGTGCGGAACTCGAGCCATTGGGCTTTTTGTACGGGCGTCATGGCTGAATAACCTGGCTCCTGTTCAATTAAATTGCTGAGTGGAAGAAAAGGATCGCCGGAAGTGTTCATCAAACGCTTGCAAAAGCGGCCATTCTGGAATCTCAACTCGTGCGAAAAGAGCCCCGGCATGCGTTCAGTTGAAAATTGCTGATAAAGCCCGAGCGTGGCATCAATGTCTTGTGGCCCGTAATGGTCCAGGTGTGGGTAGAGACGCGCCAACTGTTCTCGGCGTCGACTATCGCTCAACTGCGTCCATTCTGTTCGAAGCTGTGTTTCTTTGAATATGTCATACCCGAGAAACGTCTCATCAGCGCCTTCACCTGACAGTACGACTTTTATACCTGCATCCTGTGTGCATTTCGACAACAAAAACATGGGTATGAATGCACTGCGAAAGGCCGGAACTTCCGCATGAAAAATAGCTTGAGGAAAATTCCGGGTAATGTCATCGTCTGTGATGCGCAGAGATTGGTGATGCGTTCCAAGCAATGTTGAAACATCCCTTTGCTCAGCCGATTCATCGAACTGACTATCCTCGAATTCGACCGAAAAAGTCGAAAGGGGATGCCTGGATGTTTTGCTTGCGAGCAGCGCGATAATGGCTGAATCAAGTCCGCCGCTCAGGTAGACCCCGACATCTACATCGCTACGCATCCTTAGTTGAACGCTTTGTTCAAGTCGCTGCCGGACCAGTTCGATCGCTTCGGCTTCGGTTGATATGTTCAGGGTGGGTTTGAATTGCAGTGACTCATAACGTTGCTGGATGATCTGATGCTGAGTGACAAGCAAAAACTCACCCATAGGCAGGCTCTTAATATTCGCAAAACCCGTTTGATCTGGGAGTGGTGTCCACTGTGCAAGTATTGAGGCGAGTTGTTCTGGATCCTGTTCAAATTTAAACCCAGGAAAGGGCAGGAAAGCCTTCATTTCAGAGGCAAATAGTAGCCCCTGACCATGCCGTGCGAAGAAAAGCGGGCGTTTGCCAAAACGATCGCGAGCCAGGATAAGCGAATTGGCGGTGCGGTCATACAGTGCGAATGCGAACCCGCCGTTCAGTTTGGACAAACAAGCCTGGCCCCACGTTATCCAGGCGTGCAAGACGACTTCGGTATCGGATTGCGTTCTAAATGTCCGCCCGAGTGCCTCGAGCTCCAGACGTAACTCTCTATAGTTGTAAATTTCGCCGTTGTAGCTGAGCCAGTAGCGTTCGCTTGAGTCTGTTTGAGGTTGTGTACCTGATTCCAGATCAATAATGCTTAAACGCGTTGTGCCCAACGCACAGAAGTCATCGATGAAATAGCCGGTCCCGTCGGGTCCTCGATGTGCGATTGCTGTCAGCATCTGGGAGATGGTTGACGGGTAAGCGGAGGTTTCGAGTGAGGGATGAAAAAAACCGGCGATACCACACATAAATTTAACGCACCAGCTGGGTATCTGGATCGCCCGATTCAGAGTTGACGCGCGTGGCCAACTTACGGGTGACATGCTCCTGTATTCGGGTCAGGCTGACCATGACATTATTTGTCATGTCCTGTTCGGTAAACACAATCGAGAACTCGCGCTCAAGAAAACGACAAAGTTGAACATAACCGAAGGAGTCCATGACGCCTTCCTTAAAGAGGTCAGTATCTTCGGGGAACGATTCGTCAAACTCAATCAGAAATTGTTCTTCGATAAACGTACGAATTTTATCGCTCATATTTGTTGGCCAGAAGTTCGAACATTATCTCGATTGGTCATTCGTTTTGCTCTATGACAATCTCGCTGGAGTACATAAACTGCACGCGTCACATGCACAAATTAAAGTATACAAGAATCGATGTCAGGTTGGTTACTATGAATATGCAACGTCTGCCCGGTTCATTTTTGTAGTCACTGCTTGCCGCGTCGCCCGGTGTAAACTTTGCCCAATCTCTCCCCTGAATAAAATAGACTAAGCCCATGAAACGCTACTCACATCGTATGTCGGCTGTGGATACACCGATTATTCCCGCCATCAGCGCCCTGGTGCGTAATAATCCCGGCACGATTTCACTGGGTCAGGGCGTTGTGAATTATGGACCGCCAGCAGAGGCGATTGCAGCGCTTCCGGGTTTGATGGGTGATGCCCAGCTCAACAAGTACCAGGCGGTGATGGGGTATCCCGCTCTTGTCGAGGCACTGCAACAAAAGCTGGCGGTTGAAAACAACATTCAAAGTGGTTCTGATTCCATTTTGATGGTGACTGCAGGCAGCAATATGGCTTTTTTGAATTGTATTATGGCCATCGCTGATCCAGGCGACGAATTCATTTTGCCGATGCCGTTTTACTTCAATCAGGAAATGGCGATCCGGATGTGTGGCTGTGTCCCGGTTCCTGTTGCGATGAATGATGACTGGAGCTTGAACGTTGAGGCACTTACAGCAGCGATTACCCCCCGCACACGCGCAATTCTCACCGTCTCGCCTAATAATCCTACCGGAGCGGTGTATTCAGAGGAATCACTGACTGCGATTAACGTCTTATGCGCCCAAAATGGTCTTTACCACTTTAGTGACGAAGCCTACGAATATTTCACCTATGATGGTGCAAAGCACTTTTCGCCTGCTTCTTTACCTGGCGCTCAAAAGCACACGTTCTCTTTCTACTCCATGTCAAAAAATTACGGCATGGCGAGCTGGCGAATAGGGTATGTCGTCTTTCCAGCTGATTTGTTTGATGCCATGAACAAAGTACAGGATACCAATCTCATTTGTGCACCGGTCCCATCCCAGTTACTGGCGATGGAAGTATTGAAGTTTGGACGAGATTGGGTCCAGCCTCATGTCGACTCCCTGTCTGCCGTGCGTCAAAATGTTTACCATGCGCTCGGGGAGCTGGGTGATTTGGTGCAATTTCCTCAGACCCAGGGTGCGTTTTACGTATTGATGAAGCTCCCCGGTCTGCCGAGTGATCAGGATGCTCTTGCCTTTAATCGCGCCATGGCCGAAAAACATAAAGTGGTTTCGATCCCTGGCTTTGCTTTTGGTTTGACAAATACGCATGAGGCAAACTATCAGCGCTTGTCCTACGGTGCGCTTCAGGCTGCCACCGTGACCGAAGGCGTCGCGAGATATGTGACGGCGGTCAAAGACTGGTATAAAAATGCTGCCTGAATGTTTGGTTGATGTTTTAGAATATTTTCTAGGTTTGCATAACTCTAGTGATGGGAGTAGATTAATACCAATGAGGTGAATATAAAAGGGGTTGCTAGATACGATACCCCCGCATGTTCTCCAACAGGGAAAGATCATGGCTGCAAAGCATGTGAGTACCATCGAAACAACATGCAATTTCATTCTTGGCCTTCTCGGCGGACTTTACGACTTTTTAAATTCCTCCCCCACGCCACGTCACAGTACGATTGTGCAACTGCAGATCCCCATCCTGTATGTATCAGAGCGTTTTATCCGTATTGCACGGACCTTGAAATCCTCTGCGCGACCCCTATTTTTATCAAGATCCAAGCGGATTCACCTCACTCTTGTCAAACTAGGAGTCAAGATGCGTCTGTATGATTTTGTAGCAGCCCTGCTTATTTTTTTTGAGGGAATCTGAAGCATAACTATAAAAATGCTGGAGGCTCACTATGATTGAATACTTGTATCATGTGTTTAAAAATAAACCTGTAGTTATGGTCGTGGATGACGATCCTCAGAATATTTCCATTATGAGTGATTTGCTCATGCCTTTCTATGATGTGCGAGTCGCTTCATCCGGGATGCGGGCACTGGAATTGTTACTGGTGAAACCTCTGCCTAATCTCATTTTGCTTGATGTGATGATGCCTAATATGGATGGATGGGCAACGATTGAACTTATCAAATCAGATCCCCATACCTGTGATATACCCGTTATCTTTGTCACTGCGTTGGAGTCTACTGCCGATCAGGAAAAAGGCTTGCGGCTCGGCGCAGTTGACTATATTTCCAAACCGATTCAACCGTCCATTTTGCTCGCACGCGTCCGTACTCATCTGGAATTAAATGCTAGTCGTGATCTGCTAAAAGATCAAAACGCCAATCTCGAAGCAGAAATAGCGTTTCGCATGAGAGAGAACGAGCTGGTTCAAGATGTCAGTATCCGTGCCTTAGCGTATTTAGCTGAGCTTAGAGACCTCGATACCGGCAAGCACCTGCTGCGGACGTCTGAATACATCAGGACACTTTGTAATATTCTCCAAAAGGATCCAAGACATTCTGAGATATTGACCGATCAAGCCATTGTCCTGATGTATTCAGACGTCCGCAGCAGGTGCTTGCCGGTATCGAGGTCTCTAAGCTCAGCTAAATACGCTAAGGCACGGATACTGAC
>Ga0364893_10345_pt1 | contig 22619 bp, 26 predicted proteins | sample ExccelJu500001D3_FD_206943 | JGI IMG/M metagenome (GOLD analysis project Ga0364893, IMG submission 206943) | Enriched cells from Trout Bog Lake Hypolimnion, Wisconsin, USA - BchlTB.July16.5000.01.D3 | ecosystem: Environmental > Aquatic > Freshwater > Lake > Hypolimnion/Profundal zone | place: USA...
TAAATTTGATTTCATCAGGGCAGTTTATACAGATGTATAAATGACTGCAAGGAACAATTCATCACGAAATGTATCCAACATAAAAACTTGCAAAAGCAACAAAAGTCCTCACATTAAGCATATTGCTTAAATACCAAAATAAAATTGAACGTTTTGACATGAAATTAATCTCTTTAAGTAACCAAGCGGTCATACATTAAATGCAAGATTCAGTTAATATCTGCAATCAGTTCTTCATTCGGCTTCATTGATTTACAGGTCTACAGTCTTCATCCCGAAAGGACAGCATGACGCATCAGAGTACAGTTCTTATTTTGCAAGGCGGCGGCGCACTGGGCGCTTACCAGGCAGGTGTTTATCAGGAATTACATGAGCACCACACCCCGCTTGATTGGGTTATCGGCACATCCATTGGCGCTATCAATGGGGCGCTTATCGCAGGCAATCCACCCGAAAAGCGGGTCCAACAATTACGTGCTTTTTGGGACAGCCTCGCACCAAATGCGGTACACCGCTCAAGCTTCTGGCCATCAATGACTCCCTGGACAGGTGTCAGTAGCACGCTCAATACAGTTGACACGATGATGAATGGTGTTGACGGGTTTTTCAAACCACGGCCTGGGGCGGCATGGGATATCAATGCCAAAGTACCGTTAAACCAGGTTGCGTTTTACGACACATCTCCCCTTAAAAGCACCTTAGAAAAATACGTCGATTTCGATTATCTGAACCAGGGTGCGGTGCGCCTTTCTGTCTGCGCAGTTGATCTGGACAATGGACAAAGTGCCGTGTTTGATAGCAGCAAAGAAGTCATCCGCCCCGAACATATCATGGCAAGCGGCGCGTTGCCGCCAGGCTTTCCACCAGTTGAAATTGATGGGCGCGCCTATTGGGATGGCGGGGTTTATTCAAATTCACCATTAGAAATTTTTCTGGAAGAAGGCGACAACAGGGACGCACTATGTTTCATGATCGATTTATGGGACCCCACAGAAACGCGCCCCTCGTCAATTTCAGAAGCCATGGCACGCTACAAAAATATTCAGTATGCGAGCCGCTCCAAAGAGCAACTACTGGCACATCAAAAAATTCATGATTTACAAAGGGCAATCAGAACCTTAGCTGAGCACTTGCCTGAAGCAGAACGCAATAACAAGAAACTCAAACCACTGATTTCACTCGGATGTGACCACACCATCAATGTCGTCAATCTGATTATGAAAGCTTTGCCTGACGACCATTATTTCAAAGACGTCGATTTCAGTGCCAGCACGATACAAACACGCTGGGAATCAGGCATCCACGATTGTAAACGGGCGCTCAGACACAAAGCATGGCTACAACCATTGCCACCCCACGCAGGACTTATCATCCACGAACTTCCACAGGAATAACCATGACCGAAGAAGAAATTCGCCGTAACGCATTTGCAATGCCATACACTAACCCTGCTTTTCCTCCGGGGCCATATCGATTTACCGATCGTGAATACCTGATTATTTCTTACCGTACCGATCCTGCGTTACTGGAAAAAATTATTCCGGCACCATTAAAACTCGCTGAGCCTATCGTTAAGTACGAGTTCATCAACATGCCCGATTCGACAGGCTTTGGCCACTACTGCGAATCCGGCCAGGTGATTCCAGTCACCCTTGATGGTGTGCATGGCGCATACGTACACAGCATGTACCTGAACGATCACCCACCAATCGCTGGCGGTCGTGAAATCTGGGGCTTCCCCAAAAAATTAGGCGACCCTGAACTCCGCGTACACAAAGATACCTTGATTGGCACACTGGACTACAGCGATGCCCGCGTTGCTACAGGCACCATGGGGTTCAAGCACACGCCACTTGATCACGAAAAAATCAAAGCATCAATGGAAGTACCGAACTTCTTATTGAAAGTGATCCCACATGTTGACGGCACCCCGCGCGTATGCGAACTGGTTCAAGTTAACTTGACTGATATCGTGATCAAAGGCGCCTGGGGTGGACCGGGAGCATTAGAACTATTCGCCAATGCACTCGCGCCCGTCGCCAATTTGCCGGTATTGGAAGTACTCTCTGCTGTTCATATTTTGTCGGATCTGACTCTGCCTTACGGCAAAGTCGTTCACGATTATCTCGCCCCAACCAAGTAAAGGAAACCTATGTTACTCAAAGATAAAGTTGCTCTGATTACTGGCGCTGCCAGCGGTATCGGTAAAGAAATCGCGATTGAATACGCAAAGCAAGGCGCAAAGATTGTCATCGCCGATATGGCATTAGAAGCAGCACAAGCAACTGCTAAAGAAATCGAACAATCCGGCGGCATCGCTATGGCTGTTGCCATGAACGTGACGGATGAAGCACAAGTGGATAAAGGTGTTGCCGATGCTGTCGCCGCCTATGGCACAGTCGATGTTTTAATCAGCAATGCTGGCATTCAAATCATCAGCCCTATCGTTGATCTGAGCCTCGATAACTGGAAAAAAATGACCGCTATCCATCTCGATGGCGCCTTTCTGACGACACGCGCATGCATGCGTGCGATGATCGCCAGCGGCAAAGGCGGTAGCGTGATTTACATGGGCTCGGTTCACTCCCATGAAGCGTCCCCATTGAAGGCGCCTTACGTAGCTGCCAAACATGGTTTGATCGGACTGGCAAAAGTTGTTGCGAAAGAAGGTGCAAAACACAACATTCGCTCCAACGTCATTTGCCCTGGCTTTGTTCGGACACCATTGGTTGACAAGCAAATCCCGGAACAAGCAAAAGAACTCGGCATCACAGAAGCCGAAGTCATTAAAAACGTGATGTTAAAAGAAACGGTGGACGGTGAGTTTACGACTGTTCAAGACGTTGCTCAGACAGCCTTGTTCCTTGCGGCTTTCGGTACTAATGCGTTGACAGGCCAATCTATCACGGTGAGCCACGGCTGGCATATGCAATAAGCCAAGAAAGTTTTAAGATCACACTGGCGCAACAAGACGCCAGTTGCGAAGAGCCCACCGCCATCCATGGCGCTGGGCTCTTTTTTTAGAAAAATGATTGACTCAACACACCCAAATTCCAGGGGCAATCACGAAACAACATACCGATTGGACACACAATATTGACCTGCATTTAGCGACGGCGAGTGCACACTAATTTTGCAAAAAACTGACAATTTTGCTCAGTATTTTTATTTTTTTTGCACGTTAAAATAAAGTTTACACAATAAATTTTACAAACAATGTGAACTCCAATACCCACCAGTCAATTGGTGGTTCATACATTTTTGCCGGCAGATATAATGAATCAACAACACAAACAATTACATACTGTTAACGTGAATGAGCAGCAACTCACCTTCATGCTGAACTACATAAAGGTTCACAATACCAATGAGACATCTACTAAAAAGTATTTTCTTAAAAATACGTAGCCGACCATCTCTCCCGCCTCAGTTCAGAGACCGCACACATCTCTGCTTACTGATCATGTTTGCAATGACGATGTCTGATAATCTCCGGGCCGAATCGTTGACGCTGTATTACGAAATCAGACCTCCATTCATGTTTCTGGAAAATGGTGAATTAAAAGGATCGTTCGGTGGGCAGGCAACGGAGGCTCTTCAGGCTGCTGGAATATCTTTTACGCTGTCTGAAGCACCAGTTGCACGGCAACAGCTTCTCATCATGAACAATAAAGAACCTGCTTGTGCCGTCGGCTTCTATTGGACAAATGCACGCGCAAAATCCGGGAAATATACCCTGGCTATTGCACACAGTTCACCTCAAGGAATTATTTTTCACAGCAACAATCCCAAACTAGAATCCATCAACACCATGGAAAGTTTATTTGGTGACCCAACGCTATCTATCGTGTTAAGAAATGGCTATTCCTACGGAGAAACCTTAGACAATATGCTGCTCAAGGCCCAGGCAAAGATCCTGCGCCCATCCGAAGATAGCCATGGCCGGGCGAAGTTAGTTTTATTTGGGATTGTAGATGCTGCATTGTTCGCGCGGGACGAAGCAGACTACCAAATCAGACAATTTAGTTCGCAGGAGAATACGCTCAGGTTCAAGCAATTCCCTGATTCACCGGAAGGCAAGCCGCGTTATCTTTACTGCAGTAAGTTAGTTGACGATAAGACGATTTCGAAGATCAATGACGTCTTAAAAAAAACAACGCCCAACATTAAAAAAACACATTGATCAACATCCACCACGCTGAGTCTGCACTCAAACCAATACGACGCAAATGCGTTACTCGACATCAATAACGCTGCATCAATGAAAGATGAATGCAGCCTCATTGACGAAACGACTAGCTTGCGTCAAGCAGTTCTTTATTTGGCGAATTTCATCGCTAGTTGATTCAATTTTTCAGCGCGCTTTTTAGCGTTTTCCGCCTCTTCTGCTTCAGCTTTTTTCTGACGTTCAAAAGCGGCCTGCTCTTTGATACGCGCTGCATTTTTTTGCGCTCTTTCTTTGAGCATCGTCACTGCATAGGCTCGGTGTGTATCATTGAGCGCATCTGTTGGATTGCCTTCGAGATCAAAACGCGTTTCTGCTTTTGCAAGCTTTTGCAAATAGCGCGTTGACTTTGTGTGATAAGCAAGTGTCATACGCAACACTTTGCGATCTACATCTGGCAGCTTCGCAATAATCTGTTTATCAATACCGATTGATAGAGGTTCGCTATTCAAAAAGACCGGAAACGCTTCTTTCAAGGTTTTTAACAGCGCCTGTGCAGCTGAAACAGGAATAGACTTACTTGTAGTTTGCATGAATATAAAAGTAAAATTTCACAAAGTCCTCTAGCATAACATACGTGCCCCACCTCCCTCGCAAATCGTGCGAATTCAATGTCACGCCCCCCCCGGGGTAGCTAAGAGCGGGTAAGAGACTGAGCAGTGCGCAATCAATGAGTTATCTGTGGTCGTGACACCGGACACCGAGAATAGTAGCAACGATATGAGCAACTTTCAAATTAAAAAACGACATATCAAAAAGCATATTATTAATACACTTTATCAGGCAATCTGATGATTGCCTAATTTTTAGCATCTACGAGGAGAACAAGGCTGGACGCCATTTTCACTAAAGTTATACACAGAAACTGTGGATAATATTTTAGCTATTTGGGCTATTTACGGCTCATTTTTTACCGCAATGCAACTTCTCAAACCTGAGGCAAACCAAAAAAGGGACGCCATTGAATCCCGATCCAACTACCGGGCAATGCACAAGCGATCCAAAGCCAGCCGTGCAAGCTAGTTGATGCAACACCAGAAAAAAAAGCCCCCACGTTGCAACCAAAAGCAATGCGGGAGCCATATCCCATGAGCACACCGCCAATCAGTGCAGCGAACAGAGACCGTCGGGAAATCCACACCCATTACCAAGTTGCATGCCGACACCAAACATCAAGGCACCAATCACTACTTGCATTCCTAAGGGAGCGGCTGCACCACTCACAGACTCACCAAATACGGTGCCAGCCGCCAATATCGGCGCAAACAACAACGTTGCAACCGCCAGCATCAGCACCTGCGCTTGCACACCAGCGCTATCACGGGCAACCAACAGACGCCGATAAGCGGCCACGAATCCAAACGCCGAGTGATACAAGCTCAAACCGAACAAGCACCCCACCGCCAACAGCACGGCCAACCGTTCTTGCTGACTGAAGAACAACCACACAAGCAAAACAACAATGGTAGCAATACCAGTTGCCAGCGGCCCATATTGAACCGGGAGCATTTCAGCGCCAACAATTTTTTTGGTATGTTGATCCACCCACTTCACTCCTCAGATCGATGACCACCTCAGATGAAGAACAATCGCCCCCTCACCTCACCCCAAATAGGGCACATCACAAGCCGAGCTCGCTTAGCCCCGGATAATCATCCGGCCTGCGTCCTTGTGGCCAATGAAATTTCCTGTCGCTTTCTGAAATCGCCAGATCATTGATGCTTGCATAGCGCAGCTTCATTAAGCCATGAGAATCGAATTCCCAATTTTCGTTACCGTACGAGCGAAACCATTGCCCCTCGGCGTCATGCCATTCGTAAGCAAACCTGACAGCGATACGATCCCCTTCGAAAGCCCATAATTCCTTGATGAGTCGATATTCTTTTTCGCGCTCCCATTTGCGCGTTAAAAACTGGACAATCTCTTCGCGCCCCTGAGGAAACTCAGAACGATTGCGCCATTTGCTCTCTGTGGTGTATGCCATTGAAACGCGGGCAGGATCACGACTATTCCATCCATCTTCCGCCATTCTGACTTTCTGGATAGCAGTCTCGCGGTTAAATGGCGGGAATGGTGGACGCGCTTCTTCAGAATTACTCATTGCATTTATCCTTCAATAAAATAAAAATTTTTAGCCAATCTACCGACATAACCACCAAGGTACGGACGTCATGTATCGCCGATCATTTTCTTTTCCCCCGTTACCAGCGCTACAAGGTCTTCCTCACTGCAGATTTCATCGTCACAAACTCCTCAGCGATGGTGGGATGCAAAGCAATTGTCGCGTCAAAGTCTTGTTTCGTCGCCCCCATCCGTAACGCAATGGCGACCATCTGAATAATTTCCGGCGCATCATCTCCTATCATATGCACCCCGAGCACCTTTTGCGTCTCTGCGTCAACAATGAGCTTCATCAGCACTCTTTCTGCTCGCCCCGATAAGACATGCTTTAAAGGCTTGAAATGATTTTCGTAAATATCGATATTTTTATATTGGCTCAGCGCTTGTGCTTCGCTCAAACCGACGGTTCCGATTGCTGGCTGCGTAAATACGGCGCTTGGTACGAGCGATAAATCAAGCGATGTCGGTGTGCCACCAAACAGCGTTTGCGCAACAGCATTACCCTCCCTAATCGCAACGGGTGTCAGCGCCACCCGACTAGAAACATCACCCACTGCGTAAATGGAATCAACAGAAGTTTTTCCATACGCATCCACCTCAATGGATCCATTTTTAGTACAGCGAACACCCACCGAACTCAAATTCAACTGATCTGAGTTGGGAGCTCTCCCTGTCGCAAACATGACCTGATCAACATCGAACAAAGCTGGCTGTTGATCTTTAAAGTAGACGTTAAAGGTACCGGATGAATTTTTTTCTATACGTTCTACTTCACAAGAAAATTCAAACTGGATATTCTTTTTGATGAGCTCTTCTTTGATGTGCGCCCGGAGACTGGCATCAAAACCTGCCCCCAGCAACTCCTGGCCACGATGTACAACAGTAACTTTGGTGCCTAGCCCATGAAATATTCCGGCAAACTCAAGTGCAATGTATCCCGCGCCAACGATCACGATGTGCTTTGGTTGCTCTTTTAAATGAAACACTTCATGAGAAGAAATAGCATATTCAATACCAGCAATCGACGGCAAAACAGGACGACCGCCGGTCGCAATTAATATATATTTTGCCGTGATACGGGTTTGGTGCCCGTCGTTAATTTCAATCGTATGTGCATCAATGAAAGTGACGCGACCGCGAAGCACTTTCACATTCGCATTTAACAGGTTTTTTTCATACACAGAACTTAACCGGGAAATCTCTTCATTTTTGCCTTCAATAAAAGATTTCCAGGAAAATGAACAATCTCCCACGGACCACCCAAAACCTTTAGCATCCTCAAAAAATTCCGAAAAATGTGAGGCGTAGACCATGAGCTTTTTCGGAACACAGCCTCTGACCACACATGTACCGCCATATTGAAACTCTTCTGCAACGGCCACTCTTGCACCCAATTGACTTGCAATTCTGGCAGCCCTCACACCCCCAGAACCACCACCAATGACGAAAAAGTCCACATCAAAATCTTGTTCCATAGGTCACGATCCATTTCCAGTAAGCGAGTCAATCAGATTAGCGAAGCCTACTATTAATTCTATTTTGCTGCAGATTTTTTGATAGAAAATGATATTGACAAGCAATACTCGTATTCCCAGATATTCCTTACGGACGCTACGTTGAGGGGGAGGCATTTATTTTTCTGCACTTGCAGATTCAACGAGAAAGCCTAGCCGGGCTTCGTGACGTGTGCTGACGCAGTCAGCAATTCAACTCAGCGTCATGTTTGGCATGCTGTCATTCTGACGATCAGACTCGGCGCCCTCCTTGCTCAGATCGGTATCGACCAGCGAATCGATACAGAGCTGACAATCTGGATTAGCGGTCAAATCTCTCTAATGCGTCAAATCAAGTCGAAAAGTGTCTTATATTGACAATAGGTATCATAAAGTATTTTTAATTAGTTTAATTACGTGCAATTATACGAATACATATTATTAATTTAAAAATATGTGCCGATCATTTAGCAGGAAGTGGTTGCTTTTACGCGAACGCGATAAGGGACTGATGATGCCCATCCGACGAACCTATTTAACTATATTTGCGATCCTCTTCGTGGGGAGTGTGTTTTTATTCATCACTAAGCGGTTAACCGATGAATCGAAAACAGGTTCAAACCCTGAAATCAAGCAAGCTATCAGTTCGAAACATGAAGAATCGAACCCCGTTGGCATTGGAAATTCAACCAATAGCAACGGTGATGGCAACCAGAAAAAAATCTCCACAACTTCAGGAATTGGCCGAACTGTAGATTGGAACAAGTATCCGGGAACGCTGGATGGTCAGATCCATCGCGCACTTGATAATCATGATGGTGAAATGGCTATGGATGTCGCTGACAAACTATGGGAATGCAACGTTGCCGCAATGCTGCTAAACCCATCAGAACCCTGGCAATCGCCATCGCAAGACACCACGATTCAAGCCGCAAGGCTTGAGCGTATTCAAAAATATCAAAGGATAGATGCCGATTGTCAAACCATAGCCGGAGACCGGGAGCAATGGCGGTTGCGCTTACTGGACGTGGCAATAGAAAAGAAGGTGGTCGGAGCAGCAATAAATAGTTTTAATCAAGGCGTGCGCAGACCAGATGTACTTCAAAGTGTCGTGCGAGATGCACAAGCTGGTGATATCAATTCTCTTACCAATATGGCTTACCATAAGGCGGCAGATTTTGAGATATCTGCCGATACACAACGCGCCATCCGATACGCACTGGAAGTCGCTTCGAACGACCCAGATGTCGGGAAAATGGTGCGTCCATATCTGGATATCGCCGAAACGACTTCTGTGCCAGTGGGTGGAGAGACATCAGCAAAATTCGACAATTCCAATCTGAGCGACGAAGTGCGCAATGAAGGTAAGGCGATAGCGGAGCACATAGTCAGTCGAATCAACAGGGGACATCAATAACAGGAACCCAGATGCATTTCCACAAGGACCTGGGTTCTCAGTCTAGCCGATACACCAGATAGTCAGGCAAACACATGACCCACGACCTGACAGCACTGGAGACTTGGGCAAGCACCCTCCTCGCCCAGCTCGCCCCCGCCGCACGACGCAAACTCACACAACAAATAGCCAATGACCTGCGCCGTAGCCAACAACAAAGAATCAAGGCACAGCAAACACCAGAAGGCATCGCCTACACGCCGCGCAAACAGCGTAAAGCTTTCAAGAATACAAGGTCGGATAAAAAAACAGAAAGCAGCCATGTTCACCAATCTGCGCAGGAACGCGCATCTGAAGACCAAGTCAGACGCCAATCAGATCGAGGTGGGGTTTTACGGCAGAGTTGCGCGGATTGCGCGGGTGCATCAGCTTGGTTTGATGCATCGGGTAGGTAAAAATGGAGTTAAGGTAATCTATACAAAACGAGAATTACGTGGATTCATCGGACGAGATCGTCAATTCATTCAAAATAAAATACTAAAAAATTTCTTTTTACAAACAGAAAAATGATTGCAAATCATTAACTTAATATTACAATGTAATCAAGCTAATTTCTATTTTCAAAACCATCACGTATTTGCGAATCAGTTGTACCGCGCTTATATATATTACGAATAAAGTCTATTTAAAGTAAGTTAATTTAGTTTGACAAATTAGGTAATTACAACGTCAATTATCAAGGCACAATATTTTCAATCTTCAATTTAAAAAAATAGACAAAATGAATTCAAAGTGGCATTTCAGAAAAAAGCAAATCGACAATTCCCTCCCCTTCAAAAATATAGCTTGGATTATAGATAAAGATAACCGTGCCACTCTCATCTGGCTCAGCACATTACTCGGCGGTGCTTTCATTGTTTTTTACTACTTTTCGCTGGGTGATGGTTTCACACCTAGCATCAGCATTGCTCAGGCCGGTCTTATTTTTATTCAAGCCGCTTTTTTAGGTTGCGCAATAATTATTGCGTTTTGCCTTGGCACGTTTTCACCTGCATTTGTATATCGAATCTGTGGAATAGATATCGATTTATTTACAGGTAAAAATAGAATACTAGCAATTCGCTCTTTGGCTATAAGAAGTATTTTTGCGCAGGCTATCGGAACATTCATTACGTTCTCAATCGCGTGGTATCTGGGAACAAACAATAATCTAAAACATATATTTTTAGCAGGCGTAATATTTTTAACATTAGTGCTGATCGCAATCCTGTTTCACATCATGCCAACATTAACTAAATTCGGTTTTAAAGAAGAGCAAAGTACTTATAGAAAGACTATTTTCGGCTTAGCGCTTAGTGCGGCAGTGTCACTACTATTTATCTTTACGCTCACCCACCTAAATAGCACCAACGAACTCTCAGATTGGCAATCACCTGCAATTTGGATTCTGGTAGTCCTCTACGGCGCGCTTTTCGGGACATTGCCTCGCTCAGACTGGAAGATAGCGGCATTTGGGATGATCACTTTGGTTTGTTTTTTCCTTTTTTTTGTAAATGGTGCGGAAAAGCCATTAAGGATCATTGCCAACACTATCGGAATAGCAGAGTCGCACAGAGTCACTCTTGTATTGCCAAATCAAAGTTGCATTCAAATAAAGCAGGTTATAAGAAACGATCAGTTAGAGTGTTCCGGGCCTTATGGCGGTTTGCTGACCAATGTTGATGTACGAAGCTCATGGGGTGATCGTTGGGATATAAGGGTCGGTGATGATACTGAAAGTATTATTTTTGATGGGAAAGGTGTTCTTATTAAAAAAGAAAAGCCTGTAATTAAAAAAAATGGAGGTAGTAATACTCCTTTGAGCCCCTTGAATGATCAGAAATTATGAGCACACAAGTAACGACATGGGATGTCACCGACTATCTCAAAACAGACGAAGACCAGGCAATGTACCTTGATGCCTGCATAGAAGAAGCCGATGGCGATGGCGATGCAGCACTCATCGCCAAAGCACACCACGACATCGCCCGCGTATCGCAAGCCATACCATAAAAATGTAAAGGGATTTTTTAGGTTTCAGCCATTAAATCGGAGTAATTACCTCCAAAAGCTTAGTAAAAATCATAGGCTTTTAACCTAGAAAAACGTACAATTTATGCAAATTCAAAATTAACAACTAAGTTTCATTACTGAAATTCAAAAAATGACTCAGACATTGCCGCTAGATAGTACATATTGCCAACAATGGCGAAACGGAAAATGGAAGACAATTTCAGTAATAGATGCGTTAATCCAAAAAGATAAGCCCGTCAGATGCCATGAGTGCCATGGCGCCATCGTATTGATGAGTGAAGCACACAATGGGACGACACGGGCACATGCGGAGCATCGCCCTAGCTTCAACGGTTGCAGACTGAGCTATCGATTTGATGAAAATCCACGTAAGAACCCCAATCCCGTACTTCCGCCAAAAAAGTTAGACGCCAGTGACAGCGATTGGAATAGCGCCGAAATTAACGCGGCGGTGTTTGCATACCTTGAAATGTTAGGTTTAGAAAAACAAGGCAAACCATTCAAAAAAACATCTTATTATCGAAAACTGGCTGAAAAGTACAACCGAACTCAAAAAGCATTTGAATACAGAATGCAAAACATTTCTTACATTCTCTCATTGATGGGTAAAGATTGGATTGAAGGATTGAAACCGGCAAAAAATGTGGGTACAAAAGTTGGCGAACAAATTGAACATTTTATAAATAAGTATGAGAAGGTAGATAGACCGCTAGTCGTTGCTTATGAAATTAAGGCGAAAGAAGCTGCAAAAAAGCAAGCTAAAACCCCACCAAAGGGAAATAGCACACCTGAAAAAAATAACTCTACCGTTACTCAATACAAAAGAGACCCTGAAGTTAAAGGATGGGTTCTGAGGAATTCAAAAGGACAATGCGAAAATTGCGATAGTCCCCCGCCATTTTTTAACGTTGATAACGAACCTTTTTTGGAGGTACATCATGTTAAAAAGCTGGCTGACAAAGGATCGGACAAAATAGAAAACGCTATTGCGCTTTGTCCAAATTGCCATCGTGAATTTCATTACGGCAAAAATAAATCTGAACTGGTTCAGAAAATCTATAAAAAAGTAACGCGTTTAATACCTGAATAGTTTCTTAAAAAATTAATCGCTTTAAAAATTCAACTACAGTTAAATAAAAATAGGAAATTGATTGCATGGAATCGATTCAAATAAAGAATTTAAAAAGTATTTCCGATTCTGGAATTATGCAAATAAAGCCACTGACTATTTTTGTAGGTAGAAATAGCTCTGGGAAAAGTAGCATTGTGCGAAGTTTCCCACTTCTGAAACAAAGCGCTGAATTAAAGACATTAGGAACAGTGCTTTGGTCAGGGAAGTATGTAGACTTTGGTAGCTTTAGCGAATCTATAAATCACAATGCATCTCAGTCGGAAATTGAATTTTCTTTTGCATTCAAATCAAGCAGACCTCGCTACCAAAGATTGTTGATACAAAAAGAAAGCCACGTGCAGGTGACAATTTCCGTACATGGTGATGAGTATATAAAAAAAAGTTATACACGTTTTACTTTTGAACTATTAGATAACAAAATTTCAATTGAATATTCATCTGATCTAAAAGTGAGATCAATGATTATAAATGGAGAAGACTTTACTAGGCAGTTTCAGGAACACTGGATTGTTTTTAAGTCATATTCATTAATACCGATACTAGCAGATCCAGAAGCTGGCAAGCGAAAAAGAGAATTACTTTACAACGAAATCAAAAAACACTTAAATTCTAAAACCTCTGACAAAAAAATATTTTCGATTATTCGTATGCTAGGGGTCAAAGAAGATAATTTAATATTGAAAACACTTAGTACTCGAAGTATTACAGGTGCTGTCGGTGCTTCTAAAATGGCTCAGTGGGACACTAAAAATGAAGATTTCAAAAAAATTCGCAACCTCAACACTTTTCTTCATTTAGAACCAATTATTGATAGCATTTCTGATTATTTGCATGATTACTTCCTTAACTGTAGGTATATAACACCACTACGGGCGGCTGCTGACAGATACTATAGAATTCAAAATGTATCTATTGAGGCGCTAGATCCAAATGGAAGTAACCTCGCTATGTTCTTGCGTGCAAAATCAGAAACTGAGATTGAAGAATTGAATGAATGGTTATCTGATGAAATTGGATTTAAGATTGAACTTAAAAGCAGTCTTGGCCACACGTCTATTTTTATTATCGGCGAAAGTAATGATAGATCAAATATTGCAGATAGCGGCTTTGGGTATTCGCAAATTCTTCCGATATTGATTCAAATTTGGGACAGTGCAAAATCAGGGGATACAACATACCGACGGACATCAGGTCCAACCACAATTGTCATTGAACAACCAGAGCTACATTTACATCCAAAAATGCAGTCCCGTTTAGGCACTGCATTTTGCAAAGCAATGAAAATTGCAAAAGACAATGGATTTGATCTTCGAATTTTAATTGAAACACATAGCAAGGATATTATTGATGCTGTTGGCCGAGCAATCGATCAAAAAGTAATTTCCGAGCATGAAGTATCGATTTACTTAGTTGACAAAGAAAGCCAGCCTTGTGTCAAAGAGTCTTCTTATGACTCCGATGGATATCTATTAAATTGGCCATATGGTTTTTTAGAGGGAGCATAAATTGTTATTTTATTTAGCCCCCTCAGTAGCAAAGGCAGCATTAGCAAATGAACGTGAGTCTATAGATTTTTTACGTCGAATATTAGATTCGCGCAAGCGAGGTAGGTTACTTATTCATGCTTCAATGAATACCTACAATGCATTATTAAGTTTTTTCTCTCAAGGAAATGACGAAAATGAAAAAGAAGTTATAAAATATCTGATCAAAAGAACACGTGAAAAAAAAGGAATTATTCGTGATCTAACTCGATTCGTTTATGTTTCAACCCTGCCAAATGAAGTCTCGACAAAATACAAAAAAATACTTTTGATCTCACCTAAATTAGCAAACCAAACGAATATTTTATATCCTCCTATTATGCTCGGTGAAAATATCACTGACTGCAAATTTTATGTAAATGCCATTGCTGAACACTTCAAGGTCAAACTACCAAACTCACTCACGTCTTTACAAATTTCAAATCATAGATTTGTGGGAGGAGGAGGAAATACGACATCGAACCAATATGCTGAGGAAAAGAAGAAAGCTTTAGATTTGTGTTATTGCATAGTAGATTCCGACCAAAATTGCGAGAAGGATAGTATCGGGGATACGGCAAAATATGTAATAGAGGTCGACAAATTTGATAAGTCACCCCTTTGTGACTACCTTGTTATTGAAGCCTATTCTGCTGAAAATTTACTTCCAATTAAAGCAATCCGAGATCAATTTATTGTAGGAAAATCGCAAGAAGAAATTAAGGAATTTGAACATATTGAATTAATAAGAAGCAAAAATAGTTGGAAATACTTGCCATTAAAAAAAGGCCTAAAAGCAAAAGATTTTAGGACTACAAAAGCTTTTTCGACATTCTGGAAAAAAGAGTTGTTGGAAATGGGGAAAAATTTTCCATGTTGTCAAATTGAAAATTGTGAATGTATATATATACCATCAATAAATTCAAAAACACTTGAGAATGCTGTGAAGAATCAAACTAGCTGGATTTCTGAACTTCAACAAGAAACAAATACATGCGTGGCTGATACATATAGATTAATTGCCTGCGAGATAAGATCATGGTTTTGTGTAGGTAGTGCGATAAGATCATAAGGAAATAATGCCAAGACGGTTGCAAAACGTTTGAACCTACGATATTCCAAGAAGAAGGTGCTGAACACACTTTCTAACAGCGGCCAGTATCCGCGCCCGACAGCCGTGGTTTTTTTACGTCCATAGGTTTCCTATGGCCGGGTAGTGCTTAACTATAAAAGACCCGCAAGGGGAAAATTACGGTCCGTCTGTTAGCGGTGTTCAAGTACCTGGCCACCTCTCTGAACAAGGGGTGAAAGTGAACGAATCTAACGGGAGGCCATCATGGCTGCTCATTCCCCCATTACGTCTGCAATTTCTTCACCACGTCCGTCATTTGCTTTTTCTCGCTTACAAGATTTACACGCCACGCTAGAACGTTTGCGCGGCTGTCCTGCTGATCAGTTCAAGATCATCGGCTTTGATCAATTGCTTGATGAGTTGGGCAAAATCTGCACTGATCTCAATAAGCTCAACGTGATCAATATCGAAATGGGTATCACCGACAGCGCATTATCGATGCTGCTCTTGCTCTTAGACAGTGCTGGTGAAAACCCCATTCCACCCCACGGCCTGCACACCCTGCTCTCTCCGGTACAAGAACGCTTAGTCCATAGCTGGAGCCAGCTTTCAGACATGATCTGATCCGCCGCTGCATTTCACATTATAAAAAACGCTGCCACTATTGAGCGCCTTCGTTTGTTTGACGAACTTGTTTACCATTTTTTGGTGCGCATCGGTGCGCGCTAACCTATACATATTGGAGAAGATAATCATGCAAATAGAATTATTCAATGTACCGTTTTACGATGACAACATCACTTTAGTTGGCGAAGATGGCCAACCTATGATTGCCGTGAAACCTATCGTAGAAAACATGGGGCTAGCCTGGCAGGTACAGCAAAGAAATATCTCAGAAAAGTTCAAATAAACTGCCACCTTAATGGTGACAGTTGCAGAAGACGGAAAAACCCGCGAAATGCTGTTCCTTCCTTTGCGCAAAATTGCAGCTTGGCTCTACTCAATCAACATCAATAAAGTTGCGCCAGAACTTCGCGACAAAATCACCCGCTACCAAAACGAATGCGGCGATGTATTGTGGAATTATTGGACACAACAAAAGCCAACACACGGTAACGTACGCATACAACTCATTGCGCCACGCGACCCAATGCCAGAAATCACTGGCTGCATGCGTCTCAAGATACGTGACTTGCTCACCTTGCAACAACAATATCGTAACATCATGCACGAGATCGAAAAGGCTGACAGCCCAGCAATAAGTGCAGGGCTTTACGTACAGCTACGATACATTGCAGACGTGATCGGGCACGAGGTACCAGACTTAAACAGCTTTGCGATGCCCAAATTACCGACAGCACCTTTGCTGGCCAATGGTTGAGACAACGATCCGCATGTTTCGATGAAACCAGGGAGATCATCTCCCTGGTTGCAAAAGATGGTGCAATGCAGACTTGTTATTGTTATTCTAACGGCATTTTTTATACACCATCAATTCCAGCGTCAGGAAAGTTTATTTTGCGAAAAACGATCAAAATTGCTGTCACACTTTTATTGTGCCTATGCGCAGTCGCCCACGCCGACGAACAGGCAAGCCTTGAAAAGGTTCGTCAGATATTAAGCCTGGCACGGCTTGATGAAGTACAAAGTATCTCAGAGCAAGTTTGCACCGAGAGCTATCAATCTTCGTATTTATCACCAGATGCCTCAGTCAAAAAAACAGGCAACTACTACGGCTTTACGCCCGAATCAAAAGAGTGGCCAGAGATCAAGGCACAGTTCGAACGGAGCACCGCGAGCTATTGCAAAGTCCTTAAGCACGAGAATATTGCAGCAATTTACGAAAAACATTATCGCCAGTTCTTAAACGACAATGACGCGGATAAATGGATTGCTTTTTATCAAACTGAGAGTGGTCAGAAGTTAGCCAACAACCAAAAGACATTGATTGCCGACGTAGCCCGCTATCAATATTCAGTTAGTTTGGCTCAGGCTCAAAAAGCAGCGCCTGACAGTGTTTGGCCATCAAAAGAGGTAAATGAAAATAAACACACAGATCGAGAAAACGCTTTCCCATTTGTCTTGCTGCAGTACGGCGCGATCGCTTTGATTGTGTTTTTTATCGTGACCTGGGTAATGATGTTTTATAAGCTGTTTATTAAAAAAGAGCAGGTTTGATTTTTACCATTATGGACAATTTATGAGTATTGAAAAGATAAATTGAACAAAATAAGACCCAACTTCTAAATAAATTCGCTAAGAAAAATTAAGTCGAAATTATTGATTGGTCGGCAATCCCCTTATCAACCCACCACCACATGACCGGATACACATCTCCGGTCATCATCGTCAGCATGGAATTTAATCTTGCTGACCTCTCCCGCCGCTTACAAAATCTGATTCGCTTAGGCACGATTGCCGAAGTGAAGTACAGCCGCATTCCGCGTGTGCGCGTGACGGTGGGTGAGATCACGACTAACTGGCTGTCGGTTGTCACTGCGCATACTCGTGCGGCCAATACCTGGGCACCACGTGCAGACGCCGGATGATGGCCGGCACAATACGCGAATCGTTTATCCTGATGGTATACAAATCGATTACAACCATTAATCGCATGTCTGCAATGTAACCTTACCCGTAGAGGCTGGACGACCATTTGAAACCGTTTAATGGGCTACTGCGAAAAACGTGCTGAGGAAGAAGCCAGAACTTTTGAACGACTTGCACTGAAAGACATGCGCCCAAAATCAGTGACGGAAAGGAAGGAGCGAGGAGAAACAAATATCACGGATGCGACCGGACATAGCGACGAAAGAATGATCAATAAAACCTATGATCGCCGGGTCGTTAAAAAGGCGAATGCTACCGACTAGCGTACATTTTCAAAAATCATCTTCCGCAAAAAGGAAGATGATCTTGCGCAAAAAAGAAAAAGCGCACTAAAAAGTGCGCTAAGTCTTTGAATTCAATGGGGTGGACGATGGGGCTCGAACCCACGACAACAGGAATCACAATCCTGGACTCTACCAACTGAGCTACGACCACCACTGAAACTCTTAGTTAAAATACTGCACCAAGAGAGCTCCGCATTATACAAGCCTTTCGGCAGTTTAGCAATAGCGCGGAAAAAATGCACTTTTCAATCAAAACTGCCCATTAAGCCCCGTTGCACCAACACCTGCACTATTGCTGCCGCCTCCGTGTGAGTGACCACCACTACTTTGGCGACGAGTGGCTTTTTCCGGGGCATCTTTTTTGTTGTCCGCCTGCATTAACAATTGCTCGCTTAAAAAGTTTTGTATTTGCATGCGCTGATTATCATCAAGCGCATCATTTAAGGTCAGGCAAAGCTCACGGATTTCTTTATTCTCCTGCGTGGATATCTGTTCTTCCTGCTCGATTTGCTTGTTCAAATCACGCAATTCGACACCCGTTTTTTTGAGTGCATTTTGAATATCGTATTGCATGTGATCACGCCGTACGCCGCGTTGATGCATCAACGCGCGCAATTTAGCCTCAGTTTGCTGCCACAAGATGTCCTGATTTTTAGTCAGATTAAGCGACGTTTTGATTTGCGCTGCGTTAAGCAGCAAAGTATCAGCACTAAAATCCATGACAGACGTAGCGTGAGCTGTGCTGACTGACATAGCGAATGCCACTCCCAAGGCGAGAGATTGCTTTATGAGATAAGAAATACGCATTGTAGACTCAATATAACGATGAAAATCATGATTTCATATTGTCGGAAGCACGAATAAAAAATCGCTCCAACTCAGCGCTGTATGTTAATTGAGTTATATTCACACCAAGTAACGAAGAGCATATGAACAATGCAAAACGTACATCACGCGATAGCTCATCTGATTTGACAACGATACGATAGGCAAATAAAAAAGCCCGCACTAAAAATTTAGGGCGGGCATAAACTCACACCAAGTGAGATGAGGAGCGTGCAGTGAAACAGGCGACAATATAACGGTTGACGCCATCTCTACTTGCAGCTATTACAAATTTTTACGCTTACCTGTGCCGTGACACAAATATGCATTTAATACTTACATTTACTAACGTATAAAAATACGGCGGCACAACCATAGGCGTCAACGCTCTTGATCAAGCCGACAACTCTTCCACACTTCTATCGTAAGCGGTAATGGTCTGCATAAGCTCAAATGCTTCGATAAGAATTTCCGGATTTCCGAGCGCGAGCTTTTTGCTATCCGATAACGTTTGACGGAAAGCGCGTGCACCTACCATCCCCATCATCAAACCCAGCATGTGGCGAATCACGCTATTGATGCGCAGGCCTTTGCCACCATTACCGTACAGTTCTAACTGACGACGAATATACGGGATCATCGCGTGCAATATTTCTTCGCGCGTTTTGACAGGACTGTCGTCGCCATAAAAAAGCGCATCAAAATTCGCCATGAAATATGGATTGTGATAAGCCTCGCGCCCTATCATCACGCCATCAACGTGCTCGAGATGCTGCGCCATTTCATCTGTAGTTTTGATGCCGCCATTCAAAATGATTTCTAACGAAGGAAATTCTTTTTTGAGACGATACGCATAATCATATTTAAGTGGTGGAATTTCACGATTTTCTCGCGGACTCAAGCCTTTCAAAATCGCATTGCGTGCATGGACGATAAACGTTTTACTACCAGCTTCCGCCACCTGCCCCACAAAGTCACGCATAAACTCATACGAATCGACATCATTGATACCGATGCGGTGCTTGACGGTGACATCAATACTGACCGCATCCTTCATCGCTTTCACACAATCGGCGACCAATTGCGGCTCGGCCATCAGGCACGCACCAAACGCACCTTTTTGCACCCGTTCGGACGGGCAACCGCAATTGAGATTGATTTCGTCGTAACCCCACTCCTCGCCCATCTTCGCACATTGCGCCAGATCCGCAGGCTCGCTACCGCCCAATTGCAAAGCAACGGGGTGCTCACCCGGATTAAATTCCAGGTGGCGCTGCACATCACCATGCAACAAGGAGCCGGTCGTCACCATCTCGGTGTACAACCAGGTATGACGCGTGATATGGCGATGGAACTCACGGCAATGGCGGTCAGACCAATCCAACATCGGGGCAACGGAGACGCGGCGTGGAGGCAAAGGAGAAGTAGTCACAATAGAAACAACGGAAATTCAATAAGCCGCTATTATACGTTGAGTGTTGGCGACGTCAGAAATCAGGCAGGGAAACATGCCTTTTTGAGATCATTTTTACAATAAACACGCCATTATTCATTGCTGATCAAATACCATTCGCAAATTTTAGACGCTGATTACTTCGCTTTAGCAACACCCGAGGCAATTCGCTCAATACCGTGCAAATCACAAAATAAATTACGCCAATAAATAGAAAAATCTCTGCCGGATAAATCTGCGTGCGGCTGTTGACTTGATTGGCAACGGTGGTGAGTTCAGGCACATTGACAACCAGTGCCAAAGAGGTATCTTTAATCAGGGCAACAAACAAGCCGACATAGGACGGGATCAAATTGGGCACAGCTTGTGGCAGCAAAATGTGGCGCAAAACTTGCCAGTAACTCATACCGCTGGCGAGCCCCGCCTCCACTTGCCCAAAGGACAGCGCCTCAATACCTGACAAAGTTGCGTGCATGACCGATGCTGCGCTGAACCAGGCGATAGAGAGAATCACAGTGGTCACACCTGAAATATTGCGACCTAAAAATCGTGGCAATAAAAAGTAGAGCCAGAAGATCACCAGGATCAAAGGAATGCTGCGTATGAACTCTGCGCCAGAATAGAGCAGACGGCGCGTCCAACCTTGAAAGCGCCAAGAAATAACTGCTGTAAGTATGCCAAAAATCAATGCCAGCAAGCCCGCAGAGAGCGACATCAATATGGTCAATAGCAGGCCACCGATTTCGCCATCGGCGGTGCGCCCAAATAATAAATAGGACCAGTTGTCATTGATGACGGAGAGATCAAAGTTCATGATAAAAAACTCAATCGACGTAACCAGCCAGATGACGCGACGCGTGCCGCAACAGTATTGCGCTTGATCTGCCCGGGGCCAAAAAACACGAATAACTGTCCCATCAGCAGGCCAAGGATGAGATAAAGCAAGGTGCCGACGGCGTAAGCTTCGATCGCATGGGCATTGAAACTTTCGATCTCACGGGTACTGTAAATGATTTCGGCAAATCCAATACCCGATGCCAACGACGATAATTTCATTAAATTCAGGTATTGCCCGACAATAGGTTGCCACGCATTACGCATCGCTTGTGGCAATAAAATATATCGGAAGGTTTTCCAATGACTGAATCCTTGCGTCAGTGCAGCCTCGCTCTGCGCCGCCGGGACGGCCTTCAAACCAGCGCGTAATTCTTCCGCCAGAAAAGCCCCTGTGAACCAGCTCAAGCCCAGGCAAGCACATACGAACTCTGGCGATAGGCATCGAAAACCAGAAGGTAAAGGTGAGAACCAATGATCCGCTATCACCCAATCACGAAACCATTCTGGCAATGCTGGATACACGGCAAAATACCAAAAGAATAATTGCACTAACAATGGCGTGTTACGAAACGCCATGATGATTGCTTGTACCGGATATCTCGCATAATTTGCACTGCTGGTACGTCCTAGTAGTAAAACGATTGCCAGCAGGCTGGCGACAACCGTGCCTGTTAAGGTAATGAGGATGGTATTGACCAATCCTGCAACCAGCCACGCCGCTGGTGAACCGGTGAGTACACCGCTCCAATCGAAGTAAAAACTATTCATGATGTAGCGCCACTGTGCGAAGGCAAAATTTGCTGCAAAAAGCGTTGTGCACGCGGGTGCTGCGCTTGAGAAAAAAACTGCTCTGGCGACGCTACTTCCAACACTTCACCTTGATCCATAAACACGATACGGTCTGCCAATTCTCGCGCAAAGCCCATTTCATGTGTCACTACTACCATCGTAATACCCGTATGCGCCAGTTGTCGGATAACATTAAGCACTTCACCAATCATTTCGGGATCGAGGGCTGATGTTGGCTCATCAAATAAGACAATGGAAGGTTGCATCGCTAAAGTGCGTGCAATCGCCACACGTTGTTGCTGACCACCAGACAGTTGCGCAGGAAAATGATCACCTTTATCCGGCAACCCTACTTTTTCCAATAGTGCATCCGCACGCTCCTTTGCTGCTCGCTTACTCAGGCCTAAGACCTGCACCAGAGCAATCGTAATATTGTCACGCGCAGTCAAATGCGCATACAAATTGAATTGTTGAAATACGAAACCTATGCCAGTACGCAATTGTTGCAAATCGCGCCCGCGCAAAGATCGGGTAGATTGTCCCGCCACTAAAATATCGCCTTGATCATACGATTCAAGGCGATTAATGGTACGAATTAGAGTAGATTTACCAGAACCAGACGGACCACAGACCACCACCACTTCACCGGCGGCAATTTTTAAATCGATATTTTTAAGCGCAGAAAAATCGCCATAACTTTTTGAGAGATGGCGAAATTCAACCGCAATATTTGCGTACTGGCATAGGTTTCGTATTTCAACAATTCAATTTGTATGCGCATTTGAC
>Ga0364893_10351_pt1 | contig 22598 bp, 17 predicted proteins | sample ExccelJu500001D3_FD_206943 | JGI IMG/M metagenome (GOLD analysis project Ga0364893, IMG submission 206943) | Enriched cells from Trout Bog Lake Hypolimnion, Wisconsin, USA - BchlTB.July16.5000.01.D3 | ecosystem: Environmental > Aquatic > Freshwater > Lake > Hypolimnion/Profundal zone | place: USA...
GTTGCCACTCACTGTTCACGTTTGGTCGGAAGATTCCGCTGGCTATCGGGAGCAGGGAGCGAAGAACCCACCGGCGACTCAAGGATACCCGCCGCGGGAGTGCAAGGAACTGACGAACAGGACGTAGGTTAACGACGTTACTCGGCGAATTGCGGCGCCTCGCTGAAAAGCGAAAGTTTATCGATCCAGCGCCTCGCCGGCGTTTCGATAAATTGATACGAGACGTAACTCCAGATCAATATGCCTGCATAGCAAACTAACGTAAACACCATAAGAGAAAGCTTGTTGCCGTGTAGCAGTTTGTCTGCAATCGCATTCATAAAGATCAAAATGAAAAGGCGGTGCCACATATAGATGGAATATGTAAGTTGTCCCAGAGGGGCGAGTGTTCGGACCAGTATCCCATTCTTTCCTTGCATGTCAGAAGCGATTGCTGCAATTGCTGTTGAATACACGAGCGCCAATATCAGGGGCTTCGGGTAACCCGCCAGCATCGAGCTGATAAGTACGAGTAGAGATACACCAAGAATCAAGCGAGCAGCGGGCAATCGGCGCAAGACATTGCGCTGCTGATAAAGGCCGACGCCAATCAGGAACGACGGTAGAGCGCGTATTACTGGAGGAATTGATGTGATGTCATAAGTCGAAAATTGTCCCGCTTTGAAAAAGTACATCCAAATTCCAGCAAGGGCCAACAATGCCGCGATGAGCGGAGCCGGTTTCCACTTCGCCGCGAGCAATGCAAACGCCGGTAATGCCAGATACATCGCCATCTCGGAACTGATTGACCACGACGGCGAGTTGAAAAACAGTTCATGGGGGGACCCAGGGATGATTCCGTGAAGCAGGAAAACAGTTTTAGCTATACTTCGTGTCTGGAATGAAGGCATATTCGCGACGTGAAAACCAGCCTTCAGGACAAGCCACCATACCGTAATAGAAATAAGCAGAGTCAACCAGTGTATTGGCACAAGTCTCGCAACTCTACGTTGGAGAAACCGGCCGATCTGGCGTCCTCCTCCGACGCGGTCACTGTAGCAATACGTGATCACAAATCCAGAAATAACGAAAAAGAAATCAACGAGTAAAGTTAATCCGGCGGTTTGTTCGAGCGCCGCATCCCGAGAGACTGGAGCAACAAAAAATCCGTGAGAGTGGGTATATACAATGCCAGCCGATGCGACAAAGCGCAACACGTCTAAGTGGAGCAGTTTATCGGAGGTCGCTATCAGTGGCGGAAGATCGCTCAGCCGTATTACTGGGCCCTTTGTATTTATTGTGCTCACCTTGTATCCAGCAACTTTAACGTTGAGTGATTCAAGGTGCAACCTTAATCTGGAATCTGCTTCGAGGGATTACTCACGGTTCAAGTTTCGTCGGAATATTCCGCTGGCTATCGGGAGCATTGGGCGAAGAACCCGTCGGCGACTCAATGATTCCCGTTGTAGCTGACAGCGGAGGCAGAGTCTTCCTCGATGCAAGCATAAGATTGCTTATTCGACGGCCCCATTCCATGGATGGCTTCTCAACGAAGCGGTAGAGAATGGCGGATGCGACCATCACGGTGATGAAATAGAAAGGGAAGATCAGCAACAGTCGCATGCGTCCGAACAGAAGATGCACGAACGCGAACAAAATAGTGCCGTGGACCAAGTACATGCTGTACGAGACTCGGCCAAGAAAGCGGACAGGCTGCAACAGAAGCACTTTGCGACAGTGTTGTGAATTCAAGCTGAAGACAACAATCCCGGCCCCACCCAATGCTCCCAGCCATTCGCCGAGGAAGCCGAAGGACCTGCCCGTCACTTTGAGGATGACAAGCGGCAGGGTCGTGCCTGCATAGACGAAGAGGAGTATGCATGCGGTCGCGATCAGAATTTTTGCAGCGCGTGACAGTGACGAGTAGAGTTGCGAGATCTGCTTCTGCTGCCTAGCCAAGTAGATGCCGACAATAAACACTGCCACGAAGCCGAGAGTCTCTCTGAGGAGCGGGTCCATGTGTGGGGTGCCGCGTAGCAGGGCCCAAGAGCTTAGTGAAAAGAAGATCGCGCACAAGGCCGATTGTGCAGGTTTCAGCCACAAGACCAAGGCGCATAAGGCTGGAAAGACGAGCGAAACACGCATCTCGACTATGAGCGACCAGAATGCTGTGTTGAGCTGATCTGAGTTGTAGACGCCAAGGAAAAGCACATGCTGCAAAACAAGGTGCCAGTCCAGCGGTTGAGACCATGTACGATGAAACCAGGCTGTGCCCGGAACGTAGCCATGCAGTGTCGCGGCCCCTAAAACAGAGAGCGCCAGTGCAGCGAGATATGGAAGATAGATACGAAAGACACGCCGGATGAAGAATACAGGGTATGGCTGCGCTCTTCCCTGAATGGCAGGAATGGAGAGAACAAAGCCGCTGAGAATAAAGAAAAGAACGACCGCCTCGGTCCCAGGGCTGATGAGGCGCAACGGCCCGCGATAGATGAGTTGGGTTATGCCGGATAAGGTTCTTTCGTCCCAGAGCAATTTGAAATGGTAGAAAACAACGCTCAATGCGGCAAGTCCGCGGAGAGAGTCTAGCTCCGCCAAGCGGTCTGGCCTTGTCATTTGTGCGTCGTGTTTTTCCATCAACAGGTGTCTCCCCAGCGGAGTAAATACGCGGTTAGTTCATTCTGGTGCCATCATGGCATTGCCTGCACCGGTGTTCGGCTGATAGGTATTCGATCAGCTTCCTGCGTCCGTTGCGTGCACTTTGGAAATAACCGGGGGAGCGTCCTTTACCGTTGCGCCACTGTTATCCATGCTGAATGATCGGGCAACTAAATATAGAGGCCGTTCTTTGGACTGCTCATAGATCTTCCCCACGTACTCGCCAATGATTGCAAGGCCGATCAGAAGGGAACTTCCAATAACGCTGATGAGGACAATGAGCGAGGTCCAACCGGATACGGTTCTGCCCATGGCATGAGCGATCAAGGCACGCACGGCTTCTTCAATGGCGAACGCTCCCACCAGCAGGCCTGCGAGGAGATTGAACTTCAGAGGAAGCGTGGAGAAAGAGGTCGCCGCTGTCCAGGCAAACGAGAGCATCTTGCGCAGAGGGTATTTGCTTCGTCCCGCCACCCGTTCATTTCTGTCGTAGATGACCGCGACTTGCGGATATCCGACCCAGGTGACCATGCCTCGAAGGAAGCGGTGCGTTTCACGCATGCTCTTGAGCCCATCGAGGCAGTTTCGTGAAACGAGGCGAAAATCACCGGTGTCAACCGGCAGGTCTTTAAAGACGATTGCCCTCATGAGGCGATAGAACAACCAGGCGGTGAGGCGTTTGAAACGGCTCTCGCCGGCCCTGGTACGTCGCTGACCGTAAACGACATCGTACCCGTCCGTGTAGCGCTCGATCATCTGATGGATGACATCGAACGGGTCTTGCAGGTCAGCATCAATCAACACGACTGCGTCGCCTGTTGCAGAATCCAGCCCGGCAGTTGCGGCAATCTGATGCCCGAAGTTGCGCGATAAGTCGAGCACCTTGACGCGCTTGTCCTCTTTGGCCCAGTTGACCAATAGCTCCAATGTGCTGTCGCGGCTGCCGTCGTTGACGAGGATGATCTCGACCTCGCATTTTACGTGGCGCAGGAATGTCTCGACTTCTGGACGCAAGAGGGGAACGACACTCTCTTCGTTGTAAATCGGAATGACTACCGAGAGCTTTGCCGGGTAGGGTCGCTGCTCCAGTAGGTGCCGACTGCTGCCATCGATCATCCGAGGTCCCTAGAGTTCGCTAAGTGCTTTGTGCGCCTCGCCGGCCAAGTCGTACTTCGGATCGAGTTTGAGTGCCTTGGTGAGCGAAGCCTTTGCCTTTGCTTTCTCGCCAGCCCGGCGTTGGGCAAGGCCCAGATGGTAGTAATAAGCCGGGCGATTGGAGTCCTTGTCAGTAGCCTCCTGCAAGAGCGGGATGGCAATTGTATATAAGCCTTTTTGGTAGTAGATCCATCCCAGAGTGTCCGCTACGGTAGGATTTTCCGGCATCCATTGGCGGGCCTTCTGCGCCCAGGAGAGAGCAACGTCAAGGTTGGCCCCGTGGGTCGCCAGGAGGAATGCGAGGTTATTTGCCGCGATGGCATCCTGCGACTGCGCTAATGCCACTTCGTATTGCTTCTGCGCTCCCTGCCAGTTACCTCGCTCTTCCATTAACATGGCGCCGAGGACCAGGGGGCGAGGATTATTCGGGAAAGCCTTCGCGGCACGTGAAAAGGTCGCGAGCGCTTCATCTTTGGAACCCACAGCAGCCTGCGTCTGCGCCAACTCCAGCAACAGGTTGAGATCCTTGCCGCCGCTCAGTTCCACGCCCTTATTGAATGAGGTCAGTGCTGCGCGCGTGTCTTTCGACTGCAGCTCGAGGCTCCCCTTCAGGCCATACAACGGCGCACTATTTGGAGACTTGGCGATTTGTTCGTTGACGCGCGCCATGGCACGCTCAGGCTTCTTTTGCGTAAAGTAAATCATTGCCAACCCTTGTAGAGCGTCCACCTGGGCAGGGTTGCGCTGGAGCGCCTCCTCGAAGAACTTCTCTGCCGCAGGGAGATTTTTCTGCATAAGGCGGAACCTTGCCAAACTCATGTATCCATGAGCGTCATTTGGGGCAAGCTGCACGACCTTATTCAGGTCAGCCTCCGCGGCGGTGAAGTCCTTGTGCGAAATCTCTCCAGCGGCACGGATGGAGTAGCCGTTAGGCAGATCCGGAGCCATCTTGATTATCTGTTCGCCAATCTGCATCAGCACGCTGGAATCGTTCTTGCGCGCGGCAATGCCGGCCAGCATTTCCTGCGTTTGGATATTTGTCGGATTCAGGCGCACGGATTCCCTCAGTTCGGTCTCGGCACGGCGGGGATCACCGGTCTGAGCAAAGGCAAGGGAGAGGAAGTAGTGCGCTTCGGCGTCGTCAGGCGAACGTTTGAGACAGTCCTGCAACCCTGGAATAGCTTCCGATGCTTTGCCGGCCTGCAAGAGCAGGCGAGCCTGGAAGACCAGAGCCTTGGAGTCCTTTGGATTCTGTTTCAAGGTCTCGTCGACAATTTTCTTGGCATCCTCAGGACGGTTTGCGCGGAAGAGCGCGTCAACGTAGTTATTCCGCGTCCGGTCATCTTTTGCGTGGGCACGATAGAGGGGTTCGAACTCCGCAAGAGCCTTGGCATAGTCGCCGCGCATGCGGTAATACTCGCCAAGAGCGTTGTAGGCTGCGCTGTCGTTCGGCAGATCCTGCTTTACTTGTGCAAACGTCTTTTCCGCAAGATCGGCTCGGCCTTGAAATAGGTAGAGTCGCGCGAGCATACCCCGGACGCCGATTTCTTTGGGAGAAATCTCTATCGCGCGCTTGATCTGGACTTCAGCCTCCGGCCAGCGTTTCTGGCTTTGCAGGAAGGTCGCCAGAGTCAGCACTGCTTTTTCATTGTTCGGATCGAATTCCAGCGCTTTGTGCATGGAAGCTTCGGCTTCCGCAGTCTGTCCTTTTGAAGCGTAGAGAAGCGCCATGTTGAGATGAGTCATGGAGCGCTTCGGGTTCAGTTCGATAGCGTGTTGCATCTCCGCAAAGGCTTCGTCCGAACGTTTGGAGGTGAGGAAAATATTGGCGAGAGCCTGGTGAGCTTCCACGTCGTTCGGGTCGACCTCAAGCGCCGCTCGCGCGTGCTTCTCGGCTTCTTCCGGCTGGCGGGCTGCCATAAGGAGATTTGCCATGTCCACCTGCGCCCGGAGATGCTTTGGATTGATATCGCATGTCAGGCGGAGTTCGCGAAAGGCATCGTTAAACTGGCCGAGTTTTGTGTATGCGCGCGATAGCTGATAGTGCGCCTCGGCGAACTTGGAATCAATCTGAAGCGCACTCGATAGCTGGAGTATCGCCTCACGATTCTCGCCCTTCGCCATGTGTTGCATACCGCTCTCCAGGTACTTTTGCTTTCGGACGTTGGGGTCGCGCGAACAACCCGTAGCGATGGAGAGGATCAGGCCGAAAATCACGAGGCACAGGATGGCGCAGCGTTTCATAGCGAAGCTCCGATGATAGATCGAATCTGGAGAGTCCAAGAGCATTCTAGCAATTGGGCCGCCAGAGGGATAAATCTAATTTTGGCCAACCTCGACACCGTCCCACGAAAGAACGGCCAGATTGCTCTCAGGGGAGCGCCGAGGGTGTTCAAAGTGGAAAACTACTTCCACTCGTGGAAGCATTTTTCTGCTTTCGGTGTAGGCCAAGTATTTTCCACTTTGGCCTGAGGCCCCACCCCCTAAAAGGTGGGGTAACGAATTCAGAAGAGCGCAAAGAGCCCCCGCGGCGGAATTCTCAGCGCGGTACATACTCGTCAAGCTGAGGAATCACCTGAGAAGCAAAAACCCGAACGCGAGTTTCAGCATCTTTCAGGTTCTCATCGGGCATAACGATAGTATTGATTCTAATCAGGGCACCGTCCGTGCGATTCAGGCGAGCGGCGTCAGCCACCATTGCGAGCCTCGCCTTGTACTCGTTGGCGATTGCCCGGGAATGAGCCTGGTACCAATAAAACACGAGCATCCTGGCTCCGCCCTTGCCAAGCACATAGCGGTTCACGTCAAGGGGATTGCGACCGGGGGCTTCCAGTGAGTCGTACCTCTGCTCCACTGGCATCCAACCCTCACCGGGCATGCAGTTCTTCGGTGAGTGCATGGTTTGTCCAGCTCGCTGCGACGGGAAATACGCGATAAATAGGTCGACTGGAGCAGTTCGGGGGGTCGGTGCGTGCCAGTAGTGGCGCGCCATGAAGTCACCCGCGCCCAGTATGCGCCGCTCTTCGTCGTTAATGTCCACGATCATCCCGGTCCACTCGCCGATCACCATCGGAAACTGCGAGAGAGGCTTGCTGTATGGGATCACCTCGGTGCTACTGCGACCGAAGAGGAACAACGCGGTCAGGATCAGTAAGGATGCTACGAGAAGGAAACGCCCGTGTTTTTGGATCATGCCGCCTTCCTTCCGAAGCGCGCAATTAACTTCAGCAGCGCATGAGTTCCCAACAACAGGAACAGGGACAAAACAAACACAACCCAGCCGGAGAATTCATGGAAGAAGCCTTCAGCTGCCCTCGGGTCCCAATACTGCGCACAGATTCCTGTGCCGAATATGCGAAACGCGTTGGCGACAATCGCGATTGGGATGGCAGAAAGCACGATGATAACGCGGCGAGTCAGATTCTTCTCCATGAAGTATCCGTACACCAGCGCAAGCGTTATCAGCGTCACCAGCGAACGAATGCCGCTACAGGCTTCGGCGACCTCAAGCTGTATGCTTGCCAATGTAATGACGTTGCCTTCTCGTAGAAGGGGCACGTTGCATGCGCGCAAGAGTGCGGTAGCCACGCTGGAAGCAAGCAGTTGTAGAGGAAAAGCTATTTCGTTAAATATGATTGCAGGGAGGGGAATTCCCGTCAGCAGGAAGAGCCAGGGAAACGCCACCGCCTTCAACCACTTCCACCCAAGCAGGAACAGGATAATTCCACCGAGCAGTATGACGAAGGAAGTTCGCGCCAGAAATATCTCGGCGCCTATTACACCGCCAAGCAACTGGAAAAGCGCCCAAACTATGACTAGAAGACCTAGATTCGAGGGCGCAATGGCAAGTTCGCTGAGTTGCTTGCGCTTGATCCACACGATAAAGAAAGAAATTAGCGGGACAAATATACCGTGTGAGAAGTTAGGATCCCGCCACCACTGCGATACCAAGCGAGCCAGCACTCCAGAGTAGAGAAAAAGTGCTAACCCGAACAAAATAAACATCTTCCAAAGTAGAGGAGATATGACGAACTTATCCTCCTCGACCCTTTGCTGAAGTGGCGTAGACATACTTAGCCTCACGCCTATGATACTTGCAATTTTCCGACCACTGAGGCATCTCTGAAACTTTTCGGTTCAATGAGCCGAACGTGCTACATTGCGGCTAGGATTGGTCACAAATTAAGCCACTTATGCCGCTAATTGGACGGTTGCGAAAACTCGGACGTGTCGTTGTTGTTGCTTTTGCGGTCGTGGGTTTGGTGATGGTGATCGCCACCGCGACGCCCCTGGTGAAGTTATGGTCTCGTGCATTGGCTGGACCGTGGAACGATCCGAGCGGCGAGGTTTTGATCGTTCTAGGCGGTGAGCCCACAGAACAGGGAATGCTGGGGAGGTCAACTTACCTGCGCGCCCAGTATGCAGTTCGTGCCTACCGCGAAGGCACATTCCAAACCATAGTGCTCTGTGGGGGTGGCGCTCCGGAGAGCGTGGCGCACAGCATGGAGGGGTTCCTGCTTTCGAGTGGTGTTCCCAAAGCCGCCATCCTCACAGAAGACAAGTCGACGAGTACCAGGGAGAATGCCATTTTCGCGAGGCCTCTACTCGCTACCCTTGGTGGCCGTAAGGTACTGATGACGAGTGACTACCACATGAAGCGAGCCGCGCGCGTCTTCCGGAAAGCCGGCATCGAGGTGGAGCCGCGTCCAATTCCGGATGGGTTGAAACGTGCTCCGCGATGGAATGGCCGCTGGGGAGTTTTTCAAGATTGCGTAATGGAGACTACAAAGATGCTCTACTACCGACTGCGCGGTTGGGTCTAATTCCTCTTTTGATGGGGTAAATTTCTCTTTTTCAGAGCGCGGCGGAAGAGCTGAGTTGGCCTCCCGAATGCACTTGCTATTTGAGGAAATAACGGGAAAATGTCCACCATCATGACGACGAAGGTTACCGAACCCGATGCAGAAGCACTGGCGTCGCGACCTATAAGGGTGCTGGTATTCATCGAGGCAGCTTCAGTAACCGGGCCTGCAAAGAACCTCATCGAGTTTGCACGGTTAAGCTCGCTGGCAGGGAAGCGGCGTGGGCCCGTGGAAGTGATTATCGCCACATTCCAGCGTGGAGATAGCGGGGAAACAAATGGGTTCGCTCAGGCAGCGCGCGCAGCCGGGGTTCAGGTGGAGGTTATCCCTGAAAAGCGCGCGTTCGACTTGTCGGTGTTGCGCAAGATGCGCTCCCTGTTAAGTAAGTACAATCCTGACATCGTACAGACTCACCATGTGAAGTCCCATTTTCTTGCGTGTTTGCTCGGAGTCCCCTCGCGATATCCGTGGATCGCGTTTCATCACGGCTATACGAGGACGAATTTGAAGGACGTCGTGTACAACCAACTGAATCGCTGGTCGCTGCCAAGGGCTCGGCGCGTGGTGACCGTTTGCCAGGCATTTGCCCGGGAGCTTGAAAAGAGCGGCGTTCCCCGGGAACGCATCCTGGTGCGGCATAACATGGTGAAGGCGTTCGTCCCGGCGGCCGCTGAGCAGGTTGATGAACTTCGCGGCAAGTATGGAATTTCGCCAAGTACTCTTGTAGGCGTCTGCGTTGGCAGACTATCGCAGGAAAAAGGACACATCGATCTTATCCAGGCGTTAGCGCATCTTCGCCGGAGTCCCGCCTCAGTGGACTACAGAATCTTTGTAGTTGGTAACGGCGCGGAGCGCAAAAGGCTGCAAGAGGAGGCTGGCAAGTCAGGCGTTTCCGAAAACATCATCTTCGTCGGGCACGATTCTAATACGGCGCCTTATTACTCGCTCGCGGATTTTGCGGTGCTTCCTTCGCACATTGAGGGGTCTCCGAACGCACTGCTGGAGGCGATGGCTGCGGGATTGCCGACGGTTTGCACGCGCGTCGGCGGTGTGCCGGAGATCGCGAGCGACGGAGTGACTGTGCTGATGGTGAAGATGGCGGATCCCATTGCGCTGGCAGAGGCAATCCAAAAATTGCTGACCGATGCAGCGCTTCGGAAATCGCTAGGAGAGAACGCACGAGCCGCATCCGTTCACTTCAGTCCTGACGCTTACTGCTCGTCGATTCTGCAAGCCTATCGGGAGTTGCTATAGGCTGGCTACCGACGGTTGTGCCGTAGGCCTGGAGGGTCAGGGCTGCAATTTCTTTCCAACTTGGAATCGACGCCCTGATTCGGTCTGATGTCTGCTGAAACCGCGAGAGATCCGTCAGGGCTTCATCCAATCTGGATGCAAGGGCGTCAACGTCTCCAACCGGGACCAGGGATGGACTCGATTCGCCCGCAAGTTCCCTAAACATTCCAACATTGGTGGCGATGAATGGCTTTCCGTATGCCAGGGCGGTGAGGAGCGCTCCACTGCCGTCGATGAGGCGATATGGGAACACCACAAGGCTTGCATCGGCCATCAGGGCAGGAATCTCCTGGTTGTCGAAAAACCGGAAATCCAATTCGACACAATCGCGTTTCTTCATACCCGCCAGAATCTCAAGGTAGGGAGCGGGATCCCGTGGTGCGCCGACAACGCGGAGTTTGGCTGGGATCTTCATCCGGTCGAACGCCTGCAGCAGGATGTCCAGGCCTTTGTAGTGCTTGATGCTTCCGAAAAACAGGATGACGTTTTTGTCGTGACTCTTTTGTATCGGTTTACCAAACTGCAACAATCCGTGCGGAATGATCGAGACGGGAGCGGTGACGCCCATCTCCTGCAGCCGGTGTTTGCTGGTCTCGGTGTGAACGATTAGGGTGTCAAACTGTTGCAACACGTCACTCCACCCGAAGAGTTGCGCAACTGAGCGAGCCGCCTCGTTCAACGGATTTGTGTCGTGGACCGTCATAACGACTTTGATCCCCATCGCTTTGATACGAGCGATGATTGGGCGATCGATAAGCGGGATGGAGAGCCACTGGAAATGAACTACGTCGGGCCTCAATCGGCGGATGTGACGTACAAATCGAATGGCGTCCAAAGGCAATTCCGCCAACTTCAATGACCGTCCAAACGCCCACGAATCACGAAGCGGGTCAGACAGACGATAGAAGAATGGCAAAAAACGCACCGTCTCGGATGATGCACTCTCGTTCTTGCGGAGCTTCCTGCCGACTAGTTCCACCTCATGCCCCAACGCAGCCAACCCCTCTCCGAGGTGCAGATCGTAAGGCGGCGTGAATAGGGAAGAGTCAACTAGAACGATTCGCATATTGATTGACCGAGAGAACTCAATACGACTTAGGCAATTCAGGGGCCAACGAATCTACGGCGACTGGTGGTTTGTGCTTCCTAAGCTCGCGCACAGCTTGCAGGAGGCGCGTAACTCGTTGCCGATAGAATACAAGCAAAGCCGCACCGTAGCCGATCGCTCCCAAAGCTATTAGGAGGGCGAGGCGCAGAGGCAGAGAGAGCGTAGGGGTCCCCCAGCGCGCGAACATGACTACCGCAGCCATGAGAAGCGACGCATTGAGCGACGGTAGGACACTGGAAACATACTCACCTGCGGTCATGCCGATTCGGCGGAACATCCTCCAGTAGACGGGAATAGTGATGACGGGGTACATCACGACCCACGCAGCCGCGATCCCATTTGTTCCCCATCTGGAGCCAACGAAGAACGAAATCGGCATTATTATGGTCGCGGCCAACGTGGTCCACATCACAAAGCTCGTGTCGCCAATCGCGGTGAGGACCTTTGGAAGAATAGTGTTCAAGGAGCGAAACGCGACGAAGATTCCGAGCAAGCGGAGAGGGCCGATCACTCCCATCCATTTCGGGCCAAGTACCACCGGTACTATCAAATCGGCGAGAAGAGCGAGGCCTATACTCGCGGGCACGGTGACATAGGAGAGGACTTCAGTCAGACGCAGCACGTAGCGACGAAGTTCGGTTAAATCGTGCTGCACGGCCGCAAAAAAAGCGGGCGTGACGTTGGTTATCAAGTTGCCGATTTTTTCAATGGGCGCTGACGAGATTGTCCAGGCCATCGTGTAATCCCCGAGTGCCGCTTCGCCCAACACTCGACCCGCAACGAGAAAGTCAGCGGTGAAATACAGGTTCCATCCCACGCCCGAGGACATGACATGAGCACTGAAACGTAGTTCGCGGCCCAGCGCGCGGAAGTGTGGCCAGGCGAAAGGATACGGGCGCGCAAAAAGTGCGAGAACCATTGTGACGAAGGAGGCAGCCACGACTCCATAAACGAGGCTCCAGTAGGTGAAACCCCAATAGGCGAGACCGATGGTTACGAGGACCTGAATCAGCGTTCGAATTGTTTCGAAGATTGAGAGCAGCCTGAAGCGCAATTCTTTTCGCAGCATTGCCGTGGGAACGACTTGCATTGAATTGAATACGCAATTGAAACACGCAACGATGACAATCAGGCGCAGTGGCGGCGCGGAAAAGAAGGTCGCCAGTGGTCCCGCTACACCGAACGAGAACCCGACGAGCACTACTCCGACGAGCAAAGATATCGTGTTCAACTCCGCAATCTGGCGGCGCGTCAGGTCACGCAGAGTCAGGACGGCTTCCGCAATCCCGGTCTGGCTGATAAGGCCTACAAGCGTGAGGTATACGCCAGCCATTCCGACCAGACCATAATCCTTCGGCGTGAGGAGCCGGGCGACCACGATGGTCGCGGCCCAACTGAGGATCTGCGTGATCCACTTGGCGACAGCATTCCAAGCGACGGCTCTGACCATCGAACGATCTAACTCAATGCCGTGCGGAATCTTCATTTTTCACTTTGCGCGGGGATCGGCGATACCGTCGGTTCGACTTCAAGCATCTTCTGAAACGCCCTTACGTACGCACGTTCATCGAAGTGCAACTGGACTACGTCGTATGCTCTCTTCGCCAGGCGCTCGCGAAGATGCGAGTCGCTAAGCATCTGCGCGAGTTTCTCACTAAGCTGATCGACATTTTCTGACTCGAACAACATTCCGCATTCATTGTCTTTTATCAGATGGGGCGAACCGCCAACTGCCGATGCAATGATGGGCTTCCTTGCAGCCATCGCTTCAATAAGGACGCGGGCAACCCCTTCTGTACGCGACGCGGATACGTAAACCGTACATTCCGACATCTGGCGCTGAGTCTCAAGGTACGGCAGGGGAGGAAGTAGTTCGATCTGCGGAGAGCCGTCCGCGAGTTCGATTAGATGTTCTGGGTCTGGCATGAATCCGACAAGTCTCAGCTTGTAGTCGGGAAAATTGGGCGCGATGGCTTTGAAGGCGCGAATTAAGACGTCAAAACCTTTTATGTGCCAAGGGTATCCAACGGACAATAGGTAGTTTCTATCGCAAGGAATTTGGCTTGCCTTGATGCGATTGACCGGCACGAGGCTCTGGGAGACAACTGTGCGTTTATTCTGCAAGCTTGGGTATCTTGACAATTGCCACGGGTAAAGCACTCTCATACAATCGGCGACACTGCATACGGCGAGAAATGAGAGGTGCGCTGCTCTGCGCTTAACACGAGTTGGTAATGTGACTTCTTGCGTGTCAAAGCGGAAATTATTTTCGGGCGCGTTGGGAATTTCGACGATGAGTTTGGCCCCAGTTATCCACTTCAGGAGGACCCCGCAGATTCCCGTCGCATTCGTACCGTAGCAGATGATCGCATCGAATGGCCGTTCCCGCTGCAATCGGAGGCCGGTCCGCAAGTAGAAGTACGCCTTCCACAGAGTTCTGAGGAGGCCTCTGCTCTTGGGGACACGTGCGAGGTGGTATGTGAACCTTCCGACCTGAAATAGGGGAAAGCTGAGGCGAAGATGCTCAGGTAGCTCATTCTTATGGTAAATAGGGTAAAGAACTTCGCCTTCGCCAATCTCGGACAGGTAGTGGAAAGGATCGAGAATCGGATCCTTCTCCGGAAAGTCCACTCCGTTCGAAATGTAGAGAATTCTCATGTCACTCCAAAAAGTTGGCTGTGACTCGCTTGTCCCCCGATCGCAGCTCAAGTATTCCCGAGTATGAGGGTGAGGAGGACTTTTAAGTCACCGGATGAAATTGTTGCAATTTGACTGCCTCAGCGGCGTCGCATTATTTCTATGAAAAGCAACGAATGCAACGTCCTCCGTTGAGTCGAGAAATTGCAGCCATTCGGGCACGCGTAATGCTATCTAAGAACCTATATCGAGCCACGCCAGGAGAACGTAAATGCGTTTACGCTCGGCCGGGCAGCGTCTGATTCGCTACCAATTGCTGTAGGCTTGAAAGCAGATTATAATCCGAGCTTACCAACGAAACCAAGACGATATCATTCTACCCGGTTCAAGAACTTGGTGTGATCAATGATCCATCCCATGGGCAATTGTCAATGAATATTCTCAGAGACGTTAAAAGATCGATACTGGCGAGGAAAGGGTTTGGTCTTTTTACGGTTCTTGCGCGCAGTAACTGGCGGCGGCAACGCCTGGTTATACTTTGCTATCACGGCGTGGCTATGGGAGACGAACATGGGTCCCACCCGTGGATGTTTATGCCGGCTGATACGTTTGCGCGCCGAATGGAAATTCTCCAAAGGTGCGGGTGTCACGTTATTGGGCTTTCGGAGGCGCTTGAACTTCTCAGGAACGGAAAATTGCCCGACCGAAGCGTTGTCATAACCTTTGACGATGGCTGGGCGGATTTCTATGCCAGCGCATTTCCGATTCTTCGGAAGCATAATTTTCCGGCTACCGTTTATCTCACGACTTATTACTGCACATTCAATCGTCCCATATTCAGATTTGCGCTCGGTTACATGGCTTGGAAGCGAAGCCACGTGGTTGTGGATGCACCGGGGACGACCTGGTTACCAACACGAATTGACTTGGGAACGGCAGAAGGCAGAAAGGCACTTGTCCGCGATCTCGACGACTACGCGAAACGAGCCAATATGTCTGCGCAGCAGAAGGACGATTTGGCTTGTGAATTCGCGTCAATCATTGGCTTTGATTATCAGGCGTTTACTCGCGAGCGCTTGTTTCAACTCATGAATCCGCAAGAAGTATTGGAGATGGCGCGGCTTGGAATAGATTTTCAGTTACACACACATCGTCATCGGACTCCAATTGAGCGGACTCGTTTTATCAAAGAGATTGAAGAAAACCGGCGGAGTATTCAAGAACTAACAGGGGTGGACAACCATGACGACTTTTGCTATCCGAGCGGTGCAAATCGTCCCGACTTCTTGCCTTGGTTGAATGAAGGGCATGTGCGATCTGCAGTAACGTGCGAGCATGGATATTGCGCTCAGGAAAGCAATCCTCTTCTATTGCCTCGGTTCCTGGATCAGTACGGAGTATCCGATGACGAATTCGAAGCGTGGATCACTGGTTTCGCGGCGATCATTCCGAGCCGGCGAGTTGTTTCCCTGGATGTTGCCCCTGAGTAGATTACTCGCATGGCCAAGCTGCGATTCGGCATCCAGTCTCGCGGTAGGCTAACGCACTTCGAGGCTGTCAGTTCTGAATTAGGAGATTTCGGCTAATGTTATCCGCATTTGGCTTTTCAAGAATTCCGTTCTGGTCTGCGGTCACATTTGCAGCGCTTCTAGTTTCGCCCGGTTTGCTCGCTGGGAAAGATGCGGCTCCCCGAAACCCTGTGCATCCGGAAGTTGTCATAACGTCACCACATTCGGTAACGATCAAATGGACAACAGATGTGCCGACGGACAGTTTTGTTTACTATGGCGACGACTCATTCGGGCACGACAGCGGCGTGCTGGACCCGACCGGCGTCACGAACCATACTGTCATGATTTCTGGCCTCCGCCCTGGCGTTGGCTACACGTTCGGTGTGCGTTCACGCGCCATTGTCGCAGGTAAGCCATCCTCCAGCCCGCCGGTGTTTTCCCCGAACGCCGGTTTCACAATGCCGAAGGCCCAATCCACCGGGACGTTCGACTACTATTTCTCCCCGCAGGGGGCGCACCACGTTGTGCAGGGCTACGACCTTTTCATACAGCTCAACGGCGGCGCCCTCGGCGGGACCGCTGCTTATAAAGCGGACAGCTACAAAATCGTAGTGCAGAATCTGCCCCCCAACACGGCACTCCACTGGCCCGATCAGGAATACAACGGACCGAGCAATGGGAAGCGCGGTACAAGCAATAAGCCCAACGACACCATCAGCTTTTGGGGTGTCGGTAACACCCAGTTCGAGTTAGTCACCAATCAGGGCGGGACTACACCGCCCGGAAGCTACACCCTCAATATCACTGCCAGCAGCGGGCTCACCGACGGAAGTTCGGGACCGCGGAAAACTGTCCCATGGACAGTAGTGGTTGATCCCGTGCCGACTTTTGCTTTTGGGAAGCCAACGTCGTATCCCCCAATTCCCAAGCTTCACGACTGGCAGGCGAACATGACCATGTACGGCTCGGGTAACTGGTGCAACCTCCTTACCCGTACCGGAAAACCCTGCTCCCCCAGAGATTCGAAGTGCAGTTGGTACTATGACGGCGAACGCGTCTTTTACCAGATCGCGGACTACACCAAACACCAGAAGTGGGAGAAGTGCGCGCTGAACTCGCAAGCCAAGTACCGCGACGAACTGGTCTTGGCGCGCTCAACGCCGGGAAACGTAGGCGGCTGGCTGGTCTTTCCGGATGGCCTTTACATGAACTACGTGCGCACTGGGGACGCGACTTCCAAGGCCGCCGTCCACCTGCTTGCCACAAATGCCGCAGGAGCAAAGATGCTGACATGGCATGTCCCGGCCAACTTGATCCGCGAGGCAGTTTACATGCTTACGGCGAATCGGCTGGACACTAAACTGGGAAACGACCGCAACCGCCAGATGCAACAGATGGTTTCAGTCGTTCTCGGACACCTGGACCAGATCACCTCTGGGGAGGCCGACTGGAATCAGCCCTTCATGGATGGCCTAGCCGCGGAAGCCCTCATCCATTACTACGAGGATGGCCATCAGGACGACGTACGAATACCGGCCGCCATCCAGAAACTTGCTGACTGGCTATGGGCTAACGCATGGTATCCGAACAAAGGCGCAGGGTTCTTCTACTACAACTCGTACGAGGCCAGCATTGGCGTGCCGCAGGATGAGACGTTGCGTAATCTTAACCTGATGATTGCGCCGATGTATGCATGGTTATTCAAGACCACTGGTAACAGCAAGTATCAGTCGGAAGGCGACCAGATCTTCGCCTCGGGCGTAGACTTCGACCCTGCGGGAACACTTGGCTGGAGCGGAAAGAACTTCATGCAACAATATCGCTGGAGCTTCGATTACGTGCGATGGCGCAGTAAGTGAGATTCAGTCAAATCGGCTAACTTCTACCCAGCAGTGCAGTTTCGCTTGTTGCATGCAGTGATGAGTAACGATCAAACCATAACTTCATCACCAGAAGCCTGAACAGCAACTCGTCTGGTGATACGGTCCCGGCGGAGAGGTAGTTGAGGGCTTTGCCTTTGAGAGAGCTATAAACCCCCGGCAGCAATTGCCGTACCGCCTCTTTTGCCCCATGCAACATCCTGGCATTTGCTGACTTTGTGGCGCCGCCCGCCAAGATGACTTCCACTGCGCGTTTGAGTTGAGCGCGATCAAAAATGTCGAAGAGCATTGACTCAGAAGCAAGCAGGTGATCGCGGAAAAATTCCTGCAGGTCTTTGCGTTGCCGAATCAGCGCGGGCCAGTCTTCTATGCTTGACCGCCGCGCCATTGGAAATTTTGCCAAAGCAGGAAACATCTTTGAGACTGTGTGCCGATAGAGCGCTTTATTTATCCGGTATTTGACCGGTGCAGTCGCGAACACTGCAAGCACACTCTTGTCCAGCCAGGGGTTGGTCACTTCGAGGACCCGCATTTTGTAATAGCTTGCCCGGTTCAGATAATTGCAGAGCCGCTGGGTGAAATAGAAGGTGTCTTTTCGTGCAGAATGGTCGGAGAAGGGGCACTCGTTTCTTAGCTTCGAGAACATCTCCTTCGACTCCATGGCAAGCTGGCGCTCAAACTCCGGCCGGAAGAGTCGCAGAGTATCTGGATAGTCCCCAGCCTCATGTATTCCGATTCTGCCAAGCGCTTCCGCGTCCGAAGCAGCTTCTCCCCCGTATCCAAAAACTTCGTCCCCACGAAACAGGTACTCGCCGCCCATTTCGTTTCGGATTTTACGCATGGTCTGGAGTTCATTGTGATGCACAGCCGGATCCGTGGTCATTCCATCAACGGTATCGACCATCTCGGGAATATCGCGGATGAAGCTCTCTGATTCACGACGAAGAAATCGGTGTTCAGTGCCGAAGTGTTCTGCCAGCGTCCTGCCAATGGCCGCATCTGCGTCCGGCGTTGTTTCGTCTGTGCCCCAGGAAACGGTCCTCAGTCTCCCCACATTCAGCCGCATCAGGCAGGCCAGAATGCCGCGCGAATCGTATCCGCCGCTTATGGGAACAATTGCCCTTTCGATGTGGGTGCATCTCTTTCTGACTGCTTCGAGCAAGGCTTCAGAGAGGGCGTCCGAATAGTAATCCAGTCCGTGATCCACCGCGGCCTGATCGCAGGGAATGTAGTCATAGTGCCGGAACAATTCGACTGCATTTGCTCGAACCTCAATCGCCGTCCCGGGACTGAGTGCTCGCACTCCCTTAATGTAGCTCTGATCGGAGATAAGGTGGCCGATGCAAATGAAATGACCCACCGCGGTCCAGTCAATCTCCCCGTGCAAGATGAAGCTTTTCGGCTCGGGAGAGAATCTCAGGCAGCCGTTCACTTCCTGATAAAACAATGGACGCGAGCCGTAGTGATCATTGAAGACCAAGGTGCCCTTTGGACTTTGAACGAATGCGATAAACGAGCCATCCAATTTGCCGGGGAGGTCCCTGCCGTGAACCGCATGCAAGTCAATCAGGAGTTGTGCTGTTTCCGGGCCTGTGAGCCCCTTGAAGTCATTGCCGTAGAACTCGCCATAAAATGCGGCCATGCCAAGTGACGATTTGGCGACACCAAGACAATCGAACCCTAGCGTTGGTGCCAGTACTGCTATCCATGCGGTATTGTTGTCGATTTTAGCGATCCGTTGCCCGGCGCTCTCCAGTGGCTTCACCAGCAATGAAAGCGACTCTTCCGATACCTGACCACCTGTAAGAGAAATACATCCTACGATACCGGGCATTATCTTCCTTCCACTTTCAGGGAACTAATTGGACATCGACTTTCTGACTTTTCTTGCTTATTCTACTTGGAATGTTGAAGAGCTTAGTCCAATTTGTTGCGATGATCTTCATTCTGCCCCTCGGCGCCTTGGAACTCGCTGCCGGGCGGATCCTTCGTCGCGATGTTTTCTTTTCTGCACATGCCCAGTTCCTTAGTCTTATTCCAGGGAAGGTCGGTAGTTACCTTCGCGTTGCGTATTATCGATTCACGTTGGATCACTGCTCGAAGAACATCGCTATCCACTTCGGCTCCAGGTTCACACATTCCACCGCCTCTGTGGAGGACCGAGTCTATATTGGCACGGGTTGTGTCATTGGCATGGCGTCGATCGGAAGTGAGACAATGCTGGCCGATAACGTCCTGGTGCTGAGCGGGCGACACCAGCACGGGACCTCGCCTGGGGCCGCGTTCCAAGCGCAGGAGCGCACGTTTCAGCCTCTGAGGATTGGGAAGAACGTATGGATAGGTAGCTCGGTCGTGATTATGGCCGATGTCGGCGACGGCTCCATCGTCGGCGCGGGAAGCGTGGTCAGCCGGCCTGTCGCGGAAGGCCAGAAGGTCGCCGGAAACCCGGCTCGGCCAATCGGCGGGGGTTTAGCTGCATCCAATTGCGGTTCGACCGTTGCCACGGGCGGGTCAGAGACCAAATAGCGATAGGCCTACCGGCACTCCTCATAAAGAGCTTCATATTTACGGACCATCGCCGCGACGGAAAATTCCTGAGCCAGTTCTCGCCCTCTCAATCCAAACTCGCTGGCTTTGTTCGTGTCGCGCAGCAGTTCCACTAGAGCTGCGGCAATTGCATCCGCATCCCCGGCCGGAACCAGCCAACCTGTCACACCTTGATGCACAAGCATCTTCATATCTCCCACGTCTGTGGCTACCACAGGGAGACCGGAAGCCATCGCCTCCATTACGGATATGGGCAATGCCTCACTGTCAGAACTAAGAACAAAGACATCGCAGGCCGCGAGGATGCAGGCAACGTCAGTGCGGGCTCCGAGCAAGGCTACGCGTTCCGTAAGACCAAGTTGAACGATCAGAGCTTCTATCGCCTGGTGCTCGGTACCGTCGCCAACAAGCAGTAACTTTGCAGTGGGGAGGTCTTGCGACACTTTGTGAAATGCCCTCAAAAGAAGAAGATGATTCTTTTCTGGACGCAGGCGGGCCACCATAACCGCGATGAGTTCATCCTGCTTGAGCCCGAGCGTCCGCCTGGCCTCATTCTTCGTAATTGGAGTTCCGCCCAGTCGGACGCCGCCTGGTATGACGTGAATCTTGCGCGAGTTGACTCCAACCGCGTCGCGCAGAAAATCTGCACCCTGGTCACCTACGGCAACAGTTGCGCTGCAGAACCACGACATGACTCGTAGCGCAAACCGTTTGTAAGAACTGGTCGCCAGAATGTCCATTTTGTGTTCGGTGTGGACCAACCGTGCCCCGACAAGTTTCGCGCCAAGCAAGCTATGGAAAAGCGGGGCAAAATGGTGTGTGTGGACCACGTCGGGACGCGTTTTGCGGAGCAAGTTATAAATCCCCCACATCGTCGCCATCTTGCCGCGTGAGTGACGCCCTGCAATCGACCAAGGTATGGCGAGATCCGATAATTCCTGCTCCAACTTCCCGCCGCCCGAGAATGCGATCACACTCGTCGTGTATCTTTGCGGGTCCAGCGATTCAGCCAAATCGACTGAATAACGTTCCGAACCGCCAGTAAGGAGTGACCAGGGCACTTGAACCACGTGCATCCGTTTCTTCATCGGGACCTGGTCAGATTTAGCAGGACTACTTTCTGGACTCACAGATTCCCCGCTTCTAGTCCGTCACCTATGGAATTTGAGGCCACGGCTGACTGAATGCGAGGAATTTGTGATGCGGCTGCACAGTACGCGACTAACAAATACGGCGCAAGCCAGTAGGCGGTATGGAGGAAGACAGCACCAACCAGGTAACCCGCCAGGGCGCAGTGAACTCCAAGACACAGGTCGCGCTGCTCGTTTGGGGCATCGTCCTGCTCACGTTTCCGTATGGTTCGAAGTGCGCTGCGCATCAGGAGACAGAACAACAACAAGGCAGGAATACCAGATTCTGCACTGAGTTGGGTGTAGGTGTTGTGAGTCCCTAACCAGAAGCCGGATAGCTGTGGGAACTGGCCAGGGCCGACGCCGAAAATCGGATGCCGTATGGTCTGCTTAAGGCTCTCAATCAAGAGTTCCTTTCGCTGAGAAGCCGAGGCGTCGGCTTCGATGTTCGTGACCGTCGCCATTCGATCGAGGTAGGAAGGCGCCTTTCTGACGATGAACACGCCTCCCATGAGCAAAGCGAGGAACAGAAACGGAAGGACGACAATCAGAGTTGGCTTAAAGCGTCTCCAGATGAAGAAAAGAGTTGCGATTAATGCGATTAATCCGCCTCGGGAATAGGTCGCCACAACAGCCAGCAGAATGGTGAATATCGCCGTAAGCCACCAGAGCTTACCGATCCACGAAGCGGAAGTTCGGAGCAGGGCAACACAGAAAGGCAGGATTATGCAAAGTTGGAGCGCAAAGTCGTTTGGGTCGCTGAACATGTTTCCGATACCGTACATCCGCCCCGAATGTCGCTCCATTCCAAAGGCTAACGCGCCCATCGCGAGCATGGCGATCGCTTGAAGAATCATCAAACGGCGGAGCCGGCTCCAACTGTTAACTGCTGCGGAGGCGGCCACTGCGATAACCACGGTCTTGCCAAAGCCTAATATCACTATCTGGAAACTTCCACCACGCCAATATGAGAATGGGATGCACAGAATGAGCCACCCCAACAGGGCCAAGAGCCACTTGATCTCGATTCGAAGCCGAAGAGCGCCCGAGAGAACAACCAGCAGCAATGAGAGTGCTGCGAGGATTCCTGTGATCTTCGCCAACGGGATGAAAGCGAGGGCCAAGATATAGTCTTGCGGCCGGAAGAAGTATGTTGCGCAAAAGAGGAACACGCCAACGTAAGTGAAAGTCAGCGACGCCCCACCCCGGTCCTCAGCAGACATCTCCTCCCCATCGCTGTGAGTGGTAACGCCACCTGAGTTAGTAGCTGAGAGCTCGTAGCCCTCCACACCCATCACCTCGGCGCCGGTTAGCGGGCCTTCCGGCAAAACCGGGCTCAGGCCAAACTGGTCGCTCGACGTTGAAAGCTCAACCCGATTCGTCACAGGATCAATGACCTTCTTCTGCCCCCTCGTCCATAAGCGCTCGGTCAACGAACACCTCCACCACTGATAGTGTCTGCGGAGGTGACTGTCGTCCTCTGCCAGAGGAGGTCCAGTTGCGTCCCGGGTGCAGTGCAATCAAGTAATGGAACCACGACAGCAGAATTGAGGCAGCCAGCCGTGAAGGCCAGGCAGCATACTGCGGGCGCCCTTTCGGAGGGTGGTATTCGCACAAACATAAAGCTGCCGAGAATCTGGGTGAAGCCCATTGTCAAAACCTATTTTACCTTCGTGGATTCCGATCCGGTTTTCGGACGATTCGAGGTCGCTGGCTGGGAGCTCTGCGTTGACCAGGTCTTCCACAAGTTGCGTCCGTACTTCGAATATCGAAAGGGCGCGACCACTGCGGCGGCATTCAGTAAGCAAACCGCACTTGCCGGACCTGTTAGCGCCCGG
>Ga0364893_10264_pt1 | contig 22135 bp, 24 predicted proteins | sample ExccelJu500001D3_FD_206943 | JGI IMG/M metagenome (GOLD analysis project Ga0364893, IMG submission 206943) | Enriched cells from Trout Bog Lake Hypolimnion, Wisconsin, USA - BchlTB.July16.5000.01.D3 | ecosystem: Environmental > Aquatic > Freshwater > Lake > Hypolimnion/Profundal zone | place: USA...
GTTGTGGCGCCGCTTTCGGTTGCCATGGCGCAGCAGGCGTCTGACGTCAGGGTTGACTTGAACCTGAAAGATGCGGACATGATGGCGGCGACGCAGGCGCTGATGCAGCGAACAGGAATCATGTTCGTTATTCAGCCGAGTTCGGATCCGTATCAAAGGGTGACCCTGAAGTTGGAAGCCGTGAGTCCGGAAGATGCAGTTCGCTACATCTGCCAGGCTTCAGGCGCCTACTTTAAGCGAGATGAGAACGGTGTTTACATCATTAGCCACAACAGACCGGTTGTGGAGATGCCACCTGTAACGGCGCCAACGAAAGTTCCGAAGATGGTTCGGAGAATTAAGGTACTCAAGGCTGGCGTTCGCGATGTTTACGATTCGATCATGTTCAGCATGCCGTTCGACGTAACTCGCGGCCTTAGCGATCTTCAAAGGTTCACTAAGCTAATGAGTGCTACGGACCAGGAGCGTCTGTATGGCAAGGCTCTAAACCCTCTCCAGATCCAGACACCTAACCAAACGTTCCAGCCGGTAACTGCTTCTCCACAGGTCACTCCGCTTTCGGGCGCTGAGTCTGGCGGAGACGTTAGGCTTCCCGGCGAATCGGCTAATCAGCTCGGCGGCGGCGGTCTTGGCGGCGGCGGTCTAGGTGGCGGCGGCCTCGGTGGCGGCGGTCAGAACGGTGGCGGCCGAAATGGCGGCGGCGGTGCCGGCGGTACCGGTAACACCCAGTTGGTTGGCGGTCAGGGCTTGGTCGGCGAAAGTATCGACTTCGTCTCCTACGATCCAACCGACAACAGCTTGGTCGTTCGAGGAAACGAAGACGACATCAACCAGTTGCAGACCTACATCAACTTGTTTGACGTAGCTCCACGACAGGTCGAAATTAAAGTTGAATTCATCACGACCACCGATACCATCTCGAAAGATTTCGGAGCAGAGTTCCTGTATCAGCGCGGCGCGCTCTTTGCAGGCACGACTCCTGGAACCTTCGTCAATACGTCGGACCCGGTCTTCCTGAACTACGCGACAGGAAACGTTACGTCGAGACTACGAACTTCGCTTAGCGAAGGCAGCGGTAAAGTTGTTTCAGCGCCGATCGTTCGAACGCTCAACAACCAGCCTGCGAGCATCTTCAGCAGCATCACGACGTACATCTTCTACAACTTGACGACAGTGTCAAACGGCGTAGTTATCACTACCCCGCAGCCACTTCCCTTGTTCGCATCCACGTTCTTGACGGTTGCCCCTCGAATTAACGACGACAATACGATCACGGTTTATCTACAGCCGCAGATCTCCAACTTCGTCGGTTTCTCGCAGGGTCCCGATGGTTCGCAGATTCCGAACACTTCCACGCAGCAGATTTCGGTGGTTGCCCGTGTGAAGAACAACGAGACGATCGTTCTTGGCGGTCTCAACGACAAGAACGAGAGCGAAACTCAGAACAAGGTTCCGGTTCTGGCTGAATTGCCGATCATTGGTCAGTTCTTCAGAGAGAGTTCTAAGAAGGTATCGAACAGCGAACTGCTCATCTTCGTTACTCCTAGCATCGTGGATGAGGACACTACGGCTTCAACCGGCGGACCGTAGGTTATATCAGAGCCGAAAACTTGGGGTGGCAGGATAGAATGATCCTGCCACCCCTTCTTTATGAATCGCTGTTGGATCTTAGTAGGAATGATGGGGGCAGGGAAGTCCTCCATCGGCAGGGCTCTTGCCGAGTTAACTGAGAGGACGTTCGTCGATACGGACCTCGTCCTACAACAACGCCTGGGGCGTCCGATCAGTCAGATCTTTCAGATTTACGGTGAGCAAGCGTTTCGTGATCACGAAACCAGCGTGATCAGAAGTTTGGAACCTTCTTCGAGTGTTCTGTCCACCGGCGGCGGAATCATTCTGCGTGAGGAGAACTGGTCGGAGTTTCGCCGATTAGGGCTCACCATCTTCCTCGATGCGAGTATTGAAACCTTGATCCAGCGGCTTACGGTAAGTAAGAAGAAGAGGCCGCTTCTTCAAGTTGAGGATTGGGAAGCCCGGACTCAGGCGATTTTGGAAAGCAGACTTGAACTCTATCGAAAAGCGGATCTAACCGTGCATGTCGACGACGTAGATCTATCCAATGGGGCCGAGCGAGTTCTCGCGGCAATTAGGCAATATGAATGCGATGCGGATTCACCATCGGAACGGTAGTTACGAAGTTCGCTTCGAGACGTTAGCTGCAGCGCTCGAAGCATTGCCGACCGACGTACGGATCATCACCGACACCAATGTCGTTCAGGAGTACGGTCCGCACCTGGAGAACAGGTCGAACGTAGTCATTGTGACGCCGGGTGAGCAGAGCAAATCGCTCGAGTGCTACGGCAGCCTGCTCTCATGGTTGGCAAAATCGAAAGCTTCGCGCAAGACGACCGTCTGCGCGCTTGGGGGAGGCGTGGTCGGCGACCTGGCAGGCTTTGTGGCGGCCTCATATATGCGTGGCGTGCCGTTCTATCAGATTCCCACAACCCTCCTTTCCCAAGTTGACTCCTCCGTGGGAGGAAAGGTTGGAGTCGACCTCAAAGAGGGGAAGAATCTTGCGGGAGCTTTCTATCCTCCGGTTGGAGTTTCGATTCCGATCGACGCACTATCGACTCTTCCCGATCGGCAGTTCGTTAACGGAATGGCGGAGGTGTGGAAGTATGGCTTTATCATGGATGCCGAACTCATCAAGACGTTATCTTCCAGTGGGTTCGGCGTCGATAGCCCGGATCTGTCGGCAGTCGTCGAGCGATGCATAGCCCTCAAAGCTCAGGTCGTAGAGGCGGATGAGTTCGAGAAGTTGGGAATACGCGCAATCCTGAATTTCGGTCATACCGTCGGACACGCAATTGAGTTCGCGACCGGATACCGCTCGATTCTCCATGGCGAAGCGATCAGCGTGGGTATGGTTGTCGAAGCGCGCCTAGGTGAGATGCTCGGCGTATCGCGGCCTGGAGTCAGAGAAGAGGTGCAAACCTATTTAGGGCAACAGGGGCTTCCCACTTCTCACGAGATGTTGATGGATGAAGACGCACTGATTGCCGCGATGTACGGCGACAAGAAGGCAGCCGATGGCAACTTGGCATTCAGCTTATTGACAGATATCGGGGGATGTAAACTTGTAGAACGTATACCGGAGGGCAAAGTCCGCGAAGCGCTGAGAGCATCATGAAAAACCTGAGAATGCTTCTTTCGATCGTCGTGATCGCTTTTCTGTGCTTGGGCTACGCTGCCAGCCAGATGGCAGCCTTCAACGGTACTGCGACCGAGTTCGCCTCCAAAATCGATCAGCCGCCGGTTCAGTGGCTCGCCTTGTTCTTACTGGTTGTCTCAATCGTCTTAGCCTTTATTAAGGATCGAGAGGCGGATGAACAGTGATCGGAAAGCTCCTTAAGGCTCGCTATGAGTTAGTTGGCCTCATTCAAGATGGCCCAATCTTCGCCACATACTCGGCGCGGGATCGGATTCAGGGGCGAGACATCTCGATTCGCGTCGTCAAGTCGCCCTTCTCGCATGAAGTTGAGTTTGTCGATCGCCTGGCGGCAACCGTCCAGAAATACGCCATCGTCCAGAGCACGAGCGTTGAGCGTTTGTCCAGCGTTGAATCGGAGGATGGGCTCCCCTTCATCCTCGGCGACCTGACACGCGGTCCAAGCTTGGCAGATCGGATTCGAAAGCTGGCCCCGTTTTCGATTCCGGTGTCGGTGGGTACTGCAATTAGCATTCTTCACGCGCTCGATGCTGTCCATCGAACCGGTCTCGTTCACGGAGACTTGAACCCGCAGAATATGGCGGTGATGGCAGATGGGGATGTGCGCCTCCAACTTACCGGCGTCTGGGAGGCGTATTCGTCGAGCCCAACCGCAGGAATTATCGTCCTTCCCGGCATGGCGCCCTATCTGGCGCCAGAGGTCAGCACCGGCGCGATGCCGAGCAGCAGTTCGGATGTCTATGCCGTCGGAATTCTGTTGTACGAACTCATCTCCGGTCGCTCCCCGTATCGGGCAGAGACGCCCCTGGCGATGGCTTTGCAGCATTCGACGGTGTCGACACCAAGTTTGAGATCGATCAGTTTGGCCGTCCCCGTCGTGCTGGATGAGATCGTCAAGAAGGCGATGGCCAAGAACCCTTTGGAAAGGTACGTCTCAGCAGCAGATATGCTGGTCGACTTGCGATTGCTTCAGGATGCCCTCCGCTTTGGTCGATCCCTCTCATGGCCACTCCGACCCGACGCGGTTCAAACCGGATCTGGAACATCTGGAAGGAACCCAGCCGGAAGGCCGCAGCCAGTTGCGCCCCGCATGTCGGCGATTCGAAGACCGGAAGATCCCGAGGTGCGAGAGAGCAAGCGAAAGGAACGAGACGTACCTGTCTGGATGTTGGTTGCCTTCTCGGTCGCCCTCACCCTATCCTTGTCTTTTCTCGGAATGTGGTTCTTTCAAAACCTCAGTAGAACCGTATGGGTCCCCGTTCCGAACATCAAGAATCTATCTGTGACGGAAGCAACGAGTTTGTTGCGCGACAGCAAGTTGAGCCTCAGAATTGCCAAGCGTGAGGCGAACGACAAAGTCGAACAGGACAGAATTCTCGATGTCGACCCGGAGCCCGGTCAAAAGGTTCGAGAAGGCGGTCTCGTAAACGTAACAGTCAGTTCTGGAACACGAAACGTCGCCGTACCGGAGTTGCACGGATTGACCGTTGACAAAGCCAAGGCCCTCTTGGGGACGCTTAATCTAGTTCTTTCAGACACGATCGAGAGGATTCCAGATCCCAAGTTAGGGGTCGGACTCATCATTCGGTCGGAACCAAGTGCGACAACGAGGGTCGAGCGGCAAACGCTCATTCGGGTCTTTGTGAGCAGCGGCCCATCGGGTGAAGGAACCAATCCTTCGAGCCCGACCGGCGAGGGTTACATATTCACCCTTCACATCAAGCTCAGGGACGACCAGAAGCGCACCACCGTTCGCATCGATATGGCTGATGAAAACGGGGCTCATACGATCTACGAAAAGATCCACGATGGAGGAGACGACTTCAAAGTGACAACGCCGGGCCCGTTACCGAAGGAAACATTTAGAATCTACTACGACGGCAAACTGATGAAATCTGTGGACCAAGACACTCACGAGAACTTAGGCGACGGCGAAGCGATCCAGCCGGGCAATACCGATTCCAATGGTGACGTTCAGTGAAGTGCTTGCTTGCCCCGTCCATTCTGTCGTTCGACCTAACCGATTTAAAGCAGTCGGTAGTTACCCTGGCTGAGAATGGCGCCAAGGTCATCCATCTCGATGTAATGGACGGCCAGTTCGTGCCGCCAATCACCTTTGGGGACTCTTACGTAAAAGCACTTCGACCGGCGGTGAACTCGGTCTTTGAAGCCCATCTGATGGTGGAGACCCCGGAGCGGCAGTTTGAGCCGTTCGCAAAGGCGGGCTGCAGCAGAATCATCTTTCACGTCGAGGCAACTTCCCATAGCCACCGTCTCGCCCAAACCTTGAAGTCGATGGGGATCGAAGCTGGGATTGCGATCAATCCAGGAACGCCGGTCGAAGCGATCGAACCGGTGCTCGATATTGTCGACATCGTGCTGGTCATGACCGTGAATCCAGGTTGGGGTGGCCAGTCGTTCCTATCCGGAATGCTCGAGAAGACCGCTCGGATTCGTGCGATGCGGCCGGACGTTATGATCGAAGTCGACGGTGGGATCGACCCAACCACGCTGCCCATTGCACGTGCCGCCGGCGCCAATCTGTTCGTAGTCGGAAGTCACCTGGCGAGGGCAAAGTCGCTTGCAGAGGCTACGAGGGAGATGGTGACGTTGTGTGGCTAAGACTCTTCACCACTGTGATGTTGCTTGTCACGCTCGGATTGATGCTGACCCGACCGCTGATTGTGGGTCCACCGCCTCACCGACCGGCCAAGCGCGTTGAGGCGTTGGTCTATAGCGAAAGAGCGTTGGGCTTTACCGTGCTCTTGATCGTCTCTGTCGTAGGAGCGGGGTATGGCGCCATCAAGCTGGCAAGATTAGCGAAAGAAGAGTATCGCCGCCTGGCGATGGAGAATATGCAGGCTCTCATTAAGGGCGCCCTTGAGGATCGTTCGCAGACGTCGGAAAATCAACATGGACAAGTGGAATGAACTCGATATCCGCTTGATGAAGCGCGCGATTCGAATCTCTAAACTGGGCCTCACCGCACCGAACCCGCACGTCGGCTGCGTCATCTCAAACGGGTCGGAGATCGTTGGCGAGGGTTATCACCATTACGCGGGCGGCAATCATGCCGAGGTCGAAGCGCTTTTGAAGGCAGGTTCCCGGGCCGAAGGGGGAACTGCGTATGTGACCTTGGAGCCGTGCAACCACCATGGGCGAACGCCGCCGTGTACCGAGGCCTTGATAGTGGCAAAGATCAAGCGAGTGGTCGTCGCGTGCATGGACCCGAACCCCAAGGCAGCCGGTGGGCTCGTGAAGCTCAAGAAAGCCGGAATAGTCGTCGAATCGGGCCTACTTGAGCCGGAAGCCGCTGCCGCGAACGACCAGTTCTTGACCGCAATGAAGTTGAAACGGACTCGGGTTTTGCTCAAAACTGCCATGTCGCTTGATGGCAGGATCGCTCTTCCCAGCGGAGAGAGCAAATGGCTCACGAATCCCGACGCGCGTAGAGCCGCCCATCGCCTCCGGGCAGAGTGTGGCGCCGTACTCGTCGGCAGGAGAACCGTCGAACTCGACGATCCTGCCCTTACTGCTCGGATCGCGGGCGTCGTGAATCAACCGGTTCGAATCGTTCTCGACCCTTCCGCCAAGCTTGGCGCTCACTGGAAGGTGTTCGATGCCAGCGCCCCAAGCCTCCACATTGTAAACGGGACATTCGGACTCGAAGCGGGACCGGAAGGGTTCGATCTGGAAGAGCTGTGTCGCGCGCTGTTCGAGCAGGGTTTGACCGGTTTAATGGTGGAGGGAGGAGGCTTGACTTCGGCTCGCTTCATTAGGTCGGGACTCGTCGATCGAATCGAACTCTTTGTTGCCCCCAAAATCCTAGGTAGTGGTTCGGCATGGATCGAAGGACTCCGGGTGGACAGTGTTTCCGACGCGCCGAAGTTCACGGTCGAATCCCTGAGAAAGCTAAAAGCTGATATTCAAATCTCACTTCGTCCGGAACGCGGAAACTTATAGGGCGTCGAAAGCGATATACGCCATTAGGAGAGGACAAACACTATGAGAAGCCTGCGATTTTCGACAGGGTTTGTGGGGCTTGCCGTGCTTACGGCACTACCGTCGGTTGGCGTCGCCAACACCTATACGCTTCATCGCGACGATGTGATTCCGGTCGTGTTTGCAGACAGGCTCACCGTGAAGGATAGCCGTCCCGGGGATTCTTTCACCGTTCGAGTTGCAGATTCCGCGCTCTTGCCGCCGGGAACTGAGTTCATGGGCAGGATCGAGCGAATCCACCCAGCTCACATGGCTAGGCCGGCGAGCATGGACCTTCGATTCGTAGCCATACTCCTTCCCGACCATTCTCGGGTGCCGCTCGATGCGGCTCCTCTTGCCCTCGACGACCGATATATCACACGATTTGGAGATGGCAGGCTTGTCGCGAAGCAAGATGTCCGGCTTCAACAGAGCGAAATATTAGGTGGAGCGATCGGGGGATTTATCGTCGGCTCTATCTTTCACCACCGTTTCCTGGGAGCGACTGTCGGAACGATGATCGGTATCTCTGCCGCGGAGCAGCAACGCGCGAAAGATGCCAACGTGATCGTCAGTACCGGTGAGAGAGTCGGCGCCCTTATCAACCGCGACGTCACAATCGACTTTGAAGAGCAGTCGTCCAGATACGATATCAACAAGACGCTGGACCACGGGATGGCCGATCCCGCTCACACGACTCCGGCAGCATCTCAGTCGGCGATCACAATTCGGGTTCGAAATCGCGATCTCTCGTTCTCAAAGAAGGCGCGGCCATATATGCTCGGAAACACCGTTATGGTCCCCTTGGAGCGAACTGCCGGCCAACTGAAGCTAAACGTCAATCGGCAGAAAGAGCGAACGATCGTCGTTAAGGGCTCTGGATCGAGTGTTCGTTTGAACCTAAGCTCCCGTGGAGCCGAGATGGATGGTCGGAGATTCGATTTGCCGAGAACTGTCATCGAGATTGGGGGAGTGATCTTTGCGCCCTTGGAGGCGCTCCTGCCGCTTCTCAAAGACGAAGTGTTCGTCAACGGGCAGAAAGTCGAATCGAACTAAAGACCGAGGAAAAACCTGTGGAGTCGAACGTCGTCGGTTAACTCGGGGTGAAACGAGGTCCCGAGTAGATTGCCTTGTCGAACACCGACGATGTTTCCACGGTACTTCGCCAAGATCTCGGCGGGTTCGCTAATCTTGGTTACGACCGGTGCGCGGATGAAGACGCCGAGCACTGGTTCGTCCATACCTACGACATCGACCTCATCCTCGAAGCTATGAACTTGAGCGCCGAAAGCGTTTCGGTTCACTTCGATATTAAGCAGGCCGAGGCTGAACTGGTTCCTACCGACGATCCGCTCCGCCATCATGATCATGCCCATGCAGGTGCCCCAGATCGGCATTCCATCTGCCGCGGCCTGTTTGAGGGCGTCCGCCATCCCGTAGCGCTGCATGAGCAGACCAACCGTGGTGCTCTCCCCGCCGGGGATGATAGCCCGATCGACCGATGCCAAATCTGCCGGAGTTCGCGCCTCGACGACTTCTAGCCCGTCGATGCCACAGTTCCTTAATGCATCGACATGCTTCTCAAAATCGCCCTGGATTGCAATCACTCCGACACGCATGAGTAACAGTGTACTTTTTGTGGTCGGTGGTCGGTGGTCGGTGGTCGGTGGTCGGTGGTCGGTGGTCGGTGGGTATTGGGTATTGGGTGTTGGGTTGGGAGACGGGAGACAGGAGGGAGACGGGCGACATCTATTCAGCCTCTCATGTCGAAAGGGCTAGAATGAGCCGTGATTGATGTGATTGGGGCTCCGTTCGACCTTTGTGGCAAGCGACTTGGGAGTCGATTGGGGCCGGCTGCAATTCGGTTGGCGGGGCTTGTGGAGGCGCTGGAGGAGTTGAATCTTAGCGTTATCGATCGAGGGGATGTGGGGCTGCCCTTGCTGGCAGAAGACTCGGAAGGGTTGCGCAATTTCCGGCCGCTGCTGGCATTCGTGAAGGAGCTTCGCACGCTATCCAAGGAGTCGCTGACTAGTGGGCGTATTCCAGTTGTGCTTGGCGGGGAGCACACTTTGGCTGTTGCGGGAATTAGTGCTGCGTTGGAGCACTTCCAGGGCGACCTAGGGCTGCTTTGGATCGATGCGCATGCCGACATCAACAGCCCGGGTACGACCTGCTCGGGGAATCTGCATGGTATGCCGCTTGCCGCGCTTGCTCGGCTTCCGAGTGGGGCGATGGGATTGGTAGATAAAGAGTGGACGGAACTGCTTCAGTTGTTGAGCGAAGTTCACAAACTCGACCTGGAGGCTACGATTTGGTACGGCATCCGGGATGTGGACCGTGCCGAGAGGGGACGTCTTTCCGGTTGCGCGATCACGATGCACGATATCGATCGACACGGGGTCGGAGCGATGGTGAACCGAATCGACCAATGGCTCCGACGGTCCGGCGTCCGACAACTCTGGATTTCTTTCGACGTCGATGTGCTGGACCCGATCCTGGCGCCTGGCACTGGCACCGGAGTTCGAGGAGGGCTGACTTACCGGGAAGCGCATTTGATGGCGGAGTTGATCCGCGAGGCGCTGGATTCGAGGGGATGCCCTTACCAACTCGTCGGTGTCGATGTCGTCGAGACCAATCCGCTGTTTGACTCTCAGAACGAGACGGCGAAAATGGCGGTCGAGTGGATCGCATCGTTGTTCGGCAAGACGATCCTGGGATCGCGATAGGAGGCTCAAACACAAAAAAGCGGCTAGAGTTGAGATTGCTCTCTCATCTAGCCGCCGCTTTCCGCTCTCTTATTCCTTATCGGCAGGAGGTGCTTGCTGTTCGGATTGTCGAGGGGCGTAGCGCTCACGTCGGGCGCCATATTCACGACGATCGGAGCCCATTTCCTGGATTGCGTATGGCAAAAGTGCCATTTCGCGTGCTCGGCGAATCGCCTCTGAGATCATTCGCTGCTGACCAGCGGTGTTGCCGCTCTGTCTGCTTGGAAGAATCTTTGCGCGGTCGTTTAGGAAGCGACGTAGGATGTTCACTTCTTTATAGTCGACGTAATAAATCTTGTTGGCAGTTAAGTAGCTGACTTTGCGGCGGCGTTTGCCCTTAAAGCGGGGGCCACCCTCCATCGCATCTTTATCTGCGCGCGGGATAGCGAGCCTATCGCCTCCGTTATCTCCACGCTGCGGCCTCTGTGTCTCTTCGCTCATCTCTGTTCTAAATCGTGCCTCGGGTCGATACCCGCGCTGAATAGCAAGTATAGCATACGATCGAGGGTCGAGACGTTGCTCGCAGGTCACCGTCCGCCATAATGCACCATGGTTGGAGTTTTGATCACCTTATTGTTCGCGGTTGGCGCGATGGGGGTGGGGCATTTCTCGCTTGGAAGGTGGACAAGGGACTCCGATCCGGCCGAGGCGTTAGGTGTACACGGACTCGCCGGCTTAGGAATTCTCGGTCTACTGACACTTTTCGTCGGTATCGTTCCGGACGGTCTGAAGTGGGGCGTATTTGTGGTCGGGGCAGTGAGTGTCGCCGGTCTGGCATTCGTCGCCAAGACCTTTTCCGAAGGACGATTTAAGTTCGCTAAGCCACAGGGTCCTGTGTTGCTGTTCGTTCTCGCGATTACGATCTGCGTGGTTTTCGCGCTTGTTGGCGTGTTGGCTCCAAGCGACACTCTTGACTGGGACACGCTTGCCTACCACCTTGCGGTGCCCAAGATCTGGATGGCGTCCGGACAGATTCATTACATTCCGTTTATCCATCAAAGCAACTTCCCATACACTGTCGAGAACCTGTTCATTTGGGGCCTCACGTGGGGCGGTCAGAGCGGAGCAAAGGCGTTTACCCTTTCGTTCTTCGTTTATGGGTTAATCGCAATATTCGGCGTTACCCGAAGTCGCTATGGATCCCTAGCCGGTTGGTGGGCCAGCCTTGCCTTTGCGACCATTCCAGTCGTGCTTTGGGAAAGCGGAACCGGATACATCGACGTCCCTCACGGTCTATTTGGCGGACTAGGTGTGCTCTTCGCCGCGCGCGCAATCTCGGACGAGAAGGATCGATCAAGCCTCGTGCTCTCCGGAATCATGTTGGGCTTTGACGCAGGGACAAAGTACACCGGCCTTCAAACGATCGGCGTGGTTTGTTTCACCTTTTTGGTTGCCTATTCGTTGAGAAAGCATGCGGTCGAAGGGTTGAAGGCCGCTGTGCTCGTTGGCGTCGTTGCTGGGGCGGTAGGCGGTTCCTGGTACTTGAAGAACGTGGCGCTAACCGGCAACCCGGTGTTCCCGTTCTTCTATGAGAAGTTTGGCGGAAAGGGCTGGGATCAACGTCGAGCCGACACGTATCGAAACGAGCAACAGAATTTCGGGGCCGGCAGCATCGCGACTCGCCACAACCCAACCGAGCTTGGAAATGCGGTTTTGGGTCTTGCCTACCAGCCTGGACGGTATGTGAACCCGGGCGAAGAAAAGGGTAACGGCACTCCTCTTGGAGCAGTCGGAGTCGTCATTCTCTGCGCGGGACTCCTTTGGGCAATTGGGGGGAAACTTGGATCCTACGAGTCTTCCATTCTTGGCGTTGTCGGGCTTAGTCTCTTGATGTGGTTCTTCCTGAGCCAACAGAGCCGCTATGTCGTTCCGCTATCGGTGCCATTGGTCGTGCTTGCCGGAGGCGCGATCGAACGTCTCAAGATGGGCAAACTCCTTATGGGCGTTGTGATCGCACAGGCCGCATATTCGCTCTACCTCGTCTATAGTCAGCGGTTCGAAATGCAGAGCCAAGCCGCATTCGGCAAGGTCTCCCCCGAGGATTACCAAACCCAGACAATCGGCTTCTACGAGTCAAGTCAGGGCATTAACAAGCAGGTTGGAACCGGCAAAGTCGCGTTGTACGACGAAGTTTTTGGATTCTTGCTCGACGTTCCTTACGTATGGGCTAACCCTCCCCATAGCCTATTGATTCCGTACGATTCGTTGAACGACGGGGCTGCCTACGCGCAAGCGATGAAGAAGGTCGGATTTACCCACATCTATATCAGCACTAGCGGATTGGTGAAGGATCGGGACTTTGTGACAAGGTGGATCGCGGCGATGGGTTTGAAAGAAGCGCCAGTTCCTTTCTCAAGTGTGGAACGCAAGGCGATGCTCGACAACTACGAGAACAAATGGATGGTCCTCTTCTCAGATGCAGTTGCTGAAAAACTGATCGAGCCGGTCCAAGGGTTTAAACACGGAATTTTGTTCAAGATTCAGTAAGGATCGATAGTGTCTCGTTAGGCGACGAGATTGCGTGAACCTTCCCTCCAATTGTGCGCGGGTAACCTTCTTGTGTGAATTACCGAAAGCTTGGACGCTTTAACATCAAGGTCAGCGAAGTCGCAGTTGGCGGATGGCTGACGCATGGCAGGTCGATCGACGATGCCGTAACCGCCGAAATCATCCACAAAGCGTTCGATCTTGGTGTCAACTTCTTCGATACTGCCGACGTTTATAACAACGGCGAAGCGGAGAAATCGCTCGGTCGTGCGATTAGGGGGCTCAAGCGCGAGGATCTCGTGATCGCGACGAAATGCTACTTCCCGATGAGCGACCGTCCGAACGATCGCGGGCTTGGGCGGAAGCACATCGTCGAATCGGTTCATAACTCGTTGGAGAGGTTAGGTCTCGAATACATCGATATCATGCAGTTCCATCGCTTCGACGCGGAGACCTCTCTCGACGAGACGGTCCGCGCGATCGACGACCTCGTGCGGTCCGGCGAGGTGCTCTATTGGGGTGTCAGCGAATGGTCCGCGCAACAGATCACGGACCTGGTGCACACGACGAAGCAGCTTAACGCCAATCCTCCTGCCAGCAATCAGCCAATTTACAACATGCTGACGCGTGGCATCGAAGACGGCGTAATCGCAGCATGCGAGCAATTCGGGATCGGAAACGTCGTTTTTTCTCCCCTAGCCCAAGGCGTTCTGACCGGTAAATACAAACCGGCTCAACCAGCCCCCGACGGGACTCGAGGAGCCGATACCTCTTCCAACATGTTCATGAAGAGGTTCATGGACGATGAGACTTTGACTCGCGTGCAGAACCTAAAGGAGTTTGCCGAAAGCCAGGGGTTCGGCCTTGCCGAATTCGCACTAGCGTGGTGCCTGCGGCAGAGGCAAGTTAGCAGCGTAATCATCGGCGCTACCAGCCCAGAGCAGATCGAATCGAATGTCAAAGCAAGCGGAATTCAACTCGATTCGCTGGTTTGGGAGCGAGCTGAGCGGATTCTAGAGGGACGATAAACGGTGTCGACTGATTTGACTCATAAGATATCCTCCGAAACCGAGTTTGAAAAGCGACGCGGCGTCAGTCGCGTCGAGGTTCGACACGGGTTTGCGCAGGTTCACGTTTCGCGAATTCCCGACGATGTGATGGCCGTTCGGCTCAAGGTCCTTGCTGCCGTCGCGTCGGCAGGAATCAGCATCGACTTCCTGAAGCTGACCCCTTCCGGAATGTCGTTCATCGTGCCCGGCCAGGATGGCGACGTGCTGCAAACGGCGCTTGAACCTCTGGGTGTGCATTTCTCGATTCGGCACGACCGAAGCATCGTCCTCGTGTACGCAGTGAGCATTCGCGATGAAGAGGGGTTGATCGCCGGCATCGTCCACACTGCAATCCAAAACGGAATTCGAATCGATCATGTCGGAGATATGCACGACCGGATGTTGATGGTCGTCCAAAAAGAGGATGCCGATCGGCTCGCCTCTCAAATTGAAGTGACTTCGGCACAGGGCGAAGGACAAGGAAATCAGGCAGTAAGCGATGCGAATTAAGGTTATGAAGTTTGGCGGGACGAGTGTGGGCAAGCCCGAGTCCCGTATGCAATCGGCCCTTCGCGTCGTTTCCGCGAAGGAGCAAGGGTTCGCGCCGGTTGTCGTCGTTTCTGCAATCGGTCGAAAGGGCGCTCCTTACGCGACGGACACCCTGATCAACGTTCTGCGTGAAATCGACCCGAACGTTGACCCCGATCCTCGCGAACTGGACTTGCTATTGGCTTGCGGTGAGATCCTCTCCGCCGTCATCTTTGCCCACACGCTCAAGACCCTCGGTCATAGCGCCCAGGTTTTCAGAGGTGGCCAGGCAGGAATTCGTACCGACGGCGTCTATGGAAACGCTCGAATTGTGGCGATTCATCCGGTGAGCATCTTCAAGAGTCTGGAGCGAGGGAAAATCCCGGTAGTTTGCGGCTTCCAAGGCGTGTTTGTCGCCGACGAAGGCGCTCCCGGAGGCGAGTTGACAACTCTGGGGCGAGGTGGTTCGGATACAACCGGCGCTGCCATCGGAGCAGCTTTGAAAGCGGAAGCGGTTGAAATCTATACCGACGTCGACGGGGTAAAGACAGCCGACCCTGACGCCGTAAAGGAAGCCCCGACGCTTCGTAAGGTGACCTACGATGAAGTCGCGGAGATCGCTCACCTTGGCGCCAAGGTCGTTCACCCACGCGCGGCTGAGATCGCGATGAACTACGGAATCCCACTTTGGGTGAAAAACACCTTCACCGACGATGAAGGGACCGAGATCGTGCCTCGCGAGAGGTTTCCAGGACGCCGAGTCACGGGCGTGACTCACACCGGCAAGCTGGTGTACCTGCAGTTCGACCTCAGTTGCGCCAACGACGTCGACCGCGCAATGTTGGAGAGCCGGATCTATGAAACAATGGCGCGTTATGGGATCAGCATCTTCATGGTGAACTTGAGCCCAAGCAGCACCGGTTTCGCCGTTCCGCGATCGCAGTATCCGATCGTCGAAAACGTGCTCGATGGGTTGGTAATCCCGGTCGTCTGCGAAGATCGACGCGTCTATCTTTTCCAAATCGGCCAAAAGGCGTCACGCGAGGTCGAGACTCAGGCGGCGTTGCTGGAATCGCTAGGCGAGGTGAAGCGGGTTACAGCGTTACTTACGGAAGGGTGCACGATGGTGTCCTTGGTGGGTCACGAATATATGCAGCAGGCAGGCCTGTTCTTGGACGTCTTGACTACCCTCACCGATGGTCAGGTAACCGTGCTTCAGACGAGCGATAGCGATTTCTCGTTGAGCGTTCTCGTTCCGGAGTCTGAGATGAATCGGGCAGTCAAGCTGCTTCACGATCGATTCCACTTGGCCGAGGTTCGATAGCATTGCCGATGCTGCCCATCGACCTACCGGCGCTGATGGGTATCGTCAATGTCACGCCCGATTCATTCAGCGAGCAGGGGCTCAACTTCAGGGTTGAAGATGCGATTGCATCCGGGCTTAGGATGCTCGCCGAGGGCGCCGACATACTCGATGTCGGCGGAGAGTCGACGCGACCGGGGGCAGATCCGGTGTCGATCGAAGAGGAGCTTCGCCGGGTCATTCCTGTAATCGAAGCGTTTGCCGCACATGGTGCGACCGTTTCGATCGACACCCGCAAGTCGGCGGTCGCGAAGCAGGCTGTCTCGGTAGGGGCTCAAATCGTTAACGACGTGACCGCTTTTGAGGATCCGGAAATGGCGTCGGTCTGCGCAGAGGCGGGCTGCCATGTGTGCTTGATGCATATTCAGGGTTCTCCGCAGACGATGCAGGCGAATCCGACCTATGAGGACGTGGTTGCCGAGGTTCTGGCGTTCCTAGAATCCCGAATCGAAAGGGCAAAAAACGCCGGCATCGCTCCGGAACGGATCTGGATCGATCCTGGCATCGGGTTTGGGAAGACGCCGATGCACAACCTCCAACTGCTCCACAACCTCTCCAAATTCGTCGATACCGGCTATCCCGTTCTGTTAGGGGTAAGTCGCAAGAGCTCGATCGGTGCGTTCGCGGGGGGTGTTCCCGTCGACCAGAGGTTGCCGGGTACGTTAGCGGCACAGGTGCTTGCTCAGGCAGCCGGTGTCCGGATCGTAAGGGCTCACGATGTGAAGGAGGCGAGGCAAGCGATCGACGTTGCAGCCGCGATCCTCAGACCTTCTTCGTTTTCCATGCGCCCTGCTTGAACAGGGCGGGAGCGAGGATTCCTTGGACACCTTGGGTAATCGCCATCGAGATCCATGCGCCGTTAGCGCCAAGTCCAAACCCGAATGGCATCCGGAGCCATGAAGCGAGCGGGAAGCCGGCCGGTAGTGCCAACACGAACGCGAGAGGCACTCGGATTCCCCATAGAGCGATTATGGTGATCCACATCGGCCGAACGGTGTCTCCTGCACCTTGCATCGCTCCAATTACGACCATCGCATAGGCGAAAAGCATCTCGGTTGCGCACATGTATCTGAGCAAAGTGACCGCCTCTGCGATCATCGCCGGTTTGTCGCCGAGCATGATGTGGGCGATCGATGGAGCAGTGAAGAAGACCAGAATCGCTAAGGCGAGGGTCACCATCGCTCCATGATTTGCTGCGATCCATCCGAGCCGTTCTGCACGATCTGGTCGCTTCATTCCAAGACTTTGGCCGACGAGGGCGCCAGCTGCGACGGAGAGGCCGAAAGACGGCATGATCATCAGCCCCTCGATGCCGAATGCGGTGCTCATCGCTCCGATTGCGGTCGAGGCATTGGGAACCATCGCGAGAATGATGGTAAAGGCAGTCAGCGAAAGCACGCGGAGAGTGGCCTGCAAGGCAGCGGGAAGGGCGATACGCAGAATCCTGACGACCCAACTCCATTCAGGAAGATGAAGGCCCCAGAGGCTTCCGAGAGGGGTTCGCTTCACGAAGCACAGGTACACGATCGCGGAACCCCAGGAACTAATCGAAAGCGAAGTCACAGCTCCCACCAAGCCAAGATCGGCTCCAGGCAAGATAAACGAGAAGAGCCCGCCGAATGGTTGTACTCGGTGAGTAGGGAAGATCAGGAAACAATTGAAAGCGATATGAGTGAGGATCTGAAGCCCAGAGATGAACATCGGGCTTTTGGTATCGCCGATTCCTCGTAATGACCCCGCTAGCGTCTGAATGATGTAGATGGCGGGGAGACTCGTGGCATAAACCAACAGGAAGCTCACCATCAAGTGGATCGACTCATGGTCGCTCGATGGGAGTACCGTCCGGGCCACGAACGGAGCACTCAGCGCGGTTACTGCCGCCATGACGACACCGCTCATAATTGCGATTCGGATCGATTGCCTGCTCGCCAGCCGGTACTCAGAGGGGTTTCCGGCGCCAAACGCTCGACTCACCAGGGCAGTTGCGCCGGTGGCAACGGCGACCGCCAGCGAAAACATCAGGAACATGACGTTGATCGAACCGCCATGGGCTGTCAGCACAGACGGACTCAAATGGCCAATGAATCCGCGGTCCAGGAGCTGGTTGATAACTTGGAGCGAATTAAGGGCGACTGCTGGCCATGCGAGCCTCCAAACGACCATCGTCGCATTTTCGGAAAGGTCGACTCTAGCCTCATCGATAACTTCGACGGTACTGGGCACTAAGGCTGGTAAGGATACCTAAAAGAGGGTGTCCAGATACAGCCGACTGAGAGCGAGTGCCTGTTGAGGCGATTGGTTTAGCCTCCTCAGGGGCTAACAATCGTTTGCCGCCAAGGTCTTGGAACATTGAATGATCGTAACAGTCTACTTGTATAGTAGAATATATCGATTAAGTAGTTTCTTGGTGTCATCTTATTCGTGAATTACCGATTGAGGACCTTTCAAATGACTAAACCTACTCCTACCAATAAAGCATTTACTCTCATCGAGCTGTTGGTGGTCATCGCGATCATCGCTATCCTCGCCGCGATACTGTTCCCGGTGTTTGCCCAGGCAAAGGAGGCGGCCAAGAAATCGGTTGGCGTGGCAAACGTCAAGCAGCTTGGGCTGGCCTATGCGCTTTATGTTGGCGACGTTGACGACACCTATCCGAACAGCGTCACCGAGCGAACCTCTCCGAACTACACGACTGCAACTTCTGCGGATCAGGTCGAGCCGTATCCGATTCGATATAAGCTCGGCCCATACACCAAGTCTGGCAATAACGTCCCGACCGCAACGTCCAACGACGGTGGCGTTTGGAAGGACCCGGATGCTCCAGCATGGCCGGTCGCGACGACAAAGCAGTGGTGGACGGTCGACTACGGCAGCAACAGCAACGAGGCGAATCTTCCTGGGGCTAGCAAGCAGGCTTGGTACGCTGCCAACCCGGATTTTGGATTTAACGAGCAGGTGACGACGACCGCTCTCGCATCGCCGGCAAACTTCATCCTCTTGGCCGATGCAGCGCGTGCAGACGGAAGCCCGTCTCGCGGTGGTCTCTATCCGCAGCCTTGGGCATTCGACGACACCGTCGGAAACGTCAACTCGGACGGAAGTATCGTGAGCGCATCTGCGCTTCAGTCGCGACTTTGGCCACGGCACAACGACAAAAAGATTACTTACCGCAGCAGTGGAAGCCCGAGCGGCGCCTCAGGAGGCTATCTTGACGTCGAGGGTGGAGTGAACATCGCCTACGCGGACTTTCACGCGAAGTGGAGAAACATCAACCAAACGTGGCGGTCGTACAACGACAACGATTGGCGAAGGAACCCGACGACTCCATAGGGTCAGCGAGTCAATGAGGTTTAAATCCTCAATTTTGTCTATGCCTTGGCGCAACTTCCAACCTACGAAAGTGGGTTGGAGTCAAAATAGCCTGTGCGCAGGAACATCATGGCAATCGGGGGCGGCGACGTTCGAGCGGGGGAGACTCTCTCGATCGATCGCCGTTTCGTGGGCCTAGTCGACGTTGCCAAACCAAAGCTGCTCTTTGTTCCCACCGCCAGCATGGACAGCGAGGACTACGTGGCAGCGATCCAAGAGACTTACGGTGACCGTCTTGGATGCGACATCGAGGTACTGCGTTTATGGTCGGAGGATCGCTGGCTGCCAACGATCGTTCGGAAGCTGCAAGATGCCGACTTGATCTACGTGGGCGGCGGCAACACCAAGGCGATGTTGGAGAAATGGCGGGAAGCAGGTGTTGATCGGGAACTACGCCGCCTCGTCGCTGAGGGGAAACCGGTTGCAGGGCTGAGCGCCGGGGCGATCTGCTGGTTCCGCGTGGGTAATAGCGATTGGCCTCAATACGAGAGCATTCCGAATGTGCTTACGGCAAGGCTTGAATGCCTCGGTTTGGTCGATCTCGTCGTTTGCCCACACACAAAGTGCGAGTCTTTCCGGCTTGAAGAGTTTCGGCAAATGATGCGATCTGAAAGCGGTGTCGGGTTGGGACTCGACGACTGCTGCGCGATCCAAATTCAAGGAAATCAATATCGACTGCTTGCATCGTCGCCGGATTCTGGCGCACACCTGATCTACCGCAAGAACCAGGAGTTGATCCAGGAATTCTTGTGCCCTCACGACGACTTTCGCCCACTTAGTGAACTTTGGACTCGCGTCGACGGTTAATTAACGCGTATGATTCTCAGAATGTCTCGGATCCGTTTGACTGGAATCCTCTTGCTGGGACTGGCGCTTGCCGGTTGCGGCGACAGCAACGCACTGCTCGGGCCAGGGTCGCAAGCGCCCGATATCAGCGTTGGCGCCTCGGCAGAACCGTCGCACGTCGTGAATCTGAAGGATCTTAGGGGCAAAGTGGTTCTGATCGACTTCTGGGCAACGTGGTGTATTCCGTGCAAGCTCGCCATGCCCCATATCGAGCAGCTCTATAAGGCGAACAAAGACAAGGGACTCGAAGTTATGGCGATTACTGCCGACGACTCGCCCAAAGTTCTCGACTTTCTAACGCACATGGACATATCGTTCCCAACATATGTCGACGATGGAAGCAAGGCCAGTACCGCGTTCAATGTCTTAAACTTGCCGACTACGTACGTGATCGGCAAAGACGGCAAAATCGCCTATTCGACGATCGGATCCTCTCCTACGGTTGAAAAGGATATCGACGAAGCTGTTGAAAAAGCATTAAAGTAGATGCTCTGGCGGGCAGGGTACGACACTCGCGAGCTTCCGCCGACCCCGTTCCCTGAACTGGTCGCTACCAGCTTAGTGGGAAGTCCAATCGACTTCTCACTCCCTTGCGTCCTCTCCGGTGGCTTTGACCCACGAGCTCAAATGGAGCTTGGCGTGTGGGACCGCTTGCTCCATGAAATCGAACTCGCCATTCCCCACTGTACAGTATTTTTGCTGGAACGTCCGATCGAGAAAGCAGAAGCAAGCATCATAGCAATGACGCCTCGAAGCCGTTGGGCTACGGTTGGGCTTGCCGCTTGTACAGAGCCCTGGCAAGAGTTGATTCAGCCCGATCGACCCAGTCGATCGTTCGCGGGGATCCTGGTCTACGGAATGCTTCACCCACTCATGGTTGGGCTTCCGACCGAAGAAGCGTGGGATCGATTCAGGCAGTCGGCGGCAGGATATCGCAATTAAAGCGAAACCTGAGGGTGGCCGCCTAAGAGGTCACTGCTTTGGGCGCAACCACGGGTCGCCAACCCTTAACCGATGCGCCGGAATAGGGAGTGAAGAGGTCGGGAGCAAAGGTGATGCCGGAGTAGGGAGTGATCACCCACTGCGTCAACCTGGGGTAGGACTGCAGCATTTCGACTTCGTTAAAGTAAATATTCTGGAGGCCCGAAACCGGTTGGCCACCTCCGTTTGTACTCAACGCCGGGGCGATTTGAATCACGATGGTTCGCTTTGGGCTGGCGTTGTAAAGGTAGTAATCGCTGCTTGCCGACGGATAGTAGACCACGTTCGGATTGATCGGGTCCGGAATTTGAAGGCCCTGGATCATCTGATAGGTGTTGACCCCTGGCATCCAACTTGTCCAGTTGGGCGAAGGCGGAGTACAGATTTGACGCAACAGCTTTGTCAAATACCCATTGGCGCCTGAAGCAGCCCAATTTAGGTCGTTCATCAGGTCTGAGGCATAGGTCGTGGGCCGACCAAGTCCGGGCGTTCCCCCGTAAGGGGTAGCCGAATACTGGTGCAACACCAAGTCGTATGTCCAAAAGGTATAGCCGTCGCCTACAAATCGCTTAACAAGAACTCCGTTGACGTACGACTCAAGGTCAACCTGCAAGTTCTGGGTTGTTCCGACTGTCGTGTTCGACCACGATAGGTTCGTAATCATCGGGGTCGATTTGCCGTGAAAGGTGATCGAACCGTTGAGCTGGAGAAAAACAGTCTGCTGCTGAGAAAGCGGTACCAACGCACCTTGAAAGACCGCATCGTTTGGATCGCCGATCGCTGTTTGGCGAGCGAAGAGCGCTAGGATCGTTGCGGTGAGGGTGATTGGTATCACGTGGTTTTATGCTCCATTCGGTGTGGCCCGGTTTGGCCGGAACATCACTCTTCGAATGATATGGACTGCTAAATGGCTCGGATTGTTCGACCAAGTATAATTGTTGCCGACAACTCGATCCCTTGGTATGGGAGGTTCACCTATGGAAGCACCTGTTTACGAAGAAAGTTATCTTTATCGATTGCGCCATTCAGCAGCTCACTTAATGGCCCAAGCTCTCACCGAGCTCTACCCCGGAATCAAATTGGCGATCGGCCCTCCGATCGAAAACGGGTTTTACTACGACGTCGATTCGCCCGTTGCGATCCGCGAAGAAGATTTGAGCAAGATCGAATCGCGGATGAAAGAGCTCGCGAAGCTCGATCAACGAATCGTGCGCATCGTCGCCGAGAACCGTGAAGAAGCCCGCTCCAAGATCCTAGAAGAGACAACGCTAGGTCAGGGGCCAGAGGTCGCCGAATACAAGCTTCAACTGTTGGAAGCTGTACCCGACGGCCAAGCAATAAGCTTCTACGACCAGCAACGAACCGATCGCGCCGGAACATTTCACCGGTTCATCGATCTCTGCCGTGGCCCCCACGTCGACACGACCAAGGAGATCAAGCACTTCAAATTGATGTCGATCGCTGGCGCCTACTGGCGCGGAGATGTCAAGAACAAGCAGCTTACGCGGATCTACGGCACTGCCTTTGAGTCGCAGGA
>Ga0364893_10366_pt1 | contig 21718 bp, 15 predicted proteins | sample ExccelJu500001D3_FD_206943 | JGI IMG/M metagenome (GOLD analysis project Ga0364893, IMG submission 206943) | Enriched cells from Trout Bog Lake Hypolimnion, Wisconsin, USA - BchlTB.July16.5000.01.D3 | ecosystem: Environmental > Aquatic > Freshwater > Lake > Hypolimnion/Profundal zone | place: USA...
CCCACGGGATCAGCGAAGGAGAAAACACGAGCCTCCACATGCGGCGAACAATGGAGAAGTTCTGGCGAGAAAACCTTTAATATAAGAAGCTATGAGTTCTCCCCTTCCAGACTCGAAGGCCGACAATCCGGCAAACGCGATCGTTCCGTACCTTTGTGTGAGTCGCGGCGAAGATGCCGTCACCTTCTACACCCACGTTTTTGGCGCAGAAGAAATCGATCGGTATCAAGATGAACCAGGCGGTCGGATAGGACACGTAACGTTAAAGATTAGCGGCAGTTTACTGTTCATATCCGACGAGTTTCCCGAGATCGGCGTACTAAGTCCGGAGACGATCGGCGGCTCGCCGATGGCGATCCATCTCCTTGTTAGTGATGTCGACGACGTTATGCGCCTTGCATTGGATCGCGGCGCAAAGCAGTTGAGAGCACCGGCAGATCAGCCGTACGGCGAACGCAATGCCAAGTTCACGGACCCGTTCGGCCACCATTGGATGATCGCCACGCCGATTCAACCCTAATAGCCTGGTATGGTTGGGCGAATGAAGGCTGTCGCTGGTGTGTTAACGTCCGTTTTCGCGATCTCGAATCTCATATCCTCGAAAGCGCAGGGGCAAAATGAGTACCTTGCCGGTTACCTGATCATCCCGACCGGGGAGCGAGTGGATCGCTCCTTCAACGCGGGCTTTTCGATGTACGTTGCGGCATGGCCCTTGCTCGGGAAGTATCCAGGACACCGCTTTCAGACCGGTCTTCCCGGAACTTGGATGTTCGCTCAATACGACGGACAGCCGCCCAAGGATATGTACTCCGACGTCGAGGGTGGACTCGGTTGGTGGACAGATACTCGATTTCCGACGGAGACGCCTAAATTCATCATGGGCGGCGTCGGACCGAACTTCTCCGAGATTGCCAACGGGCCAGCCCATGGCGCGGGGTCGTGGGAAGACCCAAAGGGACTCTACGGCGTTGCACAACTCAGTCCGTGGCTCCTGTTCCCAATCGATGGGCTCAACCTCAAGCAAGGAACGTGCGGCGAGCTGTTCGGCTACGGTTACCTAACACTTCCCTTGTGCGAAGCGAAAGCGACGACAAACGGGCAGGATATTCCCACCGGAAACCAGTGCTGGACTTTGTTTCTGAGCGCGAAAAATTTCAAAGGCCCGGTCGCATTCTTCACGCCCAACTTCTGGTCGCATTCTGCCTTAAAGGAGCGTCGCCTCGTTGGGCAGCTTCTCGATTCCCGCCCCGTCGACCCGAACACCCAGATTCAGATGGAGACTCAGTACATCCCTTGCCGGGTAAAGACCGACTCGAAAGGCGAATCGTATGCGCGAATTGCACCGACATCCTTCCCTCGAAATATCGGAAACACCTCTGGGCTGATTCACCAGATCACCTCCTACAACAAGAAAGCGCTCTGGGATTCGTTGGCCAACTGGTTCGGCGGCGGAAGTCCGAGCACGGGTGAGATCGATTCGTTAGGCGCCTTTGGCCGGACGTTTCGAGGGGACGGATATGCGACTTGGGAGATTCGAACCGAGACAAACGGCAAGGAAGCGAAAATCCCGCTTGCCTGGAATACCTTCGCGAGCCCGGTCGCCGTCGACTCCACGACATATGGCTATCGATGGAATCAAGCGAACACCACACAGAACACGCGCGGGCTTTCCACACTCCCGGAGTACTTTCACTTAGAAAACGGGAGTGACAAGAAGAAGGCGAGGTGGACGCCAGTGAGTCCGGGCGCGGTTCCAGCGGAGACGGGCTTGAAGCAACTTGAATGGAACCGCCCCGTCGAGGACAAGCCGGAGAGTTACGTAACTCCCGAGTCGCCAAAAACAAGTTGGAAGACGCCCGGTCCCGTAGCGGGACCATTTAAGGCTCATCTCGGTGATGGAAGCGTGGTCACCTACTATTGGTATCGGTTCGCCGACCAGCCTGCCCTGATGAACGCAGACCTTACCGTTGCCGAGCGAGAGCGGATGCAAGCCAAAGTGGTGAAACTCCACCGTTCATGGCCCAAGACTCGCAACTACCTAGCACCGCCCAAGTTCGGAAAGCTCGCCAACATCGACCCTGCCTTGATCGTGAAGCCGCCAAAGGGCTTTGAATACGGATACGTTCCGATTGCGACACGCCAAGAGCTCGATCGGCCGAGGTAGCCGTCGGACGGTTCGTGCCGGCGTGAGGCCGGTCGCGGGCAACATCGATTTTTGGTGACTAGGGCCAGATCGACTTGAGTTGGTAAACCGTCAACGACTTGATGGTGGCGGGGCCGCCCTCGGCGTGAACGGATAGTACGTTCTCCCTTGGAAGCACATACCTCGTCGCGGAAATCTCGCCGCCGTTTACGAACGTCTCGATAGAAGCGACGTCAACCAGGATTTCGACAGTCTCGACATGTCCATGAACGGACGCCGGGTTGGCGCCGGATTCGACCGTCTTCGAAGTTAGGACAACGGGGACGCCACGGATGTTGAACACCAACTTCGAGCCCTCGGGAATGTTCACTTCGGCCTTGATGTGAAACAGCCGGCCGGACGGTTGCAGTGGAAGGTTCTCGTTAGCGTTCAGGTGTTTGTCTGACCATGAGTCGCTTCCATCGTGCAAGGACGCTATGGCGGCGATCGGTTGGCGGAAGATGCGAAGCCCGGCGGGAGTCGTCCTTAGGGTCAACTCGCAGGGGAACGAGATCTCCTGGTTGAACGGCATTTCGGGAAACTCCGATCCTCGCATCCATGCCGCCTGAATCCTCTTACCGTCACCGGTATCGGTGTTCGCCCAGCTTTGGGTCGCGTAGAAGTTCGGACCGATATCGCAAGGGTGGCGCTCCCCCTCTTCCTTGAATTCGCGACCGTCAAATTCGCCGATCGAGTAGTTACCGTTGCCTTGAATCAAGACCCACTTCTTATTGTTGACATTGCCGTCGATCGGCATCTCAAAGAAGTCCGGGCACTCGTAGCTGTCGTGTATCGGCTTTTGCTCGTCTTTCCAATCGAGAAGGTTCGGCGAGGTGAAGATGTGATACTGCCCCGAACCATACATGACCATCACCCAATGCTTGCCTGGGGCGTACCAGAACACCTTGGGATCACGCTCCGGAAAGTCCATGATCGGGTTTTTGGGATAGAACGTCCAGGTGCGTCCGTGGTCGAGGCTGTAGTGGAGGCACTGACTTCGATTGTCCTGCCGCGACCAGAAGGCCACCATCGGCGGCGTCGCCTTATTTGGAGACAAACCCGACGTGTTGTCGTAGTCGATGACGCAGGTGCCGGACTGAACCCCGCTGTCTTGGGATTCTTCCCAGAACGCCGGCTCCAATTCGGTCCAATGAACCAGATCGCGGCTGACCGCATGGAGCCAGCACTTGTTCCAGCGTTGGGCGAACATGTGGTATTCGCCTTCATAGTAGATCAGACCGTTCAGGTCGTTGATCCAACCTTCCTCACGCATCCCCGGATTGAGTTTGTCCAGCGTCCATTGGCGGGCGGTGAAGTGAAACTGCGGTCGAAGCGACTCTTTGTAAAGCGGCCCGGTTACGGTCGGCAAACGCTCCGGTTTGTCGGTCTGAACGATATGATCCACGTTGATATGCCCCCAATCTCCACTGACGTCGTCGACGATCTGAACCTTTGCCCGTTTGCCCGATAGCCTGCTGACATCCCAGCTAACGGGTACAAGCCGGTCGTTGCGCCATCCCGTCGCACTCTTGACTATTCTTCCATGGATCAGCAGATTCAGCCCGGCATTATGCTGCTGGTTTCCCCCGCTGATGAGGAACGAAATGTACTTTCTCGATATCTTGAACTCGGGTGAAGTAAGGGTCCCTCTCGGGCCGTCTCCCTCGAATTTGGTGGTTGCAACCGCCCCATCCGGTGAGTTCTCGATTCCGAGTTTCTTCAGCTTCTCGTCTAGCGCTGGACCCGAATTGAACGCAGATCCGGTCTTTACCCAGCCCTGATAGCCGGAAGTCTTGAAGTGGCTGATCGCAAGATCGTCCGATCCAGCATGGATCGTCAAAATAGCGGTTAGAAGAAGCAGATTGGCGGTCATGAGTCGATCGTCTCGCGGCCTCTATGGTGCACTAATTCGGGGAGGAACGTCGAGGAGGTTCGAGATCAATCCCGGGTCGGACGCTTGAAGATGACTTCGTACACCATTGTCTGCCCTTGACCGTCTTCAGGTCGCCTCGCGGAGACCATTTCCCATCCCTGCTTCCCAAGGACGTTCATTCGGTCGGCAAAACCGGTATCGGAGATCTCCTCGACCTTGTACTGCCAAGAAGAAACCGGCTTGGGATTCAAACTGCGGAAGGAGATGAGAACGAATAGAATCGCTAAGATTCCGGCAAGCTGAAGGATATCCACAAGGGAGACGCGACTCGACCAGCCCGAACCTCGAACTCTTCCAGTTTCCAGCGCTTCAGTGCTCATTTACAACTTCTCTTCACTGTCTTGATGGACCGCAATTCGATCGTGCCAAGTTCCAATCGGGCGTGTGATAACATGACGGCCGCAGGATGAGAGTAGGCCGATACAACGTCTGGATTCACAACCATGGATTTCTCTGCCTAGACGGAGGGGCGATGTTCGGTACGGTTCCAAAAGCGCTCTGGTCTAAGGAGCAGGAGTCGGACGAACTAAACCGCATCGTGCTGGCGACGCGCTCCTTAGTCGTCGAATATGACGACCGCCGACTTCTTATCGACACAGGCTGCGGAGATAAGTGGTCGGAGAAAAACCGCTCGATTTTTGGCATCGACAATGCGCCCTACGTCCCCGTCCCGGACGTGACGGACGTTCTGCTGACTCACTTGCATTTCGACCATGCGGGCGGGCTTACGCGGCACTCACCGGGATCCGCTGCTCTTGAGCTTTGCTATCCGAATGCCAGGCACTATGTGTCCGACGCCAACTATCGGAATGCAAAGTCGCCTAACATCCGCGAGCGCGGAAGCTATTTGCCGGAAAACATCGACCTGCTTGAGCAAGCCTCGCTGCAGTTTGTTGAGAGCGAAGCCGAGGTCTGGCCCGGGCTATCGGTTCATCGGCTTGACGGGCATACCCATGGGTTGCTTTGGGTTAAGTTGACCGATGGCGAGACCACCATCGCATTCCCCGCCGACCTCGTTCCGATGGCAAGCCACCTTCCCATTCCGTACGTGATGGGCTATGACATTTGCGCAGAACGATCGATGGTCGAGAAGGAGGCGTTCCTAAAGCAGGCTGCCGAGGAATCCTGGATCGTGGTTTTCGAACATGACCCGAAGGCACAGGACGGAAAGGTCGCATTTAACGACCGAGGTCGCCCATTTCTTGCTGAAATTGTCGATTTGTAGTAGAAAATGATGACTGACGCGCCTTGATTCGGCGCGTTACTATGGGCGAATAGTGGCGCTCAACCTGACGCGTTCCCAAAACCCAGTTACCGATCTCGGAGGAGTTGCCCCTTCGGAGGCATTTTGGGACGCATTCTTTGAAGGAAGCCGCCGCGCTTGTGCGAGGTTGATATCCAAAGTCGAGAACGAACCTGGTTCCATTCCTCTGATTCGGGACCGTTTAGCGTCTCGGTTGGGAAAGGCAGTCCGAATTGGGTTCACCGGCCCTCCAGGAGTAGGCAAGAGCACGCTTAGCTCGGCGATCTCCATTGGCTTGGCCGAAGCTGGGCACAGAGTCGGAGTGATCGCCGTCGACCCTTCGAGTCCATTTACCGGTGGAGCGTTCATGGGAGACCGGGTCCGTATGGGCGGTCTCGCCGGCAATGATCGGATATTTATGCGCTCGCTCGCATCGCGAGATGGCAGGGGCGGCCTTTCCCCGAGTACCCCATATGTCGCCGATGTGATCGAAGGGTTCGGCATGGACCGGATTTTGATCGAAACGGTTGGTGTCGGACAGGCAGAGCTTGACGTTCTCTCGTGCGCCGACATCGTCGTTCTCGTGCTCCAGCCAAGCACCGGCGACGCAATCCAGACCCTTAAGGCCGGCATCATTGAAGGCGCCGATATCGTGGTCGTCAACAAGTCGGACCTTCCAGGAGTCGATTCCGCGGTTCAAGCGCTTCGGTTTGTTTTTGGCCTAGCGAGTCCCAACGCGAACCGGCCCGCTCCACCCTTACTCCAGACCTCGGCGCAACAGTCCGAGGGGATTGCCGAACTCTTGGCTGAAATTGAGCGACAGGCAACCCATCTCAATTCCTCTGGAATGCACCTTGAAATGCGCCAAGCCAGGCTCAAAGATGAGATCCGAGCGGCAATCCGTCAGCACCTTTGGGCCTTGCTCGTGGCCCAATCCGGTATCGAAGCCGATATCGAAACCGTCTCAGCAGAGCTTGCATCTTCGGGTGGCTCGCACTACCCGTATGTGCGTGAAATCTGCTCCGAGATCGCTTTGAAAACCCCAATTAAGTTAAGGCAACGTGGCCTCAATGAAAAACCAGTCTGAAGTATCCAACCCTGTCCAGATACCCGAGTTTACGACCGTCTCGGGCCGCCCCGTTAACCAGGTCTACCTGCATTCCGACGTTCTTGACGACGGCTCGAAGACGACTCAGGACCTGCCCGGCGAATACCCATTTACGCGAGGAATTCACCCAACGATGTACCGGGGCAAGCTCTGGACCATGAGGCAGTTTGCCGGCATGGGTACCGCCGAGCAGACCAACGAGCGGTTCAGGTTCCTGCTCGATCGCGGGCAGACCGGGTTGTCAACCGCATTCGACAATCCGACCCTCTACGGTTGGGATTCCGACCATCCGCACTCGGAAGGCGAAGTCGGTAAAACAGGTGTGGCAGTCGATTCCTTGGCCGATATGGAGCGGCTGTTCGACTCCATTCCTCTTGACCAAGTGTCGACGTCGATGACAATCAATGCACCGGCGGCCTGGATCTTCACGATGTTTCTAGCCAATGCCGAGAAGCAGGGAGTGCCGTTCTCCAAGCTTCGGGGAACCCTTCAGAATGACATTCTGAAGGAGTACATCGCGCAGAAGGAGTGGATCTTCCCTCCCACGCCCCATCTCCGAATCATCACCGACCTGTTTGCGTTCTGTGCGGAACATGTGCCGCAGTGGAACACGATTTCGATCAGCGGATATCACATTCGAGAAGCGGGAGCAACCGCCGCCCAAGAGCTAGCCTTCACGTTGATGGATGGTTTCACTTATGTGGACCACGCCATCGCGGCGGGGATGGCCGTCGACGAATTCGCTCCACGCTTGTCGTTCTTCTTCAACTCTCACCTCGATTTTTTCGAGGAGATCGCCAAGCTTCGTGCTGCGCGTAGGATTTGGGCCCGCCACATGCGCGAGAGGTACGGCGCCAAAAACCCGAAGTCGTGGCTTTGCCGATTTCACGTCCAGACGGCAGGGTGCAGCCTAACCGCCCAGCAGCCGGAAGTCAACATCGTGCGAACCGCTTTGGAAGCCCTTGCCGGAGTCCTGGGTGGCTGCCAGAGCCTCCACACCAACTCTATGGACGAGGCGCTCGCATTGCCTTCCGACAAGGCTGTTGAAATCGCGCTGAGGACTCAGCAAGTCATAGCGTTCGAAAGTGGCGCCGCAAACGTGGCAGATCCGCTAGGCGGATCCTATTTCGTCGAGAAACTCACTCGGGATATCGAAGCTGAGGCGGAAGCATATTTCGTCCAAATCGTAGCGATGGGCGGAATGGTTACCGCAATCGAAAGGGGGTTTCCTCAGCAGGAGATCACCCGGTCGGCGTACGAATATCAGCGTGCGATCTCCGAAAACCGCCGAATCGCAATCGGAGTAAATGCATTCGTGAATCGGGATGAGGAGTTGGTAATCCCCATTCTTGAGATCGACGATTCGGTCGAATGCAACCAGATCTCGCAAGTGCGATCGGTCCGAGAGGGGCGCGACAACCTAGCGGTACGCGAGAGACTTCTCGCTCTCGAAGCTGCCGCGCGGACCAAGTCCAACCTCATACCCTATCTTCTTGAATGCTCACGTGCCTATGCGACAGAGGGAGAAATCACCTTGGCCCTCATCAGAGTCTTTGGCGAATTCCGTGAGCAGTCAATTTTCTAGTTCTTCCCTTTCAGGTCCACCATGAACGTACATCCGATCAAAGTTGTTATTGGAAAGCCCGGCCTCGACGGTCACGATCGCGGCGCCAAGATCGTTGCGAGATCCCTCGTCGAAGCAGGGATGGAGGTCGTCTACTTAGGATTGAGACAGACTCCAGAGTCGATCGTCTCCGCGGCGTTAGAAGAGGATGCCGACGTGATTGGCCTGTCGGTACTTTCCGGAGCCCACATGACTCATTTCAAGAGGGTAAGGGCCCTGATGGTCGATAAGGGGATCGGAGACAGGCTGCTCACGGGCGGCGGGATCATTCCGACAAAGGACCAAGAGACTTTGGATTCCCTGGGCGTTGGTCGGCTTTTCGGCCCTGGAGACGACCCTCAGGAGATCGTCGACTATATCCGAGAGTGGGTCAGCAATCATCCGAGCGAGGAGCTTGACTGATGGACTTTCGGCAAAGCGAGGAGCATCGACTCATCTGTGAAGAGGCACGCAAGTTCGCGGAAACGAGGTTGGCCCTTGAGGTTCAGCGACTCGATGAACTGCAAGAGGTCAACATGACCGCCCTCCGCGAATTGGGAGCCTTAGGCTTCTTCGGGATGACCGTTCCCGAGCAGTATGGAGGCCACGAACTCGGAGCGCTGGCGTATGTGGGCGCGATGATTGAGTTCAGCAAAGTCGACGCAGGGACCGCAGTTGCGGTCTCAGTCCAGAACTCCCTCGTTAACGACACGATCGTCAAATGGGGAACTGAGGTGCAGAAACTGCAGTTCTTGCCAAAGCTCTCGTCGGGAGAATCGATCGGCTGTTTTTCTCTTACAGAGGCGGAAGCAGGCAGCGATCCCGGAGCGCTGAGAGCGACCGCCGTGCGAGATGGGGATCATTTCGTGCTCAACGGTACGAAGAACTTCACCACCAACGGAGGGATCGCCGACGTTATCATCGCCTTCTTTCAGACGACGCCAGACCAGGGCGCCAAAGGGATCACAGCATTCATCGTGCCAAGCTCCACGCCAGGATTTCGAGTCGGGAGGCATGAGAACAAGCTAGGAATCCGCACTTCCAGCACGACGGAGATGATCTTCGACAATTGCAGAGTCTCAATGGACACAATTCTCGGCTCGGAGAACAAAGGGCTCAACGTCGCGTTGACGACCCTGGACGGAGGACGCATCGGAATAGCCGCCCAAGCGATTGGAATCGCTGAAGGCGCAATGGAAGAGGCGGTTTCCTACACCAAGAATCGGGTCCAATTTGGCAAGAAACTCGCCGAATTCCAAGCTCTGCAGTTTATGCTTGCGGACATGGTGACCGAGATTGAGTTGGCGAAAACGATGCTTTATCGCGTCGCCTGGATGAAGGACAGCCACATCAAACACACGAAGGAGTCGGCGATGATCAAGCTATTCGCGTCGGAAATGGCTCACCGCGTCTGCCATAAGGCGGTTCAACTTCACGGCGGCTACGGATTCATGAAGGAGTTCAAAGTCGAAAGGCTATACCGCGATCAGCGCATCACCGAGATCTATGAGGGCACGAGCGAGATTCAGCGCCTCGTAATCGCGCGTTCGATCCTGTCCGGCGGGTAATCGCAGCGCCGGGCAGGCTTTCTAGATCGACATCCGCTCGTATAGCGCCCAATGTCGGTCAACGTTCTCTTGTGCGGCTTTGAAGATCTGTTCCGCCTCGCTAGGGTTGGTGTACTTCAGCATTCGGAATCGCAACTCATTCTCCGAATACTCCTGGTATGTTTTCGTCGGTCGCTTCGAGTCGAGAAGGAATGGGTTCTGCCCCTCCGCCCGAAGTTCGGGATCGAACCGGATAAGTGGCCAATAGCCGCTGTGGACGGCCAGGCTCTGCTGCTCAAGCCCCTTCTCCATGTTAATGCCGTGGGCGATGCAGTGGCTATAGGCGATGATGAGCGACGGTCCTGGGTAGGCTTCCGCCTCTCGGAAAGCAGTCAAGGTTTGCTGCGGATTGGCTCCCAGCGCGACACGAGCGACATAGACGTCTCCATAGGCAATCGCCTGAAGGGCGAGGTCTTTCTTCGCACTCTTCTTGCCTGAGTTGGCGAATTTCGCGACTGCCCCAAGAGGGGTTGCTTTCGACGATTGTCCACCGGTATTGGCATAAACTTCGTTATCGAGAACGAGCAGATTGACGTCTCTGCCGCTTGCGAGGACGTGGTCTACTCCCGCACTTCCGATATCGTACGCCCAGCCGTCTCCACCAACGATCCACACGCTCCGCCGGACGAGGTGGTCGGCAACCGAAAGGAGTCGTTTCGCGGATAGGACGTCTTCTCCAATCTGAAGCAGTTTCTCCTTTAGGACGGCGACTCGCTCGCGTTGAGCGCGAATCTGGGACTCCATCCGCTGTGGGGCAAGGATGAGATCATCGACGAGGTCATGTCCAAGCTCCCTTCTCAGTTTCTCAAGAAGGCTATGCGCTAGTTTCAGATGCCGATCTGCGCTGATACGCATCCCAAGGCCGAATTCGGCGTTATCCTCGAAAAGTGAGGTCGCCCAGGCCGGCCCGCACCCTTCGTGGCTGATGGACCACGGCGTCGTGGGCATCGATCCGCCGTAAACGGAACTACAGCCGCTGGCGTTGGCCACCATCATTCGGTCGCCGAAAAGTTGGGATGCCAACTTGAGGTAGGGCGTTTCTCCACACCCTGCACAGGCGCCGGAGAACTCGAATAGCGGCTCAAGGAACTGGGCGCCGCGCACGGTGCCGAAGTCGACGTATGCTCGATCGTTAACGGGAAGGGTCTCGAAAAACGCCAACTTAGCGCGATTGGGAACCTCGATACCCTCCTTCTTCACCATGTTGATCGCTTTGAGGGCGGTCTTTTCTTTGTTCTTGACCGGACAAGCGTCGACACATAGGGCGCAGCCGGTGCAGTCCTCCATATAGACCTGAAGGGTGTATCGCGTATCCGGAAACCCCATCGCATCGATCGGCATCGAAACAAAGCCTTCGGGGGCTTCTGCGAGCGCCGATTGATCGAACAGTCGCGTCCGAATGCAGCTATGCGGACAAACGAAACTGCAGTTGCCGCATTGAATACAGATGTCCGAGTCCCATACCGGGACGAAGTCTGCGACGTTCCGCTTTTCCCACTTTGCAGTTCCGCTGGGAAAGGCGCCGTCTGCCGACATAGCGCTTACCGGAAGGAGGTCTGCCCTTCCCTCCATAATCGGCGCGGCAATGTGCTGTACGTAGGGCGGCGCATCTTCGCTGACAACCCTAAGCATCGTTCGAGAGCTTCGCGCCTCTCCTGGAATCTTGACTTCGTACAGTTGTGCAAGGGTCGTGTCGACCGCCTCGAAGTTCTTCTTGACGACTTCGTCACCCTTCTTGCCATAGGTTTTTTCGATGGACCTCTTAATATGCAGAATCGCCTGATCGCGTGAGAGCACTCCTGAGATCGCAAAGAAGCATGTCTGAAGAACGGTGTTCGTTCTGCCGGCGAGCCCGGTCTCGCGTGCGACTCGGTTTGCATCGACGACGAACAGGCGAATCCGCTTCTCCAGGATCTTCTCTTGCATCGACCGAGGAAGGAAATCCCAAACTCGGTCGGGTCCGAAGGGGCTATTCAGAAGTAGCGTCGCGTTTTCGGCTGCGCAGGCCAGGATGTCGATTCGATCGATAAAGCCGAAGTGGTGGCAGGCGATGAACTGAGCCGACCGAATGAGATACTCGGACCGGATCGGTTCGGGACCAAACCGCAAGTGAGAAACGGTTTGGGAGCCGCTCTTCTTGGAGTCATATACGAAATAGGCTTGGGCGTAGAGCGGTGTATCCTCGCCGATAATCTTGATCGTGTTCTTATTGGCGCCAACGGTTCCGTCCGCCCCAAGACCATAGAAGATCGCTCGATGAACGCAACTGGGTTCGATATCGAACGTTCGATCGAACTCGAGACTGCGGAACGTGACATCGTCGGTGATCCCGATCGTGAAGTGATTCGTCGGCTCTTCAGATTCGAGTTCGGAGAAGACCGCCTGCACCATGCCGGGGTGAAATTCTTTACCGCCGAGCCCGAATCGCCCCCCGATAATCTCGGGCATCGGCATCGATCTGCGACTCTCGGAGAACGCCTCTACGACGTCGAGGTAAAGGGGCTCTCCGGTAGAGCCAGGTTCTTTGCAGCGATCGAGTACCGCAACCGATCGAACGGTGGACGGCACTTTGGCGATAAAGGCGGCTACGTCGAACGGACGATACAGGTGAACTTGGAGCAGCCCAACGCGTTCACCCTTCTCGGCCAAATATGCCACCGTCTCACGAACCGTTTCCGCGCCCGAGGCCATCGTTACGATCAGCCGTTCGGCCTCGGGGTGACCGTGGTAGTCGAACAGACCATACTGACGACCGGTCATTTCCGCGAAGCGGTCCATCACGTTTTGGACGATCGAAGGGCACTGCTCGTGGTAGATGCTGGCCGCCTCGCGGCCTTGGAAGTACACGTCTGGGTTCTGGATCGTGCCACGCACGTCAGGCTTGTCCGGGTTCATCGCGCGTCGCCGGTGAGCAAGCACGAGCTCTTCATCGATCATCTCCTTCAGTTGATCGTCGCTCAGTAGGCTGATCTTCGTGACTTCATGCGAAGTCCGGAACCCATCGAAGAAGTGAACGAACGGGATTCGCGACTCAAGGCTTGCCGCCTGGGCAATAAGCGCGAAATCGTGCGCTTCCTGCACCGACGACGAAGCGAGCATCGCAAAGCCGGTTTGCCGAACGGACATGACATCCTGATGATCGGCAAAGATCGACAGCGCATGCACGGAAAGGGCCCGACTCGCAACATGGATGACGCACGGAGTCAACTCCCCCGCGATCTTGTACATGTTGGGGATCATCAAGAGGAGCCCCTGAGAAGATGTAAAGCTGGTCGCAATTGAGCCGGAGAGGAGGGCGCCGTGAAGGGTCCCAGCCGCACCGAGTTCGCTTTGCATCTCGATGACGTTGGGGACGTTGCCCCAAATGTTTTGGACGCCTTCGCTCGACCATTGGTCGGATAGCTCCGCCATCGGCGTTGCGGGGGTAATTGGGAAGATTGAACAAACTTCGTTCAACCGAAAAGCCACGTGTGCGCAAGCTTCGTTGCCGTCGATTGTAACTAATTTGGTTTTCGACGGAATATCCGTCGGCGCGGGATCTACTTTGATCGTTGTCATGCGGGTTATTCCTAATGCACCGTCGCTTTAGAACTCACCTGCCCTGAAGAGTATCTCAGGACGGCATCATCCGAGCGTCCTGCTTTCCATGGACGGGAATGGAACCACGGGTTTCGGCGAGCTACTGGACCGCTCCATTAGGCCCGGTGCATAATCGGCGTAATCGGAATATCCACCTGTAAGGCCACCCAAAAATGTCAGTAATCCTGCTCCTCCGCTCGGCGATGATGCTCCTTCCTTTGGCCAGTCCTCAAGAACCTGTTGGCGTCCTTGGCTACTATCGAACTCCGGCGATCCACGGCAACACCGTGGTGTTCACATCGGAAGGAGATCTTTGGCGCGTCAACGCCGCAGGCGGTCAAGCTCAACGCCTGACTACCCACCCGAGTATGGAGACCAATCCTGCGATCTCTCCAGACGGAAAGTGGTTGGCGTTCTCGGCATCCTACGAGGGACCGACCGAGGCCTATGTGATGCCGCTCGCCGGCGGCGTTCCGAAGCGGTGCACCTACGAAGGTGGAAACGTCGAAGTCGTGGGCTGGACGCATGACGAACGAGTTCTTTATGCGACAAGGAAATACAGCACCTTGCCGAGCCCCAAGCTCTGTACGGTTAATCCAGTCACCCATCAAACATCGATCGTGCCGCTCGCCCAGGCTCACGACGGTAGCTACTCCGACGATGGAAAGCAGCTCTTCTTCACGCGCTTCAGTTTTCAGGGCAGCCAGACGAAGCGATACCATGGCGGAACTGCCCAGAACATCTGGCGCTGGGACGGCGGCGATTCGGAGGCAAAACTCCTGACCGGAAACTACACAGGTACGAGTCGATCGCCGATGTGGTGGAAAGGCCGCGTCTATTTCGCCAGCGATAGGGACGGCGTCATGAACATCTGGTCGATGGACGCCGACGGCAGGAGCCTCAAAGAACTCACTCACCACGCGGACTACGACGTGCAATCCCCGAGCATGGGTGACGGGAAGATCGTCTACCAACACGGCGCCGACCTCTATACGCTTGACCTTACGACGGGCGTCGATCGCCAACTCGCAATTCGAATTACCTCCGACTTCGACCAGATGAGGGAAACGTGGATCAAAAACCCACTAATGTGGACTACATCCGTCCACTTGTCGCCCGATGGCTCCCACTTGGCCCTAACGGCGCGGGGTCAGGTATTCGTCGCGCCGGTCAAACAAGGTCGATTGATCGAAACGACGCGGAACAAAAACGTCCGGTATCGAGATGCCCGCTTCTTGCCGAATGGAAAGTCTCTGGTAACGCTTTCCGACCAAAGCGGTGAAGTCGAGCTATGGAAACTGGACATCCTCGGAACGAACGACCATGCGCCCGAGCAACTGACGCATGACTCGAAAATCGTTCGCTGGCATACCGTTCCATCGCCCGATGGGAAATGGATCGCTCACACCGACAAGAACCACTACCTTTATCTCTACGACACCGCGACCAAAACCGACAAGACGATCGCCGATTCGGACCAAGAAGACATAGGCGACTTGACGTGGTCGCCCGATAGCCATTACCTTGCTTTCACCCAAGCCGCACAGAACACGAATACACAGATCAAGCTCTACACAATCGCGTCTGGAACGACGGTGAACGTAACCACCGATCGGTTCAACAGCGTCAGCCCTGCGTTTACTCCAGACGGCAAATTCCTCTACTTCCTCTCCGATCGACACCTTCAGAGCCTAGTGGGCAGTCCATGGGGGTCGCGGGCGCCCGAACCGTTCTTCGATAAGCGGGAAGAGATCTTCTTTGTCACCTTGCAGCCTGGCACCCGATCTCCGTTCCAGCCAGACGATGAACTCAGTCTGGAGAAGAAGGAGCCGGAGAAACCCAAATCACCACTTCCTCCAATCGAAACGGAGGGGATCGCTTCGCGACTATCTCTTGCGCCGATCCCACCGGGAAATTACGGGCAGCTCACCGTTTGCGGAAATCGCCTTTACTTCCGGTCGGCGCCAACTGCGAACGATGGCCCGTCGTCGCTCGTGTCGGTTGTCATTCGCAACCAGAACATCAAGGTCGATACGATCCTTCCGAACACTCGCTCGTACGAGACAACTTCAGACGGCAAGAAGATCCTCGCGATGACGGGCGGCAACTTGCTCGTGTTCGATGCCAATGGCGCACCGCCGGATGCGTCTGAGAGCCGAGTCAACCTGGACGGCTGGACGTTCTCATTCGACCCAAAGGAAGAATGGCGCCAGATGTTCGACGATGCTTGGCGACTCCACCGCGACTACCTTTACGCCTCCAACATGCACGGACTCGATTGGCCGGCAATGAAGGCTAAGTACCGTCCGCTAGTTGACAGGGTCACCGACCGCACGGAGCTATCCGACATCCTCGCCCAGATGGTTGGGGAGGTCTCACTCCTGCACACATTTGTAACGCTGGGTGATTTCCGATCCAGCCCCGACAATGTACCCGTCGCGTCTTTGGGCGCCATCTGGGAGCGGGACCCCAAACTTGGCGGATACAAAGTTACCAGGCTCTATCGCACCGACCCCGACATGCCCGAACTGACTGGCCCGTTGCTCAGACCGGGGGTTGGGGTCTCCGAAGGGGACGTCATCTCTGAGATTGACGGCGTTTCGACGCTATCTGTCGACGATGCCAACTCCCTGTTAAGAGCCAAAGCCGGAAAGCAGATGAGGATCCGCATTTTCCCGAACGGCGACCGCGGAAAGTCTCGTGAGGCGATTGTAGTTCCGATTTCGGGAGGGCAAGAAGGCAACCTTCGCTATTGCGACTGGGAGTATTCGAGGCGGCTTGAAGTCGAGAAGGCAAGCAACGGGAAGATCGGATATGTTCATCTCCGTGCCATGGGAGGTGGCGATATCGATCAATGGGCACGAGACTTCTATCCTGTGTTCGACCGTCAAGGACTCATCGTCGACGTGCGTCATAACAACGGTGGAAACATCGACAGTTGGATTCTTGAAAAGCTGATGCGGAAGGCCTGGATGTTCTGGAACCAACATCGAGGGGCGCCGAGTTGGAACATGCAGTATGCGTTCCGTGGGCAGATGGTCGTGCTATGCGATGAGAGCACCGCTTCCGATGGCGAGGCGTTTTCGGAAGGGTTCCGGCGGCTGGGGCTCGGAAAAGTCATCGGCACTCGAACATGGGGTGGCGAGGTGTGGCTGAGCGGAGGCAACACGCTTGTCGACGAAGGGGTTGCAACTGCGGCGGAGAATGGCGTCTACGGCCCTGAAGGCAAATGGCTGATCGAGGGTCACGGAGTCGATCCCGATGTCGTCATCGACAACCTTCCCCACGAGACATTCTATGGTCGCGACGCGCAACTCGACGCTGCGATCAAGCTTCTCCAAGAGGAGATCCAGAAGCATCCGAATCCGGTCACCGCTCCTCCCGCATTTCCCGACAAGTCGTTCAAGCCAGGGAAATCTGGAACCGGCAAGTAGAGAGCGATCCAAGTCCCGGTGCGGTTACCGGGACTTCCGACGCTGAGCGGTGATGACCTCGGTGTTCATGCCGGCCCAATGGAGGGCCCCGCAGTAGCGACCGTGTTCCATCTTGACGCACTTATCGACGATGGCGGTTAGACCGGCGGCGATAGCTCTATCGGCGGAGGGCAAGTCGATGATTCGAAGTTGCATCCAAACCGATCTGGCGCCGATGGCGATTGCATCGTCGACGATTGCAGAGACTTCCGATGCCGGACGGAATACATCGACGATGTCGATCGGCACATCGACGCTCTTGAGGTCCTTGAAGCACTTCTCACCGAGAATCTCAGTGGCGCGAGGGTTCACCGGAATGATGCGATACCCTTCATCCTGAAGATAGGACGCGACCATATTGCTCGCCTTGGTCTTTTCCGCCGACAGGCCGACAACGGCGATCGTCTTGGCAGAACCTAGAAGATCCCGGATCTTGGCGGAGTTCTGATACTTCTCCCTCTGCTCGGGGGTTAACGAAGTGTTGAGTCTTATATCACAGACAGCGCTTGGTCCAAATCCCATATCAGGTCCTCCAATGTCTCCAACCCGACCGACAAGCGGATCGTGGAAGGCGTAATACCGGCGGCAACCAACTCGTCGTCGGAAAGCTGCTGATGAGTCGTTGAGCCGGGGTGGATCACCAGGCTCTTTGCGTCGCCAACGTTTGCAAGGTGCGAGAACAGTTGCAGCCCCTCGATGAACTTGCGGCCAGCTTCCCTCGCGTCCCCTGCACCCGGATTGATCTCGAAAGCCATTACCGCGCCCGGCCCCTTCGGCAAATACTTCTGACCTCTGGCATGATGCGGATGACTCGGGAGCCCGGCATAGTGGACACGATTTACCTTCGGATGCGCCTCCAAGTACTTCGCGATCGCCATAGCATTGCCGACATGCCGGTCCATACGGACCGACAAAGTCTCGAGCCCTTGGAGCAGCAAGAACGAATTCATGGGCGATATACAGGCGCCGGTGTCGCGAACCGTCTCCGCCCGCAGTTTCATCAGGAACGCGTAGTGACCGAAGGTATCGAAGAACCTCAGACCGTGGTAGGAAGGCGATTCCTCGGCGATCGTGGCATAGCGCGAGAAGTCAAAATCGCCGGAGTCGATCACGACGCCGCCGATGCTTGTCCCGTGGCCGCCGATAAACTTCGTGGCCGAGTGAATCACGATGGTGGCGCCCCACTCGATAGGACGACAGAGGTAGGGAGTCGCAAAGGTGCTGTCAACGACGAGGGGAATCCGCTTGCTCTTCGCTAGCGCGGCCAGAGACTCCAAGTCGGCGATGCTTCCGGATGGGTTCCCGATGACCTCGACGAAGAGCATTTTCGTCTTCGGTGTGATCGCCGCTTCCCACGCGGCTATTTCGCTCGGGTCCACAAAGATCACGTTGAGCGAGAGCTTCTTCAACGTGTGGGTCAACTGCGTCATGCTGCCGCCGTAGAGTTGGGACGACGCGACGATCTCGTCGCCCGGCGAAAGGAGCGTCATGATCGTGCCGAACTGGGCAGCCATTCCACTGGCGACGGCGACTGCGCCGGTACCGTTCTCCAGCGAGGCCATCCGCTCCTCAAACACCGCAGTGGTCGGGTTGCTGATGCGCGAATAGATGTTTCCGTACTGTTTGAGTTCGAACAGATGAGCAGCTTCATCCGTGTTTTCGAACACATACGAAGTCGTCTGATAGATCGGGACGGCTCTTGCACCCACGTGCGGGTCAGGGATCTGACCGGCATGAAGCATACGCGTCTCGAAGCCGAATTTGCGGGCGTTATCCAATCGTTATTTTTCCTTAGTGGCGAATAAATTCTGCCACAGCATCGGTTTCCCGAAGCTCTTCAAGTTGCTCGGGCCCGGGCCTTTCCGGACGATCTCGTTCGGTGGCGACAATGCAGAGAAAGCCGAGCTTGTCCCCTTTGGTTGCGCGGAACTGGTGCCAGGTTTGGGGGGGGATCTTCACCAGATCGTGGAGGCCGATGTCAAAGACCTCGTCTGCGACAAGCACTTCGCCTGAACCCCGGATGATCATCACAACGTGTGAATGATCGTGACGCTCGAGCGTCGAATGGCCGCCCTCTCCGACCTCGAAGTACCGAAACTCGACCGGAAGATCGTGCTCCGCTTTGAAGAGCGTCTGGCGAGTGATGGTCTTGAAGTGCGTGCCGTCCTCTTTGTAAGGATGGACGTCGACCCCTTCCCATCTGAAATCACCTGTCTGGCGTTGAATCATGAACTCACCTGAGTATATTCAACGCGAAAAGTTCGGGGCTCGGCGGCACGGTGACCTTTCCCTAGGTTTGACGGGTATCCCGGTTCAGGCGGATCGTCTGATCGACGTATTTGACCTTTTTGAATGCCGGGCGATTCGCGTCGTACGAGGCATCGATCCAACCGTCCGACACCATCGCCTCGAACGCTTCCATCGTCTGGGTGAAGATCCGATCCCTCAACTTGGGATCCAACTGCTTGAGGCCGGCTTGCAGCGTATCGACGATCTGGTCCATCGACGAGGTCCTTTGGAGGACGTTCACAAGAACTTCGAAACGTCCGTGTACGGGAAGCACCTTGCCATCCCTCTTGTAACTATGGGTCTCCATTATTCGGCCATCCCGATATTGGGCGCCAGCTTTATAAGAGGCGCCTGCGAGATTCAATCGGAAGGTATTGAACTTCTCCAAAGGCGATTCCGTGGGCAGTTCAGAAAGTACGTTTCCCAACCCTTTCAGTGCGAAGAAGGCAAAACCACCGACACCAGCGAACAGATCCTCGTCGATAAAACCGCCTTGAGCAAGCCAATTCCAGGCGTTATCGGGGCTTAGATCGAGGCCGACATCCTTTGCGATTCCCTGAATGCACTGCTTGATGTCGACAAATTGGGCGTTGGCTGTATACCAGTAGTCGGCGAATCGAATGTGGCTCCTGATTCTCTGCGCTTGCCTACTGTCGAATTCCGCTCGCAGCCATTTCGGATCGAGTTTTCCACGCTCAAGCTCCAGGATCGTGTACGCAGCTTCACGCCCTGCGCAGTGTGCCATCGTCATCCCTGCCGAAAGGATCGGGTCTGCAAAGCCGGCGCACTCTCCAGTCAGAAACCAGTTCTCTCCACTCTGGCGGGAGGCCAGGAACGACCAATCCTTCGTGCTAGTGAACTTGTTCTCGCGCGTCGCTTCCTTGAGCAGCGCCGAAATCCGATCCTCTTCGCTGAGCGCCTCAAGGTAAAGCTGTTCGGGCTTGATCCCCCGTTCCTTGTAGTAGCTAGCGGGGACGACAAGACCGACACTCGTCCGTGTGGGCCCCAATGGAATGAACCAGATCCAACCGTATCCCAAGCTCATGACTTGGATCTTCGTTGCACCGACGCCGATCTTGACCGCCCATTCGGCGTTCTGCCAGTAATCCCAAAGGGCTATGTTCTGCAGGGTGGTTGGATACTCGCTATCGACTGCCATCGCCCGACGAATGATCCCGACTTGGCCCGATGCGTCGATGTAGTGCTTTGCGGTAACCCGATCTCCGGCCCCCAGTTCGATAGCGTCGATCCGATCGTTCGTTCGGTGGACTTTCTTCACGTTCGTTTGCTGCCGAACTTCGACACCCATCTCTTCTGCGTGGTCTAGGACGATCTTGTCGTAGATCGAACGATCCACCTGAAACGCTGTGAATCGGCGCTGCCCTTCGTACTTGCCCGGCCGAGGTTCGTCGACAAAGAGTTCGGAAGGGATGAATTCAAAATCCCAGAGTTCCGGGTTCTTGCCCCAGCGGTTGGTCGATCCGATTTTGATTGGGAACTCAGCGGCTTCGACTTTGTCCCAGGCGCCCATCTCATCGAGAATCGCGGCGATCGCCGGAAGTTGGCTTTCGCCAATGTGATCGCGTGGAAACTTCTCGCGCTCGAAAATGACGACGCTAAGGTCGGAGTTGTACTTTTTGAGCAAGGTTCCAGCCGTTGCCCCCGCAGGTCCGCCCCCTATGATCGCGACATCGTAGTCCATGACACAATCTTTCGCGATTCCTGAGATCAAGTCCTTTTTTGCAGTTTTGAGTAGGCTGTAGGACCATGCGCGAAGACGTCTTAGCCCATTCGAAAACATCGACCACAGAGAAGCCGGAGTGGCTTCAAGAACGGCTTGTGTGGTTTCGCGGCCTTGAGTTCGGCATCATCCTCCATTGGGGGATTTACGCCTTTTGGGATTGCTGCGAAAGCTGGCCGCTGGTACCCGGCGACGAATGGGCTCGCAACGACGGAATGAAGTGCTGGGTCGATCGGGACAAGGACATCGATCGGTTCCAGCGAGAGTATTGGGCACTCAACAAGCAGTTCAATCCGGTCAAATTCGACGCGGATGCATGGGCAGCGGCATTCGCCGATTCAGGCGCAAAGTACGTCTGCTTTACGACCAAGCACCACGATGGGTTCTGCATGTGGGACACCGCGACGACGGATTACAAGATTACGGGACCGCAGTGCCCCTTCCACACCGACCCACGGGCCGATGTGACCAAGCAACTGTTCGACGCGGTGCGCCGCGCTGGAATGGGCGTATCGGTCTACTTCAGCAAGGCGGATTGGCATTGCCCCTATTATTGGGCGCCGGAGCCGAAGGCGACGACTCGAGGCGCGAACACCGTCGACGATCCTGAAATATGGGAGCAGTTCGTCCAGTACACCCACACCCAGATTCGGGAACTGCTTACGAACTACGGTCCGATCGACATATTGTGGCTCGACGCAGGCTGGGTCCGGGATAAGGAAGACATCCGGATGGATGAGATCGTTGCGATGGGGCGTGAGCTACAGCCTGGCCTTCTTGTCGCTAACCGCACCGTCGGCGACTTCGAGGATTTCGTAACTCCAGAGAGGGAGATCCCCGATGAGGCGTTACCTGACGCTTGGGAAGCATGCTTGCCGTTGGGTTCCAACTGGAAATACGTTGAAGGGGAGCCGAAGAAGAGTTCCGCCCAGGTTTTCGAGGAGATCAGCGTGACGAACA
>Ga0364893_10330_pt2 | contig 21336 bp, 22 predicted proteins | sample ExccelJu500001D3_FD_206943 | JGI IMG/M metagenome (GOLD analysis project Ga0364893, IMG submission 206943) | Enriched cells from Trout Bog Lake Hypolimnion, Wisconsin, USA - BchlTB.July16.5000.01.D3 | ecosystem: Environmental > Aquatic > Freshwater > Lake > Hypolimnion/Profundal zone | place: USA...
TCTTGGTAGATTTGCTGGCACATTACCAATGTCGAGTATTGGCATGCTCGGCAGCGCGGTTACCCCGACCCCAGATATTGTTGTGAACTTTGCTAGCTTTGAGCAAACCTGTCTCGATCCAACAACATGCGCCGTGACGGTTTCCGATACCCTACTGCAACAAGGTCAGGGAATGCATGGTAGCTTTTCTAGAGCCGACACTCGGAACACGATGGGCGCCATTGGCCCAAGCTTCAAAAAACATTACATTGATCCACTCCCTGCTAGCAATGCAGATATTGGCATTACGATCGCAGAGCTCTTAAAACTTCCCATTGCCTCCAAGGGTAATTTAAAAGGACGTTTTTTATCAGAAGCCCTACCCGGTGGATACATCGGCAAGGCTATTAAAGAAGAAGTTCGCTCGACAACTGATCAAGAGGGTCACGCCACCATTTTGATTCGTCAACGAATGGGCGAGCAAATGTACTTTGATGTTGCGGGGTATCCAGGAAGAACGGTGGGATTAAGTGCCAAGTAGGCCGACCCCAAAACAAAAACCCCACCTGATTTGGTGGGGTTTTGCATTGCTCACTACTAAGCGGCTTATTTCTTCTTAGGCAGAATCACAGTAAAGATCGCTGTTACAACAATGTTGGCAGCAAATGCGATTAAACCAATGTACAAAGGCAAAGCAAAATCGCCAAAGTGCAATGTATAAACCGGCTTTAGATTCTGTATAAAGGCTAATGAGGTACCCAAAACAATACCTGTCACCCAGCCGAAGAACAATGGCACGGTAGAAAGTCTCTTTGTATAGAGTGAGAACACTACAGCAGGGAAAATCTGCAAAATCCACACGCCGCCGAGAAGCTGAAGATCAATTGCAAATTGGGTTGGCAAGAAGATGATGAAACTTAATGCGCCCAACTTTACAAACAATGAAACGATCTTTGCATTCTTAGACTCTTGCTCATCCGTAATATTTGGATTAACTAGAGGACGCCATAAATTGCGAGTAAATAAGTTTGCGGCACCGATCGACATAATCGCCGCAGGAACTAATGCACTAATAGCAATCGCTGCGGCAGCAAATCCAACAAACCATGCCGGGAAAATCTTATTGAACAAGGTTGGCACCACATCTGAAGCAGGACTAGCTTGCACTCCTGCTGCAATTGCCATATAACCCAACAACGCAATCAAACCAAGCAACACTGTATAAGCAGGCAAGAAAACGGCATTCATCTTAATTGTCTTAGCTGATTTAGATGAGAGGATGCCAGTTAAGGTATGCGGATACATAAAGGCAGCCAAAGCAGAGCCCAATGCCAAAGATGCAAAAGCCGTAAATTGCGTTGGCTTTAACAAGATGCCAGTAACACCGCCTTTAGCAGTGAAATAGCTATCAGCTGCATCAAATACAGAACCGTATCCACCCAACTTCTCGGGAATAATCCAAACCGCCGCGATCACCACGATATAAATCATGATGTCTTTTACAAAGGCAATCATGGCAGGTGCGCGCAAGCCACTTGAGTATGTATAGAAAGCCAACACCAAGAAAGCAATAATCAAAGGAAGCTCACCAGAAACACCCAGCCCTTTGATCACTACCTGCATACCGATTAATTGCAAGGCAATATAAGGCATAGTTGCAATAATGCCGGTAATCGCAATCGCAGCTGGGAACCACTTGCCACCATGCTCACCCTGCACAAAGTCGGCAGCAGTAATATGATTTTTGCGATGGCAGACTTCCCAGAGCTTTGGCATGATCGCAAAGACCACGGGATACACAATGATTGTGTAAGGCAAGGCGAAGAAACCGTAAGCGCCTACCGAATAAACCAAGGCGGGCACAGCAATCACAGTGTAGGCGGTATAAAAATCGCCGCCTACCAAGAACCAAGTGATCACACCGCCAAACTGGCGGCCACCCAAACCCCACTCATGTAGCTGGGTCAAATCGCCCCGCTTCCAGCGAGATGCCACAAAACCAAGAATGGTTACGAATGCAAAAAAGGCCAGAAATACCGCCATTGCAATTGGATTAATAGCGTCAATATTCATTTGGCAACCTTATAAACAACGTAGATTAAGAGAGATGTCAGCGGAACCCAAATAAATTGATACCAATAGAAGAAAGGGAATCCCAAAACATTTGGCATTGCTTGGTTATAGAAAGGTAGCCATAACAAGGCTATATAAGGAAGCAAAAGGATTAGCCAGATTGGATGCCAGCCACCACTCTTTGGAGTCGTCATAAATAAATTACCTCAGTTAAAAATGAGTTTGGATTGTAGTTGCAGGTAGTGAAAATACACCAGAAAACACCCTCAAGGAAAGCGCATAGGTCATTTTTCCGAAAAATGAGGTCTATTGGCCATGATTTATAAAAAATGCGTAAGCAATTTGATTGAAAAGACTTATTGAGGTGAAAAACCTCATTTTTCACTCATTTAAGGTGGTTTTACTCAATAAGAAAATTAAATGGTGCCTTGCAACATTTTCAAAATTAAGTGATAATACCTAGGTACTAACCCTAGTAATTATTAAGGAGTCTTCAAATGACACAATTATTGAACCTTTTCAGCCAAGTGTTTGCTAACCAGAGCAAAAACAATGGTTTTCAGCAATTCATCAATACCAATCAAGCTTCTACTAATAAAGAAGTTGATTCAAGCGACTACCTCGCGCACTACCTAGCTTATAGAGGTCTATAAGCATGAAAACAATCATTACCGTCATCCGCGACTTAAAAGATGCTTGGATCGAAGCAAAAGCTTGGCAAGAAAAGCATGCTGACTTTGGTCTGCATTGGGATTAAGACGTGCTAACTACTGAGTTTCTCTCGCGGAATCAATTCCCTGAATACGGGGCTTGGCTTAAGAGCCAGGACCCTGAAACCATTCACCTTTACTTTGGATGTGCCATTGGAGCTCAGGCAATCGACACTCTGGTGGAGAAATTCTCAGCTGACCCAAAAAATAACCGGATTCTGGTTGCCAAGATTGATGGCAACTGGGCCGGCACTATTCATATCGCCACGCATGGCCAAGAAGTTGAATTTGGCGTGATCGTTGGGGAGCAATACCGCCAAAAAGGCATTGCAAGCGCCATGATGGGTCAGGCAATCACTTGGTCTCGCAATCGCTTTTATACAGATTTATACATGCATTGCATCAGCTGGAACCGCCCCATCAAGATCTTATGTGAAAAACATGGATTAAAGCCTCGCAATATGATGGGCGATTCTGAAGCAAACTTGCGTTTACAACCACCGAACATTGGCACCTACTTGAAAGAGCAGATCAATGTTCAGCGCAATTTACTCAAAATAATTCAACCACCTAGATTCATCACACCGCTTGATCCCGCTCTAGCCTCTCCTAGCGGAGCGTTAAACTTTCGCCTCACTCCCTAATACAATTTTTAATTAGGGAATAGGCCATGTGGAATAAAAAGTGGATTCCAGCGGTTCTGGGCTTTAATGGCGGCTATGTTGATACTGCCGGTTTTTTGGCTTTAAATGGCCTCTTTACCGGCCATGTGACAGGCAACTTTGCCACCCTGGGGGCCGCTCTTGTAAGCGGGTCAACTGGCACAATTGATAAAGCCCTGGCCCTACCTGTATTTTGCTTAGCCATCGTGCTCTGTCGGCTTTTTCGCCACCTACTCGTACGCAACAATATCGACGTATTTAGCAGGATGCTTTTAGTCAAATTCATACTCTTATCGCTTGGGGCGACACTTGCAATTCACTATGGCCCATTTGTAGATGGCAATGCACTCATTGCTGTATTTACTGGCTTGATTTTTGTAGCTGCCATGGCGCTACAAAACGCTGTGCATAGAGTCCATCTATCTACTGCTCCACCCTCCACAGTAATGACCATGACAGTTACCCAGGTCATGCTCGATATTACCGATCTTCTGCATGGGGTGGATGGGGAGCAAAAAACCCTGATTTATGGCCGGCTGAAAAATATGATTCCAGTCATCATCACCTTTGCAATCGGATGCGCCTGCGGAGCAGCCGTTTTTAACTTCCTACAAATGTGGTGCTTTGTGCTGCCTCCAATAGTGGTGATATTGCTTTTGATGATGTACAACTCAAGCGATACTCAATTAAAGCAATCGATTTAACCCCATCGGGCTCACTCACTTATCAGGCAGTGTTTTTTTCTGAGCCATTTTCTCAAACCAACCTTCAATCTGCACAAAGAATACCGGCACCAAAGCAACTGCTAAGCAAGTGGATGCAATCATTCCACTAAAAACCGTAATACCGATCGACACACGAGCTGCAGCGCCTGCACCAGTAGAAGTCAATAGTGGAACTACTCCCAGGATGAAGGCAATAGAGGTCATCACAATCGGCCTAAACCGCTCATGTGAAGCTTTCAGAGCAGAGTCAACCAGACTCATGCCAGCCCTCTTAGACTCAAGTGCAACCTCCACAATCAGAATGGCATTCTTGGATGACAGCGCAATCATTAAGACCAAACCAATTTGAACGTAAATATTATTGGCCATTCCAGTCAAAAATAAGGCAATCACAATCCCTGATAAAGAGAGTGGGACCGCAGTAATGACAGCAAGGGGCGAGACCCATGATTCGTACTGTGCAGCCAGTACCAAGTACACCAGCAAGATAGATAAAGCAAATACCAAAACCACTGTATTGCCAACCAACTTCTCTTGATAAGACATTGCTGTCCACTGATAGCTCATGCCCGCTGGTAATGCAGTCTTTACTAAACCTTCCAAGGCGGTAATGACTTGACCGGAGCTATAGCCACTTTTCGAGCCACCTAAAATTGCTGCAGTAGGATATAGCTGGTACTGAGAGGCAATTTGAGGTCCAGTAGTTTCCTCAATATCAATAAATGATCCTAGTGGAACCATGTCTCCCACTTTATTTTTTACATAGAGGCGCGCAATCTTGTCAGCACTATTGCGGAACTGACCATCTGCCTGGACATAGACTTGATAGGTCTGACCATATTTAAAGAATTGATTTACATATGAAGATCCCAAGTAGGATTGAAGCACATCATATGCATCCCCAATAGCTACTCCAAGTGTTTCTGCGCGTGCGGTATTGAAAGTCAACTGCAGTTGCGGAACGTCGTCCCGAAACGGAGTAAAGATTTGCTCGATCTCAGGCAGCTCTCGGGCTTTCTTTAAGAAGTTTTGGGTGGCAGCGCTTAGTTTTTTGAAGTCATTGCTACCATCAGTCAAAATTAATTGCATCTGAAAGCCGCCTGACAAGCCAAGACCCGGAATGGCTGGCGGCAAGATGACGAGTGATTTAACCTCTTGAACCTGCTTCAGGGCTTGATTCATATTCAAATAAATATTCTTCAAGTCCTCACCCTTGCCACGCTTATCCCAACTTTTCATAATGACGTAAAGCGTTCCAGAGTTCGACTGCGAACTATTGTTATTTAAGGCATTCACCCCACCAATTGAGACCACTTGATCGACACCAGGCACAGCCTTGATCACATCCACCACTTTTTTCATGCCGACCTCAGTGCGCTCTAAAGAGGAGGCATCAGGCAATTGGGTGGCTACGACTAAATACCCTTGATCTTCGTTGGGAATGAAGCCGGTTGGCACCAAAGCTAAACCGATGATCGATACCAAAATCAATACCGCACCACAACTGGCCGCAATAAAACGATGCGCCATTAAGTGCTCCATCATGTGACCGTACCAGGATGACAACCTCTCAAAATAAAAATCAAACTTGAGATACAGGGCATTTTTCTTGGCATGAGGATCAAGCGGCTTGAGATACGATGCGGCCTGCGTTGGCTTTAGTGTGATCGCGTTAATGCCACTAATCAGGGCTGTAGCTGCAATAACCAAAGCAAATTGACGATACATTTGACCGGTGATACCTGCAATAAACGATGCAGGCAAAAACACCGCCATCAAGACCAGAGTGATACCAATGATTGGGCCCATCAATTCAGTCATGGCATCGATAGCACCCTCCCTTGGGTCCTCGCCATGCTCAACCTTCTTCGAGACCGCTTCAACAACCACGATTGCATCGTCCACCACAATACCAATACACAGCACAATCGCAAACAGGGTTAATAAATTAATCGAGAAACCCATTGCAGCCATAGCAGCAAAAGCGCCAATAATGGTAACTGGTACGGTAGTTGCAGGAACCAGAGTAGCGCGCCAATTTTGCAGGAAAACCATGATGACAAGCAAAACTAAAATGCCCGCCTCAAACAAAGTGCGATAGACCTCATGGATAGAGGCACTGACAAATAAAGTGGTGTCAAATGGAATATCCCAATGAAGTTCTTTGGGGAAAGTTTTGGAGATCTTTTCCATCTCGGCACGAACAGCATTCGCAGTTTGAATCGCATTAGCACCGGGTGTTTGGTATATCGCTATACCACCAGCAGGCTTATCATCAATCTTAAAGAACTGGCTGTAATTTTGACTACCCATTTCAATGCGCGCAACATCACTTAGACGCGTAATTTCTCCCTGAGAATTTGCCTTCAAAATAATGCGGCCAAATTCTTCTGGGTTATCTAATGCGCTGGTGACATTCAGAGTGAGCTGAAAGTCTTGACCTTTTGGAACCGGGGGAGCGCCAACCTGACCGGCAGATAGCAAAACGTTCTGGCGATTGATGGCAGTCATGACATCACTAGGGGTCAGACCGCGCATTTGCATTTGCGCTGGATCTAACCAGATACGCATGCTGTAATTGCCGACTCCAAAGACATTTGCAGCAGCAACACCGGGAAGGCGTGCTAAACGATTTTGCATTTGCAAATTAGCAAAGTTACTTAAGAACAATGCATCATGTTCGGGATTGCTTGAGGTTAATGTCACAAACTGCAAAATGGCAGTCGATTGAGTTTTAGTAGTGACCCCCTGCTTTTGAACGGCTGAAGGAAGTGAAGGCACCGCAATGGCGACTCGGTTTTGCACGTTTACCTGAGCGAGATCAGGGTCAGTACCCACCTCAAATGTCACCGTCAAAGTGTAGCGACCGTCATTGGTCGAGTCAGACTGCATATACAGCATGCCGGGTACACCATTGACTTGATTTTCAATATTGCTAGCCACCAACTGCTGCACCAGTGCTGCACTGGCACCTGGATAAGAAGTAGTTACCTGAATGGTGGGCGGCGTCATGGCTGGGTATTGAGAAATCGGCAAGCCCAGAATAGATACTGCGCCAATGAGCATAGTGATCAAAGCGATCACATTCGCTAATACAGGTCTTTCGATAAAAAACTTAGATAGCATGGCTTACTGACCGGCCAATGGTTCTAGGGTAATTTCTTTTGGATCGGCTACCTGGCCTTCACTTAAGTTAATAAACCCATTGATGACTACAACTTGATTAGGATCCAACCCCTTAGTGACCTCCACCAATTGATTAAATTTTTGACCCAGAGTGATGTTTTGGCGAGTGGCTTTTTTCTGAGCATCCAAAACATACACATAATTACCCTGCTGATCGGACAGCACTGCCAAATAAGGAATCAGAATGGCTGGGTGTGAATCACCGGACTGCACTAGAACCCGCGCATACAAGCCAGGAATCAAACTCAAATCCTCATTTGGCATTTCAGCGCGCAATTGCAGGGAACCCGTATCTGTCGAGACTAGATTGGCGCTGTAGTCCAAAATACCTTTATGGGGATAGCCCTTTTCGCCCTGTAACTGAGCATAGACTGGCAAGGTATTCACCAAAGTTTTATGCTCAAGATCAACGGGATGGGTTGATTTAAATGTTAATAAATCGCGCTCGTTTATTGAGAAGTAAACATAAATAGGTCTAATTTTTTGAATGGTGGCTAACTTCACACCCTGTGGATCACTACCAAGATAACTACCCACATCAATTAAATGACGCCCCATCAAGCCGTCAAAGGGCGCCCTCACCTCCGTGTAGCCTAAATTAATCTTCGCAAGCTTTAAGTTAGCCTCAGCTTGTAATAGAGAAGATAGAGCCTTATCAACCGAAGCTTGAGAGGTAGCATTTTCTTTTAGCAAATGCTTTTGACGGGCATGCTCAATCTTGGTCTCCTCATAAACCGCTTGATTCAACTTGACTTGCTGCTGGTATTGGTCCTGTTCGATGACAAAAAGCAAATCATCTTTCTTAACCATGCCCCCATCTTGGAACAAGATCTTAGTGAGATAGCCTGGGACGCGCGCATCTAAATTTACGGTCAGCAAAGGAGAAACCGTGCCATCAAATAGTTGATAGGCATATACAGCTTGACTTAAGGGTTTGGCTACCGTGACCGCAACACCTGTCTCCACCGTCTTTTTTCCGCACGCAGTCATCAGCATTAGCGCAGTGCAGACTAAGAGAACTTGAAGGGTGTGTTGCGTATTTTTTAAATTGAGATTAGTCATTTCATTTACCTGATGTTGCAGATGAATCTGGGGTGCCAGTAAGCACTTTTCCAATTCTCACATTCGTAGGATCGCCGGTTTGAGTGAGCACGCTTCCCCAATCCGTCCTATCCTCCATCTCGCTGACCATTTGTTTGGGCAATTGCGGCACCTTCATATCGGCAGCCCATCCACCGCCCAGGGATTTAAAGGCGCCTACATAGCCCAACAGCTGGTTGGTTTGCATCTGAACGCTGGAGTTTTGGACGCGCAATAGAGATTGCTGTGCACTAATGACAGTGCTGTAGTCATTTTGACCTGCTTTGTAGCGCTCGAGCGCTAACTCAGCAGCACTTTGGGCCGCTACCACTGATTTTTTCAAATCCTCAACGGAACTCTTTGAAGTTGAAATCGTAATGAGCGATTCTTCAACCTCTTTTTGCGCCATCAAAACTTGATTTTGATATGCCAATACGCTTTGTTGGAAAACGGCATCCTGCACTCTTATTTGATCAATGATCGCGCCACGATAAAAGAGTGGAAAGACCAAGCCTCCAGTTAAACCAGAAGAGGTGTTGCCCCAAGAAAACATCGGGCCTTGATTAACACTGCCGTAATTTGAAGTTGCAAAACCAAATATGCCGCCCAAGGTAAAACTAGGAAAGAGTGCCGCCTTGTTGACACCAATGAGAGCAGACTGGGCAGCAGCAGCATATTCTGCCTGCAAGACGTCTGGACGGCGGCGCAAAAGGTCTCTCGGGATGCCCACGCCAAGCTCAGGAGGTGGTTTTAAAGTACCCTTGGTGGCGCCGAAGTGTTTGGCATAGTAATCAGGCGGCTCACCCAATAAAACACTTAATGCATATTCCGATTTTCTAAGGGAGGCAATCAGGGGTGGAATCTCAGACTTAGTCTGTTCATATTGAGAGGTGGCCTGACTCAAGTCCAGCATGGAAGTCGCGCCATAATTAAAACGCGCTTTGGCAATCCGCAAGCTCTCAGCCTGGAGCGCCAGATTGGTCTTGGCTACCTCAATGAGTGCCTCGTTATTACGCACGTTGATATAGGCATTTGCAACATCTGCACTAATGGATACATCAGAGGCATAGTAAGCCGCCACAGCCGATAAATAGCTCGACAGATTACTCTCTACACCACGACGCAATTTACCCCAGAAATCAATTTCCCAATTAGCCTGTACTACTACGTTTTTGGTAATTAGATTGTTAGAGTTATTGGTGATCTCTTGGAAAACACTATTTCGGTATTGAGCAGATGAAGCGCTCAGTTCCACTGTTGGCAGAACCGATGCATCACTCACGCCTAACTGCGCTTGCATTTGGAAAACACGCAATGCAGCTTGTTGCAGGGTCAAATTTTGACTGGATGCCTTTTCAAGCAATTTGGTCAAAGTGGGGTCATCAAAACTAGCCCACCATTGTGTGGGATTTAAGTAGGCATTCTGTGATTCAGGGATAGCCGCAGTAAATTCAGAACTGGTAGGCTTGTTAAAAGTAGTTTCAACCTTGCTTGTAGGGCGAGCAAAATCGGGGCCAACCATCATGCATGATGTCGCAAACAAAGTGGAGCCCATTCCAACCAATATGAGCTTTAGAGGCTGAAACAATTGCTTCATAAATAGACGACAGTTTTCCGATGATTGATATGACACATTCTGCATTACTTTTGGGCTATGAACGGCTTTTTTCAGCACTTATATTGACGATACCATGAATAGACAAACAGGCGAATCCATCTCACATCCTTTCTGGGGTGCTCCTATTGAGCCCTACGAGCCAAGCCCCTGTGGCATCATAAGCGTATGACCAGCGAGCTCTACAAGTCCCTCACTAGCAAGCGCCCTAGCATTCGAGAAAGACTCGATCACGGAAAATCGATACGTAAGCTAGTAAATCGATCTTCGCTGGCCGAATTTACCATCAAAGCCAAGCGCCAAACCCCCATAGATATTCTGCTTGAACAGGCAAAAACCCGCATTCCTGAATATGTCCCAATACGCCATGCTCGGATGGCGGCAAATCCATTTGCGTTTTTTCGTGGGGGTGCCGGCATTATGGCCACAGATTTGGCAACGACTCCAAGCCCCCCTATTACCGTGCAACTGTGTGGCGATATGCATGTTAGTAATTTTGGATTCTTTTCCACAACAGAGCGCCAACTGGTATTTGGCATTAACGACTTTGATGAAACTCTACCCGGTCACTTCGATTGGGATTTAAAACGTCTGATAGCCAGTGCAATGATTGCATCACAAATGCTTGGCCAAGACCAGGCATACGGAGAAATGATTGTTCGCAATATCTCCAGCACCTACCGACGCTATTTGAATGAATACGCCCATACCCCTTTCATCGATTTAACACGCGCCTATCTTGATGAAAGCAGGCTGTTAAAGCATGCTGATCGCAGCACACCTGCTGCTCAAAAGATGTTCTCGAAGCTAGTCAATAAGGCAAAAAATAATACCAATTGGGGGGTCGTTGGCAAATTAACTGAAAAAACGCCCTTGGGTGTTCGCTTAATTAATCAGCCACCCTTAATAGAGCATCTAAAAGTCTCCATCCATGGCCATAAGATTACAGAGCTAAATGATGCGGGGTTTAATTCCTATGCGCAGTCCCTCTCAGCGGATCGCAAACAGCTTTTGATGCGCTACAAATTAGTCGACTGGGCCCGTAAGGTTGTTGGGGTTGGCAGTGTAGGCACAGCCTGCTGGGTTTTATATATGGAAGGGGCTTCTGAAAATGACCCTCTTTTTCTGCAAAGCAAGCAAGCGCAACCTTCAGTTCTAGCACCCTTTTTTCCAGAGAACACCTACTCCTCTCAAGGTGAAAGAGTGGTACTCGGTCAACGATTAATCCAAGGCGCGCCTGATGCTTTTTTGGGGTTTGGTCAAACAAAAGAAGTTGATTTTTACATTCGACAGTTGCGGGATATGAAGGGCGGTATTTCCATTAGCACAGATGATATTGGTGTCGATGAATTCCCCCCCTTTGCAAAACTATTCGGCTGGGCTTTAGCCAATGCACATGCTCGTTCAGGAGATCCTGCCGTGCTAGCTGGATATTGTGGCCGAGGTGAAGCTTTAGATGATGCGCTTGTTGCTTTTTCAATTGCATATAGCAAACAAAACGCTGCCGATTACGACACCTTTTTGCATGCAATCAAGACGGGCAAAATTACCTGCGCCAAAGACAATAACTAAGATCAAATAAAAAGGTGTCAGCACATGTACTTGATTAATCTGCTCTACGTCAATAATACGAATATCCCCGCATGGGTCATGTGCCTCATCGCAGTATGCATATCAGTATCGTTTTGCCTAATAGGATTATTTGTCTTTAAAAAATTGCTGACACATTCATTTAATAAAGCAAATAATGATTGCATCAGTCTTTCTTTAGGAACAGTAGGATTATTTAGTTCAGTGTTAATTTCCTTAATCGTTATTAACACATGGAACTCTTATAATGACACCGACACGATCGTCAATGCCGAGGCGCGCAAGGTAGAAGATTTTTATCACCTATCACAGGGCATGCCTGAGCCGATTAAATCTCAATTAGCCAGTGATATTAGTGAGTATATCGAGGTTGTTACCAAAGAAGAATGGCCGGCAATGGTTGCAAATGAAGCTATTCCAGATAAAGCTAGATTGATTATCATCCGCAGTAGAGAGCGTTTGCTCCACTATAAAACGAATGATCTAGTAATAGCTAACACAGAATCGAAGCTACTAGACAGAATTAGTGAGCTCTTTGATGCTCGGCGTGATCGCACCCTCTCAACTAAAAATCACGTACCACCTGTTATTTGGGCAGTCATGTTCTTATCTGGATTTTTAACGATTGCTGTAAGCTATCTTTACACTGCAGAGAGTTTTGCTATGCATCTGATATCAACTGGATTCATCTCTGCATCCTTGGCAGCAACACTATTTCTTATTGTGATCTTTGGACACCCCTTCCAGGGAAGATTAAGAATTGAGCCTACTGAAATGATTAATTTTGCAAGTCAAAATCTTCCACATGCAATCGATTTTACGACCCAAGGGGCCACTAACAAACTGCATAAATAGTGCAAAGGTAACGATGAGTAAGAAAAAGGTAGTGGATTTCTATTTCAGCTTTGTATCCCTCTATACCTATATTGGTTATGAAGCATTTCAAGATCTAGTGCAGCGCCTAGATTTAGAGGTAAATTACAAACCGATTGATCTGCATGCGATCTTTACAGCTAGCGGGGGACTGCCCGTTAGCAAAAGACCGCCGCAAAGACAATCCTATCGCTTGGTTGAAATGCAGCGCTGGGCATTGATCAGAAATATTCCCTTGGTATTAAAACCAAAATATCATCCCTGTAGCGCTGAGATTGGACATCGCATGCTACTGGCTTCAATAGCCAATCAACAAGATATCAAAGATTTTGTTGGTAATGCATTAAAAGTACTCTGGGTTGATGACCTTAATCTCGCAGATCCCGATGTGATGATTGCAGTAGCAAATCGCTCCGGCTTGAATGGGCCAGCACTATATGAGCAGAGTAAGGCGGGGTCTATTACTGAAAAGATGAATGCCCTTACGCAAGAGGGTCTTGAAAAACAGGTCTTCGGTACACCTTTCTTCATTTGTGAAGGTGAGCCTTTTTGGGGGCAGGATCGTCTTGAAATGCTTGAGGACTTCATTATCTCTGGACGACAGCCAATACCCAGCCCCATCATTACCTAGTCACTGGCCAACAGAATCAACTACCATTGACTTGGATTGGCGCGCCTCCAAGCACGCGCCAGATATTGATAATCCCCTTTAAATGCCAGCTCTGGAGATTGATCAATTAGCGCTCCAGCCTCCATATGCATCAGATTTTTTGAAAATGGTTGAGCAACGCTATTTTCATCGCGCTTCATGATGTAATCTGGGTTTAATTCAGAAGTGTGACTTAAGCCCGCAGCCATCAGAATTTCAGAAAGGGCATGGAGTGTATTTTGATGGTAGTGATAAACACGCTGACCCTTATCAATTGGATCAAGGGCTTTTTGCCTCAGCTGGTTTTGTGTTGCCACCCCAGTAGGGCACATGTCGGTATTGCAGGTGCGCGATTGAATGCAGCCAATCGCAAACATGAAGCCACGTGCTGAGTTACACCAATCGGCGCCGATAGAACACACTCTTACAATATCAAATGCGGAAATAATTTTTCCAGCAGCGCCAATTCGAATAATGTCCCGCAAGTTGGCGCCAATTAAAGTGGCGTGGATTAATCTTAAGCTATCCCGCATGGGCATACCAATATGATCTATGAACTCCACTGGAGCTGCTCCAGTACCTCCCTCACTACCATCCACCACAATAAAATCTGGAGTCAATTTGGTTTCGATCATCGCCTTTAATATGGCGAACCAATCCTCTGGTTTTCCCACGCACATCTTGAAGCCCACTGGCTTACCATTTGACTTCTCTCTCAATGTGGCTATGAATTGAAGCATTTCGACTGGGCTATTAAATGCAGTATGGCGACTGGGAGAGATGCAATCGACCCCCATTGGTACTCCGCGTGTTTGCGCAATTTCTGGGGTAATTTTAGCGGCCGGTAAAATACCACCATGCCCAGGTTTTGCGCCTTGAGATAACTTAATCTCGATCATTTTGATTTGCGGATCAGAAGCCACGTGGATAAACTTATTCATATCAAAGTGCCCGTCTTCGGTTCTACAGCCAAAATATCCAGAACCAATCTCCCAAATGAGATCCCCATCATGTACTTTGTGATATTCAGATACTGATCCCTCGCCAGTATCCTGAGCAAACCCACCCAACTTTGCACCTTTATTTAATGCCAGAATGGCATTGGCTGATAAAGATCCAAAGCTCATAGCTGAGATATTAAATACCGAAATTGAATAAGGTTGCGTACAGGTCTCGCTACCAATGCTGACACGCAAATCATTCGGCTTGATTGCCACCTGTGATGGAGAATTCGAATAACTCAACCATTCATAGCCATTGCGATACACATTTTCAATGGTTCCAAATGGTCTTTGATCGGATAAATTTTTGGAGCGTTGATAAACCAAGGCGCGCTGGTTTCGTGAAAAGGGTAATTTTTCACTATCCGACTCGAGAAAATATTGTCGTATCTCTGGACGAATGAACTCAAGCCAAAAACGCAAGTGCCCAATGATTGGATAGTTTCGCAAAATTGCATGCTTTTTTTGTAATTGATCTATTACCCCAACTACACTGAGAGCAAAGAAAATACATAAAGGAATCAAAATATTTTTAGAGGCTCCCTCCAAAACAAGGAGGACTCCAAAATAGAGGCTCATGGCAATTGATAATTGCCAAACAAAGTAACGAGTCATAATTTTCCTGTCATTATTTAGTCACCATACAAAAAGAATGTGACAGTCAGTTACATTTAGACACACTTTTTTCAGAATAAGCACATTTGTAAGAATTAAAATAGCCTATGGCGGAATGGCAGAGTGGCTAGGCTAAGAGGGCACATCTAAATAACCTGGTTCGATGCCAGGTTTCCACCCGCAATTCAATAGCTTTGCTTATGCTTGGTCATTACGGTAAGTGCCCTCATACTCTCGCTCCTCTAACCGCTCTAATTCTAAAGCGCGCTCTCTCAGCAATAACTCCCCTTCCGAAAGGGTCTTGCTAGCAGGCTGCAGCTGATCTTGATTTGTGGTTTTTTGCATTACAAAATAAGTGGGTTAATGAAAAAGCCCTACACCCTCAATCAAATCAGCCAGCCTTACCAGTGACTGAAATGCCTTTGAGCCATCAACCTCAACATCCTCCCAGTTGAATTCTAAGGAAAAGTGGGCCGATTCAATAATCAACTCATAACTAAATGAGGCTTTATTCAAAGTTTTTTCAGAAGGGTCTAACATTACCGGCGCCGAAACAGATTCAATTGCATCAATAAATTGATGCACCTGGTCAATAGAAAGCTCTTTGCTATGCAACACATCATCCGTTCGCTTGACGGTAATTTTTGGATTCTCATCAATCGTCACCTCATATTGATTGAGCCCCAATTCAACCCATGCAGTTAACTCAATTGAGATCGGATATGTTTTCATGTAAGCATCCCTGACTAGATACCCATCAATCTACACCTCCTCAACCCAGCTGTATAGAGCCAAGCGATAAATAAAAATATGATCCCTAATAAACCATTTGGAAGTGCAAATTTACTTAAATAGTGTCGCTAAAAAAGCATCGACCTTTTGGGCTGCCTTCGTTCGAGCGTCTTCGTCAGCGCCAACATGGGGATTGAGCTCAATGCAACTATCCGTGTATTTAAACTCCTGATTGGTCTGGGCGTTGATTAATACGCCCTTAGTCTTCTCAACAATATGGCAATTTCTTGCCGTTTGCGCGTCTTTGGAAACACTTGGGGGTGTAGTGCCTAAAGGAGAGTCAAATGCATGAGGTCCGAAGTCATACTCGTCAAGCTCAACATCTTGATTTGCAACTTTCAGTTTTTCGACATATGACCTGCAAGATGCAATGGGATTGTAATCATCTGTCTTGCCATGATGCAGTCGGATAGGCTTGCCAGTTGTCTTTTCATCAGTGATATAACTTGTGCCACAGTCAGCGTAAAACGGGATGTGCGCTACAAATTGTGTCCCACTCTGATTCCACGTGTCATTAAAGCGCTGCAGACTTGAGAAGAGCGCGGCCTGACCGCCCCTGGAAAAACCCATCATCACAAATCTACTAGCATCCAAACGTGGATGTTTCGCCAGAATCTCCATCGCTCTATAGCTATCAAGAACCATATTCAGTCTTCCAAGCGATGCTTGATTTGGCCCAACTATCGTTAAACCCCTGCCAGTAAAACTATCCATGCTAAAGGTGGCATAGCCTTCTGCTAGAAAATGGTTTGACCAAAAATCAATATTAGATGCCATTCCGCTAGAACCATGAACCAGGAAGATCACCGGGATTTTTGCGCTCACTGGCTTTGGAGGGAAACGCAAAATCCCTCCGACGTTCACTTCTTTGCCATTTTTATCGCCAAGCAAAAACTGCTTATCAGTTAAATTTAATGTCGCAATAGTGTAAATCTCAGAACGGGCTGCTATCCCAGTAAGGTCTGCAGCGCCAGAAGCCAGAGAGATGACAGTTAAAGCCAAAAGGCAAAGGGATTTGATCAACATATCTAGCCAGATTTTTTGATTAATGAAAATTGATTGTAGGATAGCTAGATTAAAATTGCCAATACTTCAATAGGGTAAAGATATGACTAATGAAACCGATTACTCACCGCCAAAAGTCTGGACTTGGGAGCAACCCAATGGCGGTAAGTTTGCCAATATCAATCGCCCTACTGCTGGCTCACGGCAAGAAAAAGAGCTGCCGATTGGTCGCCATCCTCTTCAGCTTTACTCTATGGGTACGCCAAATGGGGTGAAGGTAACGATCATGTTAGAGGAGCTACTTGCCCTGGGTCACTCTGGCGCAGAGTACGACGCTTGGCTCATTCGGATTAGTGATGGCGATCAATTCGGATCGGATTTTGCGAACATTAATCCAAACTCAAAAATACCCGCACTACTAGATCACAGCGTCTCTCCCCCACTCCGCGTATTTGAGTCTGGCTCTATCTTGCTTTATCTCGCCGAAAAGTTTGATGCTTTTCTTCCCAAAGATCTTGCTGGAAGAACCGAAACCATGAATTGGCTTTTCTGGCAAATGGGAAGTGCCCCTTATTTGGGTGGAGGCTTTGGTCATTTTTATGCTTATGCGCCATACAAAATGGAATACCCCATCGATCGTTTTGCAATGGAAGCCAAACGGCAACTGGATGTACTAGACCAACGCCTTGCACAAAGCACCTATCTTGCTGGCCCAGATTACACCATCGCTGATATTGCAGTATTCCCCTGGTATGGAGCCTTGGTGAAGGGCTTCTTATATGGGGCCGCAGAATTTTTAAGCGTACATGAATACAAAAACGTCTTGCGTTGGGCTGATGCCATTCTTGAGCGCCCAGCTGTCAAGCGCGGTCGAATTGTGAATCGAACCTGGGGTGAACCTTCCGAGCAATTGCTTGAGCGACATGATTCAAGCGACTTTGATGGTAAGTCTCTCTAAAGCAAAATGCCAACCCCCGGGTTGGCATTTTTAATTACAGGCATTACTCAATGATCTATCTGCCGCCACTAACATCTATACAAGCGCCCGTAACATAAGAAGCTTGATCAGACAGAACCCAGAGTACTGCATTTGCAACTTCCTCTGCAGTACCAACTCGTCCAATCGGAATCATTGGGCCGGCTTCTTTAACGCGATCTGGCTCGCCACCACTCGCATGAATCTCAGTATCGATTATTCCAGGTGATATTGCATTGACTCGAATACCCTCACCGGCAACTTCTTTTGCCAATCCCGTTGTCAAAGTATCAATGGCTGCCTTAGATGCAGCGTAGTCAACATACTGCCCCGGGGAACCCAAACGAGATGCAATCGAAGAAATATTCACAATGACGCCGCCATGACCACCTGATTGAGTTGACATCCGCAAGACGGCTTCACGTGAACACAAGAAGCTACCAAATACATTAGTGGCAAACATTTTTTGCAGTCGATCTAAATGCATTTCTGAAACGCGCGCTTTTTGATCCACAATGCCCGCGTTATTTACAAGGGCTGTAATAGTGCCTAAATGTTGATCTACCTCCCTAAACATCTTCAATACATCGCCCTCATTGCTCACATCAGCCTGGATCGCCAATGCTAGACCACCTTGCTGTTGAATGGATTGAGCCAGGGCATGAGCTTCATTCGCAGCATGCAGATAATTAATTGCAACCGCATAGCCTGCTTTAGCTGCAAGCCGAACGATGGCTGCCCCAATGCCTCTGGCACCGCCTGTTACAAGCAATATTGGTTTACGTCCTTGAGACATATACATTCCTCATATGGCATTAGTCTAAATAGGTTGGATGTTTTTGCATCACTGTTATAAATAACTCAGATTCAATCAAAAAATTTAACCATCTCTTAACAAAAGGAATTGGCAATCGCTCAAACTCCTGTGGATTGACCATGGAAAACTGTCTGATGAACGGAAAAATAGCCACATCTACGTAAGTGAGCTCCTCACCCATTAAATAAGAATGAGATTGCAGCACCATTTCCATGGGTAGGAGCATCAAATCTATAGCCTTCCCCAATACTTCTGCTTGATTAAGCTCAGGGTATCTATTGGGATATTTATATTGGTCTAACAGCCTTTTAAATGGTCCGTCGTTTTTCTCAATCCAGGCATTTGCACTGTTCGGATCAACCAAGCCCCAAGCATCTCGATCTGAATGCTGCAACGCCCATTGCATGATATCCATGCTTTGATCCAACACTGCCCCGTCAACACACAATACTGGAACCGTGCCCTTGGGAGACGCAAACAACATTGATCGGGGTTTATTTCGCAATGTAATCTCACGATGCTCCACCTCAATGCCAGCGTAGTGTAGGGCCATGCGCGCACGCATAGCATATGGACAACGGCGATAAGAATACAAAATGGGCTTCATTACTTGATGATGATACTCAATGCCCGATTTAGGCACCGGAAAGAAAAAAACCACCCGGAGGTGGCTTATTTTCGTTTACTGGAATTAGTATGTCTTATAGGAGAGGTATTTTCCTGACAAAACCACTTGCACACGATCACCTTTTGGATCTGGCTCGCGCTGAATATCCATGGAGAAATCAATTGCACTCATGATGCCATCACCAAACTCTTCATGAATGAGCTCCTTGATAGTGGTACCGTATACATTCACAATCTCATACCAGCGATAAATCAATGGATCTGTTGGTACGCTAGTTGGTAACGAGCCCTTATAAGGAACAATTTGTAGCCAAGCCATTTCTTCATCAGTTAAATCAAATAAGCTACCAGCAACCTCGGCTTGCGACTTGGTAAAGGTCATTTGACCCAAACATGCTGCCGTTACCCACTCTTTTGATTCGCCAATTGATTTAGCGATCTCACTCCACTTCATTCCTTTGCGAACTTTTGCCTCTATGATCTTCTGCGTTACGACTGAACGATCCATCTTTTTCTCCTTAATTGAAATCTGCGTTTATTACATTTCTGGGGTATCAATACCAGGCAATACTATGACAGGACTGTAGCCATCCAATTCTCCCTTAGCGCCCTTCATCTGCAAATCTTTGGAGCGATTTACTAAAAAGTCAACCAAGTGATTGCGCATCGGGTAATACATTGAATCATGATGCAAGCTCGCTCTTTTGCGTCCTTTTGGTAAGGTATTAATAACAATCTCAGCAATCCGAGCATTTGGGCCATTACTCATTAAGAGTATTTTGTCTGAAAGCAAAATAGCTTCATCAACATCATGTGTAATCATGAATACCGTCTGATGAGTTTGCTTACATATTTTCAATAACTCATCTTGAATCACGCCACGCGTTAATGCATCCAAGGCACCAAATGGCTCATCAAGCAAGAGCATTTTGGGCTCAATTGCAAATGCTCTGGCAATACCAACTCGCTGCTTCATGCCACCAGATAACTCTGATGGCTTTTTGTTTTCTGCATTAACCAAACCAACCAATGCTAAATATTTTTTAGCATGCTCAATAATCTGGGTTTTTGACCAATTGGGATACTTGGATTTAACGGCAAAGCAAACGTTTTGTAGCACGCTCATCCAAGGCATCAAAGCGTGACCCTGAAAGACAACCCCGCGCTCGAGGCTAGGCCCTTCAATATGTTTGCCCAACATAATTGCAGTACCACTACTGGCCTCTTCCAGACCAGCCAGTACATTCAAAATGGTAGTCTTGCCACAGCCTGAGTGGCCGATGATGCAAACGAACTCACCACGCTCAATTTCAAAATTAATCCCCTCAAAAACTGGGGGCGCATCGGTGTTATAAGATTTTGAAAGGCCCTGAACCTTTAGGAAAGTGTTTTCAATCGACATAGGAAACCGCCTTTTGTAGCTTGGCGAATGCCATGTCAAGCAACATTCCCACAATACCAATCATGAGAATTGCAAAAATAACGCTGGAGAGTGATAAGTTATTCCACTCATTCCATAAAAAATATCCGATTCCTGTCCCACCTACGAGCATTTCGGCAGCAACTATCACCAGCCATGCAATACCCATAGAAATACGCATTCCCGTCAAAATAGTTGGTGCGGCTGCAGGCAGAATAACTAAAAATGCCTTACGCAAAGGGGAAACTTCTAGCGTCTTGGTCACGTTTAACAATTCTTTGCGAACATTGGCAACTCCAAATGCTGTATTGAGCAACATTGGCCAAATAGAACAGATAAAGATTACGAAGATTCCGGAAGCAGAAGAATCCTTGATCGTATAAAGCGCAATCGGCATCCAAGCTAAAGGTGAGATTGGTTTTAGTATCTGGATGAAAGGATTAAAAGCTTGATATGCCAATGGAGACATGCCAATTAAAAAACCAAACGGGATTGCAATAAGCATTGCCAAGAAGAACCCGAGCCCCACTCTCAGCAAAGAGTAGCCCAACTGTATGCCAATGCCTTTGTCATTTGGCCCATTGTCATAAAAAGGGTGTGAGAGCTGGGTGTATATCGTCTCACCGACCTGAGTGAGGGTTAGGAACCCCGACTTTGGAGTCGATCCGCCATCACCCTGCCCCATCAAGCTACTATATTCATTAGCAGCAGCAGAATTTTCCACTGATGCCGCTTTTTGAGTGGTGGCCAGATGCCATACAAACAAACAGGTAAATAGAATACCAATTGAAAGAATGGCGCCTCTTACTTTTACAGATAACTTTTTCATTCAATATTCTGCTTATGTCTTAGCGATCGGAAAAGATTTAAGGTATGCAGCTGGCTGGCTTGGATCAAATTCTTTACCCATAATCTTGGACTTCTTATAACCTGCTTTAGCT
>Ga0364893_10377_pt1 | contig 21317 bp, 19 predicted proteins | sample ExccelJu500001D3_FD_206943 | JGI IMG/M metagenome (GOLD analysis project Ga0364893, IMG submission 206943) | Enriched cells from Trout Bog Lake Hypolimnion, Wisconsin, USA - BchlTB.July16.5000.01.D3 | ecosystem: Environmental > Aquatic > Freshwater > Lake > Hypolimnion/Profundal zone | place: USA...
GGCATGAGGTGCTAGCTCGGTTGCTGCCGTTGCCAACATTTCAGGATATTCAGCCAAGCGTCTCAAAAGATGATCAGAAGCTTTGCTATTGAGTAAAGATAAATCTGCAGTCATCAACTCACTAGGCTGACCACCCCACTGTTGGAGGATGGAACAAATCCGTGCGTGGGCATATTGCACATAAAACACAGGGTTCTCATCATTTTGTTGCAGAGCTAAATCAATGTCGAATACGAATTCAGTATCAGCTTTGCGCGAAATTAAGAAGAAACGCACTGCATCACGACCACGCTGCAAAGCAAGGGCACGATCTGCCTCGTTCATCTCATCACTAACACCACCAGACCATTCAACCAGATCTCGGACGGTGACATAAGATCCTGCGCGCTTAGAAATCTTCACTTCCTCGCCATTACGCATCACGGTTACCATCTTATGCAAGACATACTCAGGATAGGTTTTGGGAATAGTCCATCCACGCTTTTGTGCTACGCCCTGAAGACCTGAGCGAACTCGTGCGATCGTACCGTGGTGATCGCTTCCCTGAACATTAATCACTTTCTCAAAGCCACGTTGCCACTTGCTGGTATGGTAGGCAACATCGGGCACAAAGTAAGTAAAGCTTCCATCGGACTTACGCATCACTCGATCTTTATCGTCTCCATCCGAAGTCGTATTGAGCCATAAGGCGCCCTCAGACTCATAGGTCTTTCCGACCTGACTTAAGTCTTGCACGATTTGAGCAACACTGCCATCGGTATATAAAGAAGATTCAAGATAGTAACAATCAAATTGCACACCAAACGTTTTAAGATCAATATCTTGTTCATTGCGCAAATAGGCAACTGCAAACTGACGAATTGCCTCAAAGCGATCTTCTGCGGAAGCGCTTGATATATCTGCTGCAGACCCTTTAAATGCCTGTGCAATATCAGCAATATATTCGCCGTTATAAGCCTGATCCGGCCACCCTGAATCGCCAGGCTTTAGTCCATCAAGACGTGCCTTAACTGATAGCGCCAGATTGGCGATTTGTACGCCTGCATCGTTGTAATAAAACTCTCGATGTACACGTATACCTTGGGTAGCTAATAAATTAGCTAGAGCATCACCAAGTGCGGCCTGTCTTCCATGTCCAACATGCAAAGGGCCCGTTGGGTTAGCAGAGACAAACTCGATCATGGCTTTAGGAGAATTTGGGCCAGCCGGGACAACTCCAAAAGCTTCGCCAGCAGTCAAGACCTCATTGATCACCGAAGTCTTAGCTGCATTACTCAAACGGAAGTTAATAAATCCTGGACCAGCAATCTCACAAGCTTGAATTAACTCATCATAGCCAGCCTGTATTTTGAGGCGCTCGACTAGAGCTTGAGCCAATTCCCGAGGATTCATTTGCCATGCTTTAGCAATCTGTAGTGCAATATTGCAAGCAACATCACCATGTTCAACCGCTTTAGGCCGCTCTAGGCGTGGCTCAGCCGGCTGCGCTTGGCCATGCTCTAGGGCCAAACTCTTTAAAGCGGCGCTCAGCATTGCGACTAAACGATTTTTATTGGTTAACAACATAGAAGAGTGAGTTTATCAGGTGGTAAGCTGTCAGAATGATCTATCAATTTCGCTCCAAGGCGGGTCCCGATGTCATTATGCTCAGCGATTTGACTGAGCGGATTTTTACCATCCTGGGGCGGCAACTCGAAGCTCAGGGCATCTTTACCGTTGAGCAGCTCCCCAGCTTAATCACTGCGCTAGAAACTGCTATTTTGAACGACCTAGAAGAGCGCAAAGAAAACGATAAACCCAAAATAAGTGATCGCTTGGGGCAGCGCGCATATCCTTTTTTAGAACTCCTTAAACAGTCCAACGCTAAAGAAGAGCCGGTAATGTGGGGTGTTTAGGCTAATTTAGCTTAATCAAGTGAGCTGGATAATTGGCGCCGAACCTCTTCAATAGCCTCACCACGACGCAGCGCTAAATCAGCTAACTGGTCTTCAGAAACCTTACCCACATTAAAGTAACGGGCCTCAGGATGGGCGAGGTAAAAACCGCTCACACTCGACGCTGGATTCATGGCCATCGATTCAGTCAAAGTCATTCCAATGTCTTCTGAACCCAAAACCCGTAATAAATCTTTTTTTACTTCATGTGCAGGGCAAGCGGGGTAACCAGGAGCCGGACGAATGCCTCGATACTCTTCATCGATCATTTGCTCATTGGTCAACATCTCATCGGTAGCGTAACCCCATAAATCGGTTCGTACTCGATGATGCATTAGCTCGGCAAAAGCCTCAGCCAATCGATCGGCCAAGGCCTTCAACATAATTGCACTGTAGTCATCATGCTTAGCCTGAAACTCAGCCACTTTCTTTTCAACACCATGACCAGTGGTGACAGCAAAGCATCCCAGATAATCAGCAACACCAGAATCCTTGGGAGCAACATAATCCGCTAAACAACGATTGGGGCGACGTACTCCATCGACAATTGGACGCTCGGATTGTTGGCGTAAGTTATGCCACACGAATAAAGGATGCTCTTTCGACTCATCGCTATATAAAACAATATCATCGCCAACTGTAGCGGCTGGGTAAAACGCTACTACAGCGTCAGCTTGTAACCACTGCCCCTGAATGAGTTTTTTCAATAAGACTTGGGCATCTTCAAAGACTTTGCGAGCCTCAACTCCAACGACCTCGTCATCCAAAATTGCTGGAAACTTGCCAGCTAAATCCCAAGTTTGAAAAAATGGTGTCCAGTCAATGTACTTGGCAATCTCACTGAGGGCAAAGTTCTTAAACACTCTACGCCCAATAAATTTGGGCTTTTCTGGCGTGTAATGCGCCCAATCAATTAATTCACGATTCTTGCGGGCTGCTTCCAACGAAATGGTTGGGGCTGCCTTTCGATTGGCGTGCTGCTTACGAATCCGCTCATAGTCATCGCGCAAATCTTGAATGAACTTCTTCGCACTCTCATCCGATAGCAAACTCGATGCCACAGAAACTGAGCGTGACGCATCAGGTACATAGACTACTGGACCGTCATAGTGAGGAGCAATCTTGACTGCAGTGTGCACGCGCGAGGTAGTAGCGCCACCAATCATGAGCGGAATCTGCTTCTCACGGAAATATGGATCACGCTGCATTTCTTGCGCGACATAGGTCATCTCTTCTAAAGATGGGGTAATCAAGCCCGATAAGCCTACGATGTCTGCATTCTCATCTTTCGCCTTCTGCAAAATTTGAGCACAGGGCACCATCACACCCATATTGGCCACTTCAAAGTTATTACATTGCAAAACCACCGTCACAATATTTTTACCAATGTCGTGCACATCGCCCTTGACGGTAGCCATCACAATTTTGCCCTTTGCTTTAGCTTCTCCTCCAGCAGCAACATGCTGACGCTTCTCTTCTTCAATATAAGGAATCAGCAAAGCAACAGCTTGCTTCATGACGCGAGCGCTCTTTACGACTTGGGGCAAAAACATCTTGCCTTCTCCAAATAGATCACCAACTACATTCATGCCATCCATTAATGGACCTTCGATCACCTCGATCGGTCTGCCACCACCGCCCATGATCTCGGCTCGTAATTCTTCGGTATCTTCTTCAATAAAGCTGGTAATGCCGTTAACTAAAGCATGCGTTAAACGGGATCGCACAGGATCATCACGCCAAACCAAGTTCTCGACCTGTTTTGTACCATCGCCTTTAAATTGATCAGCGATGGCCAACAATCTCTCGGTTGGAGTCTGACCATCTTTTTCTTTAAAGCGATTGAGAACAACATCTTCAACTCGCTCTTTGAGCTCGGGGTCGAGATCCTCATAAACACCCAACTGACCCGCATTGACGATACCCATGTCCATGCCGGCTTTAACAGCGTGATATAGAAAAACGGTATGAATCGCTTCACGAACCCGTTCATTGCCTCTAAAGGAGAAGCTCACATTAGAGACGCCACCACTAATCTTGGCGCCGGGTAAGTTTTCCTTAATCCAGCGAGTCGCATTAATGAAATCCACCGCATAGTTATCGTGCTCTTCAATACCAGTAGCAATCGCAAAAATATTGGGATCAAAAATAATGTCTTCTGCCGGAAATCCCACTTCATTGACGAGGATGTCATAGCAGCGCTTACAAATCTCCGTTTTGCGCTCATAGGTATCTGCTTGACCCTGTTCATCGAAGGCCATTACTACTGTGGCGGCACCATAACGACGAATCAATTTTGCCTGCGCCCTAAAAGATGCTTCGCCTTCTTTTAAGGAAATCGAGTTAACAATTGGCTTGCCTTGAATACATTTCAGGCCGGCTTCAATCACACTCCACTTTGAGGAGTCAATCATGATCGGTACACGAGCAATATCGGGTTCTGAGGCAATGAGATTGAGGAAGCGTGTCATCGCTGCTTCAGAATCCAACATGGCTTCGTCCATATTGATATCAATAATCTGAGCGCCATTCTCAACTTGCTGTCGAGCAACCGTTAAGGCCTCATCAAATTGATTATTCAAAATCATGCGTGCAAAAGCTTTTGAGCCGGTAACGTTGGTACGCTCGCCGATGTTTACAAAGCGTAAGTCTGCTGAAAGATTGAAGGCCTCAAGACCGGAGAGCTTCATCGTCATTCATCCACCTCAACAGTTTCCCGATAAAACACCCGCGGCTTTCGTTTGGCAACTGCTTGGGCAATTGCCCGAATATGTTCTGGGGTTGTGCCACAGCACCCGCCTACGAGATTGACTAAGCCGTCTTTGGCAAAGCCATCAACCAAACTAGAAGTGATATCCGGCGTTTCATCAAAGCCGGTATCGCTCATCGGATTGGGCAAGCCTGCATTGGGATAGCAAGAGACTGCGGTATTACAGATTTTTGCGAGCTCAGCAATATAAGGGCGCATTAATGCGGCACCTAGAGCGCAATTTAATCCAAAGGTTAAAGGTTGTATATGACGCAGGCTATTCCAGAAAGCTTCAACCGTTTGTCCAGAAAGAATCCGGCCCGAGGCATCGGTCACCGTGCCAGAGATCATCACAGGCAAGCGCTCACCGGTTTCTTCAAAAAATTCATCCAAAGCAAACAAAGCCGCTTTTGCATTTAAGGTATCAAAAATTGTTTCGACTAAGAACAAGTCCACACCACCAGCAAATAATCCCTCTATCTGTTCGCGATAAGAAGCACGTAAAGTATCGAAGTTGACATTGCGTGCGCCTGGATCATTCACATCCGGGGAAATGCTCGCTGTCTTCGGCGTAGGTCCGATCGCGCCCGCAACAAAACGGGGCTTATCTGCGGTGCTGTATTTGTCACAAGCTACGCGCGCTAACCTGGCTGAGACTTCATTCATCTCACGAGCCAATTCTGGCATCTTGTAATCCTCTTGGGCTACCGAAGTGGCGCCAAAAGTATTGGTCTCAATAATGTCAGCGCCAGCCTCGAGATATTCTTCATGAATCTTCTGAATAATTTGGGGCTGAGTGAGAACTAATAATTCATTGTTGCCCTTGAGGTCACCTGGATGCTTCTCAAAACGGGTATTGCCGGGCAGGCCCCGATAATCAGCCTCTGATAACTTGTACTGCTGAATCATGGTACCCATTGCCCCATCCAGAATCAGGATGCGCTGTTTCAATAGCTCAGGCAGCGTCTGACCCCGCGTGTAAGATGGAAAATGGGCTTTAGATTGCATTGTTACCAAACGAAGATTAATCTCTAGAATCCCTTATTCTATCGGCTTTAGCCACTTTTATCTGAATCGGAGCATATATGTTCGGAACTATCCCTGAATTTAATCAAAGCCTTGAAATGTTTAAAACCATGTGGGGTCAAAATGCCGCTGGTCAGATGCCAGGTCAATTTCCCTTTACCGCTGATTCCAGCAAGGCTGGTAATGGTTTTGCTGCTGCATTTCCAGGCCTCGATGTCGATGAGCTAGAAAAACGCATTAAAGACCTCAAGAGCGTCGAAAACTGGCTTAATCTCAATCTCAATATCCTGAAATCAACTATTCAGGGGCTTGAAGTACAACATGCCACCATGATGGCTTTAAAGTCTTTTGGTGATGCTGTTTCAGCCTCAGCGAACGACCTCAAGCAAAAGAGCGCTGCACCTAAGGCTGCGGCTAAACCACGGAAAACCGCAAAACCCCGTCGTCGCAAAGCTGGCGACGCAACTTTCCTCGACGCAGTAGGTAATTCAGATGAGCAATAGATTCACCCATGGCAAAAGTCATTTGGTGAATATCGAGCTCGCGTCTAAATAAGACGGACACGATCTCTCTCGCATGGGCAGGTTTTTGGCAAGCCTCCATCGTTTCTGCCAAGCGTTCATCATGATGTTTCTTGAGCTGAGCTACTCTTACTTTGATTCCTGTAAAAGGTTTGCCATGGGAGGGCAGCACCAAAGTGTCATCAGGCAAAGGTAGAAATCGCTCCAAAGAATCTAAATACAAACCCAATGGATCGGCATCGGGGTCTGCATCGTAGACACTCACATTGGTGGAGATGCGGGGTAATAACATGTCCCCCGATATTAAAACGCCTAAGTCTTTACAAAAAAGAGATGCATGTTCGGGCGCATGTCCAAACCCCATAATGACTTGCCAATCATGTCCCCCAATGATAATTTGCTCGCCATCAATAATGCGACGATATTGTCTTGGTACACCAGGAACCATCTTGCTGTAGTAACTTGAGCGTCCCCGAATTTTTTCTAGGTCTTCTGGAGTGGTCAAACCATGTTTCTGAAAATGATCAGCTGAGCCTCCGCTGCCTGCCCTGTTACCAACTGCAGCCCCGCCCTCTTTGTGACTTAACCACTGCGCTGTCAAATAATCCGTCATTGAAATCCACAGAGGTACATTCCAGCGTTTGCACAACCATTGCGCTAAGCCAATATGATCAGGATGCATATGCGTAACGATCACACGCAAAATTGGCAAGCCTTTTAATTGGGTGGCAAAGATCTGCTCCCATGTTGCTTGAGTCTCTTCATTGGCAATGCCACAATCCACAATTGTCCAACCAGCAATGCCATCAATTTGGTCTTGCAAAAGCCACAAGTTAATATGGTCTAAAGCAAATGGCAGTCGCATTCTGAGCCAATACACTCCTGTTGCCACCTCAATACATTCACCCATCTGAGGTAATTGATCCGCTAAGGGATAATGAATGGCGCGTTCTTGATCTGCTTTGCTTTGACTTTGTGTATTCATATTGATTGGTCTTGCTTTGACAACCGTTCCATCACCTTGTAATAACCATTGCAAAATTGACCCTCACAATGGATATTGCCGTGGTTGTTATCGATCGCTTCCAGAAATCACAAGCTGGTCCGTAATGACTGATGAGGAAAAACTTGCGGTCTACGCCCACATCTCTGAACGTAGACCCAAATAAAATTAGCTTACTTATTTACATCCACAATTAAGCGTCCACGCACATTTCCAGCCATCAACTTTTGTGCATACTCAATAGAGTCGGCCAGGCTGATTTCGTGAGAAATCTCATCTAGTGTTTTTAGATCTAGCAACTTGCTGAGTTGCTCGTAAGCAGCAATCCGTTTTCCACGTGGCACAGTAACGCTATTAATGCCATACAAAGTGACGCCACGCAAAATAAATGGCGCAACGGTTGAAGGAAAGTCCATGCCTTGTGCAAGACCGCAAGCGGCTACCGCGCCATCACTCTTAGTCTGGGCGCAAGCATTTGCAAGAGTATGACTGCCCACACTATCAACCACGGCAGCCCAACGCTCTTTAGCCAGTGGCTTGCCTGGGGCAGATAAGCTTGCGCGGTCAATCACTTCAGTGGCGCCCAGCTTTTTCAAGTAATCTGCCTCTGCCATCCGCCCAGTACTTGCAACTACCTTGAAACCCAACTTACTGAGTAGGGCGATCGCAATGCTCCCAACACCGCCAGCCGCACCTGTCACCAAGACCTCGCCATCACTAGGTTTGGTTCCATGCTTTTCCAGCGCCATGATGCATAACATGGCCGTATACCCAGCAGTTCCAATAGCAAGCGCTTGCTTGGCAGTTAAGCCCTTGGGTAATGGAATCAACCAATCTGACTTCACTCGAGCCTGTTGCGCCAAACCACCCCAATGACCCTCACCTACACCCCAGCCATTCAGAAGCACCATATCGCCCACCTTAAAGTCGGGACTACTGCTCTCCAAGACCTCGCCGGCAAAATCAATGCCGGGCACCATCGGAAAACTCCGTACTACTGGGCCTTTACCGGTAATCGCCAAGCCATCTTTGTAATTTAGGGTGGAATACAGCACTTTTACCCTCACATCTCCCTCAGGCAGGCTAGATTCATCGACTTGAGCCAACTCAGCCCGATACCCCTGATCATCCTTATTTACTAAAATGGCCTTAAACATATCCTATCCTTATATAAAATCCCGTTTTACGATAAACAAACTGCTTAAAAGGTTTATCCTAACAAGCATTATTGACGATGGAAATTACCATGAAAAAAATTCTACTCTTAAGTATTGTTTCAAGCTTCATTCTCACTGGATGCTACCCAACTTCAGTAGACATGTCCCTGGGTAATATGCGTCTGATTACCTCCAGCGCAGATCCTCAAGATACCGAGAACTTTGCCATGAAGACTTGTAAGAACGATTTTTATGAAGGGGCTAGCTTCTTATCTAAGGCTAGCAAAGAATATCGCTTTAAGTGCGTTAAGGCTGAAGAGGATGAAGTCTTGATTCCGATTCCTGGTACCACCATCAACCCAGAAAACACAGCCGGAGCGAAGTGAGTCCCTTTACCTCACAAGAACTTCGCAAGGGCTTTTCTTCTTTTGCAACTGGGGTGACTGTTATCACCTGCTTGGATGACAGTCAACAGGCTCATGGCATCACCATCAGCTCCTTTAATACGGTCTCTCTTGAGCCGCCACTGATCCTGTGGAGCTTAAAAAAGCATTCTCGTTTAATGCCCTTCTTTGAAGTTGGCCATCCACAGTTGATTCACGTTCTTGCAAGAGGCCAAGAAGATCTTGCGATGCATTTTGCTACTGTCAAAGAAAACCAGTTTGATGGCGTCGCTCACCGCATCACTGCAAACGGGCTTACGCAGCTTAATGATTGTGTTGCTTATTACGAGTGCGAGACCATCTCTGTTTATGCGGGCGGCGATCACAATATTATTGTGGCTAAAGTACTTCGGCTCCAAAATCATCCAGAGTGTGAGCCTCTCATTTTTGCCAAGAGCAAATTTGTTGGTCTCGATTTTGTCCAAGACATTTAGTTAGTCAATCTTTTTGCACTGAAAGAAGCTCAATGCTGCGCTTATGGGGTAGACAAAGCTCAATTAATGTTCAAAAGGTCCTATGGTGCCTTGCAGAGCTGGAGCTCAAAGAGGGCGCTGACTTCGAACGTATTGATGCTGGGCTAGAGTTTGGAATAAACCGTAGCTCTGAATACTTAAGCATGAATCCCAATGGTTTAGTGCCCACTTTAGAAGATGGCGAGCTTGTGCTGTGGGAATCTAATACCATCATGCGTTACTTGGTCAGAGCTTACGATGTCAAACAAAGATTCTCGACTGATATTGCTACACAATCTCAGTCCAGTAAATGGTTAGATTGGCAACTCAGTACGATGTGGCCACCCTTGCGAGGCACATTTCTGGGTTTGACTCGCACCCCTGAGGCCCAGCGTAATTACGCATCAATCAAAAAAGGCTACCAAGACACCAATGTGCATCTAGCCATGTTGGATAACATTCTAAGCAAACAAAGCTTCTGTTCTGGAGATCAGTTTCATATTGGAGACATTCCCCTTGGACTTTGTGTCAATCGGTGGATTCTGCTTCACCAGGCCTTCCCAGAAAAAACTGGGCCTAAAGCCGACCTGATTCATATTGATCAATGGCTAAAGCGCCTAGAAGATCAAACGCACTACTCTGAGATCGCCGAAAAAGAATTAAATATAGTTAATCTTGATTAGCTTTATTCAACCGTAACGCTCTTTGCAAGGTTGCGGGGCTTGTCAACATCGGTACCGCGTGCACAGGCAGTGTGATATGCGAGTAGCTGCAAAGGTACAACGTGCAAGATGGGGGATAAATTGCCGTAGTGCTCAGGCAAACGTATGACATGAATTTCGTCAGTGTTCACAATATCAGTATCGTGATCAGCAAATACATAGAGCATTCCGCCACGCGCCTTCACCTCTTGCATGTTCGACTTGAGCTTCTCGAGTAATTCATCCTTTGGCGCGATGGTGACGACGGGCATCTTGTCGGTAACTAATGCCAAGGGGCCATGTTTAAGCTCTCCAGCAGGATAAGCTTCAGCATGAATATAAGAAATTTCTTTGAGCTTGAGCGCACCTTCTAAAGCAATTGGGTAATGCATGCCTCTTCCCAAAAACAGCGCATTCTCACATTTAGCAAAGGCCTCACTCCAAGCAATGATTTGGGGCTCGAGGGCTAAAACGGAATGTAGCGCTTTTGGCAAATGCCGTAACTCTCTTAAGAGTTTCTTTTCTTGATCAGGATTTAATTTACCAGCGCGCTTTGCAATCGATAGGGTCAGTAGGTAAAGCGCGAGTAATTGGGTTGTAAATGCTTTGGTAGATGCAACACCAATCTCAGTTCCAGCCTTGGTCAAAAAATGCCAATCGGTTTCGCGCACCATCGCACTTGAAGCGACGTTACAAATTGCCAGAGTAAAACGATGTCCTAGGCTCTTAGCATGCCGGAGAGCTGCCAAGGTGTCAGCTGTTTCACCCGACTGAGAAACTACAATTACTAGAGTGTTAGGAAAAGACACGGTTTTGCGATAGCGATACTCACTCGCAATTTCTACTTGAGTAGGAATGCCTGCAATCTCTTCTAACCAATACTTCGCAACGCAAGCCGAGTAATAACTTGTACCGCAGGCCAAAATCAAAATCTGATCAAAAGTATTCCAATCTGCTGGCTTCGCTCCAAATAATTCAGGTCCAAATTGAGTAATGTTGGCAAGGGTATCGCCGATTGCACGAGGTTGCTCAAAAATCTCTTTTTGCATGTAATGCTGATATGGGCCCAGATCGACCGCTTCTGATTGAGTGGGCATGGGCTTAGAGGGCCTCTTCACTTCTTGTCCAGCCTGGTCCAGAATCTGGATAGTGCTCGCTTTAATGACTGCTACATCACCCTCTTCTAGATACACCATAGAATGGGCGCGTCCAGCTAATGCAAGAGCATCTGAGGCCAGGAAGTTTTCGCCCTCACCCAATGCGATGACTAAGGGCGACCCTACACGAGCCCCGATCAGAAGCTCTGGCTGATCTTGCGCAATGACGCCGACGGCATATGCGCCATGCAATCTCGATAGTACTGATCTCACAGCGAATCCAAGATCTTTTTGCCCTTGAGCTACATAAGCTTGATGAATTAAATGGGCAATAACCTCAGTATCTGTTTCTGAGGTAAATACGTAGCCTGCGGACTGAAGCTCTGCCCTAAGAGCTTCATAATTCTCAATGATGCCGTTATGGACGACTGCAATCAGTCCATTTGAAATATGGGGATGAGCGTTCTGTGTATCTGGCTTGCCATGGGTTGCCCAGCGCGTATGCGCAATGCCTAAGGTGCCAATAAATTGCTTACCTTGCTCAGCCAACTCAGCAACACGCGCAGTGGTTCTAGCGCGCTCAATAGGATGCTTAGCATCGGCACTATTGATGACAGCAAAGCCGCAAGAGTCATAACCGCGGTACTCTAAGCGACGCAAGCCCTCAATCAATACTTCGACAATATTTTTACTAGAGACAGCGCCGACGATTCCGCACATTACTTCCGACCCTTCAGCACCTTCTTGGCTACCTTCTTCACTGCTTGCTTAGTAGCAACTTTAACGGTGACTTTTTTTGTAGGTCGCTTCCACTCTAAAGAGATTTGCTTCACTCTCGAAATCGTCAATTGATTAGCAGGTGCATCTTTGGTCAAAGTGGTGCCGGCACCCAAGGTCGCTCCGCGCTTCACCCGAATTGGTGCCACCAACTGAGTGTCAGAGCCAATGAAGACATCATCTTCAATAATCGTTTGGTGTTTATTGACGCCATCGTAATTACAAGTAATGGTGCCTGCCCCAATATTGACACGGGCTCCCACAATTGAATCGCCAACATAAGATAAGTGATTGGCCTTACTGTTGCTTCCAATCTTGCTATTTTTCACTTCAACGAAGTTCCCGATATGTACTTCATTGGCGAGTTCGGCACCAGGACGTAAGCGAGCGTAAGGGCCAATCACCGCATTTGCCCCCACCTTTGCGCCATCTAAGTGGCTGAAGGGGTGAATGGAAACGTCTTTACCAATGTCGCAATTGCGAACGATGCAATAAGGTCCGATCTTCACTCCCGAGGCTAGGCGAACGCTTCCCTCAAAAACACAACCTACATCAATGAAAACATCGCTTCCGCAATCGAGCTTGCCACGAATATCAATCCGAGCAGGGTCAGCCAAAGATACGCCGCCCTCCATTAAGTCTTTTGCCAATTGCAGTTGATATACCCGCTCTAGGCTAGCCAATTGCTCACGGCTATTCACCCCAATGATTTCAAACTCATGATCAGCTTGCGCTGTCCGAATGGGAACGCCATCCTTCACTGCCATGGCGATGACGTCAGTTAAATAGTATTCCCCTTGAGCATTGTTAGCGCTTAATGACTTCAGCCATTTTTTGAGGGGAGTCGTTGGCAACACCATGATGCCAGTATTAATTTCAGTAATCTGCTTTTGTGCAAACGTCGCATCTTTCTCTTCAATAATGGCACATACTGCACCATTGGAATCTCGGATGATGCGGCCGTAGCCTGTTGGTACATCAACATTTTGTGTCAATAAAGCTAGGGCAGATTCCTGACCACGAGCGCCATCTGCTAATTTAGCGAGGATGCTGAGCGTTCTCTTACTAGTCAGCGGAACATCTCCATAAAGAACTAAAGTGGGCTCTTGGGAATCCAGCTTACTCAAGGTCTGCAAAAGAGCGTGGCCAGTCCCTTTTTGTTCTGCCTGCAAAACAGTGCTGACTTTATTAAAGACAGGATGCTCAGCCAAAAAACTCTTGACGTCTGCAGCGCCGTGACCAACAACAACAATCGGGCCTTGTTTAACCTGCTTGCCCAGCAAAGATAAAGCGGTATCCAGCACATATTGCAAGAGGGGCTTGCCGGCGAGATTTTGCAAAACTTTGGGCAGTGCGGATTTCATCCGCTTACCCTGTCCTGCAGCCAAAATGACGATGTTCATATCAAGGGATTATAAGTCCCTGGAATCAGGGTTCCACAAGCCAATTCATCCAATTCAGCCTCATCGATCGCCTTATCTCCAGCCGATCTAGCGGCAATTCCAGACAGAACTGATGAAATATCAAGGTTTTTGAAATCAAAGGCCTCTGCGTCCATTAAGTGCGAAGGGACGATGTGATGCATTGCTCGAAATATATTCTCTACGCGGCCCGGATATTGCTTTTCCCATTCGCGCAACATTTGTTTCATAGCCTGCCGCTGTAAATTTGGCTGGCTACCACACAAGTCACATGGAATGATTGGGAAGTTCATATCAGCCGCATACCACTCTAATAATTTCTCTGGCACATACGCTAAAGGACGAATCACAATATGCTTGCCATCATCCGAACGGAGTTTAGGTGGCATACCCTTAAGTTTGCCCGCATGAAATAAATTGAGTAATAAGGTTTGCAAAATGTCATCACGATGATGGCCAAGTGCAATTTTTGTGGCGCCCAACTCATCCGCTACGCGGTACAAAATGCCACGACGCAAGCGTGAACATAATCCACAAGTTGTTTTGCCTTCTGGAATCACCCGCTTCACAATGCTATAGGTGTCTTGCTCTTCAATATGAAAAGGCACGCCCAATGCAGACAAGTAATTTGGCAAAGTCTCCGCGGGAAAGTTAGGTTGTTTCTGATCTAAGTTAACAGCGACAATCTCAAACTGAATCGGGGCTCGCTCACGCAACTTGAGCAATATATCAAGCATGGCAAAACTATCTTTTCCACCCGATACACAAACCATGACTTTGTCACCATCTTCAATCATGCCAAAGTCGCCAATGGCTTGACCGGCCAAACGGCAAAGCTTTTTCTCTAGCTTATTTTCTTCGAAGGCGACTTTACGAATATCGTTCATAACATTTAAAAATTAGCCCGGCTTGATGCGAAATACTTCTACGCCTACTGAATGGCAGTCAGGATAGACATCTGGCTTGGCAGTGCTAACACGAACCGCCAACACTTTTGGGTGAGCCAGCATAGCGGCAACAATATCATCACAAAAAGTTTCTTGTAAGTGGATATGGCCCTGCAAAGCCCTATTTTTAATAGTTTCGCGGATAAAGTCATAGTCAACCACCTCTCCCAATAAATCTTGTTTAGGAGTATTGAGTCCAAGTGGAATATATAAATCCACATTGAGAATCACGCGTTGTTCCGCTTTCTTCTCAAAATCATGAACGCCGATATTGATGTAAATCTCGTAGTCGCGCAAATATAAACGGCGGCAGTCAATCAAACTGGGATGGGAGAGAATGGCTTGCATGAGTTAATTTACCTTGGTCATTTAGTGAGTCTTGAACATCACATCTCGCTCCGATGGCAGCAAATGTTGCCCACCATCAACGTAGAGTGTCGTTCCAGTAATTGCAGATGACTCTGCTAAAAATACAGCGGCTTTAGCCACATCGATTGCCTTAGAAGAGCGACCGAGCGGGGTCATTTGATGCGCCTTTGAAAATCCCTCTGCTGTTTGATCGCCAGAAGGGAGCGTAATTCCAGGAGCCAGTCCAATCACGCGGAGTAAAGGGGCAAAATCGACTGCCAAAATTTCGATTGAACTGAGTAAGGCGCTTTTTGATAGCGTGTAAGACAAGTAATCTGGATTGGGATTAATGAGTTTTTGATCTAGTAGCTGTATCACTGACGGAATACATTCGCACTCCAACTGATGTTGCTTCTGATGTTCAAAAAACATTTGCGAAAGAATGATTGGCGCCGTCAAGTTCACCTGCATATGTGCCAATACATTTTTTCCACTTAAAGGAGCATCTGAATTCGCCCGATCGTATTCAAAAATTGAAGCGCTATTAATGATGCAGCCTAGATTCGGAAATGCCTTAGCTACAGCTGTAAATAGTTCTTTTGCTTCTACCTCCTTACTCAAGTCAGCCTGAAAAGCTAGCGCCTTGACCCCGAGGGCAAGAATATCGGTAACCGTCTGCTTTGCTTCAGTAGCGGATCGACCATAATGAATAGCAATGTCCCAACCCTGACGAGCAAATTCCAAAGCAATTTCTCGACCCAAACGCTTTGCAGCGCCGGTCACTAAAACGGCTTTATTTGACGTAAATTGGGACGCAGAACTCATGTGCAATTAAATTCTCTTAGACTAGCGAGCTATGGATATTACCTTGACCAGCCTAGAAGCGGAGCATAGCCAACTGCTCAGCAGCAAAATTCGTGCTGAAATCAGTGCTAAAGGCGGCTGGATCCCCTTCTCCCGCTTTATGCTAATGGCCCTGTACGAACCCGGCATGGGCTATTACAGCGCTGGCGCCCACAAACTGGGAGCAGGGGGTGACTTTACGACAGCTCCTGAATTAAGCCCATTATTTGGCTCCGCAGTTGCCAATACCCTCTTACCGGTTCTGGAAGGGTTTAAATCAAAAGGTCTGCCAAGCAAAATTTTGGAATTTGGAGCTGGCACCGGCAAATTGGCTGAGGCGATTTTGCAGCACCTGGGCAAAAAGGGCTTTAGCCTCGATGCTTACGAAATTATCGAAATCTCTCCAGACTTGGCTGCCAGACAGCAATCACGTCTAAACCACCTAATCGCTAGTCAAGAGAGCAGCACTACTTGTCACTGGCTAGATGAATTACCCCAAAACTATCAGGGGGTGATTATTGCTAACGAGGTCATCGACGCCATTCCTTGTGAGCTGATTATTTTTGAGAACGGCTTTTGGCATTGGCGCGGGGTATCTGATGAGAATGGGCAGTTTCTTTGGAAGACCGGTAAACCGGTTAACCAAAATGCATTACCCAAAATCTTGTTGAATGGAAATTTTCCCGAAGGCTACACAACCGAACTGCATCCTCAAGCTCACGCTTGGATGCGTCAAGTCGCACAGCAACTTCAGACTGGATTATTTCTGACTTTAGATTATGGCTTTCCAGAGTCTGAGTACTATCACGCTCAAAGACAAGAAGGTACTTTGATTGCGCATCACCGCCACCACGCAATACCAGACCCCTTTCATTTGCCAGGTCTTTGTGATTTAACGACACATGTGGAGTGGCTTGAGCTTGCTCGTATTGCTCTCGCAGAACAAGCAGATGACGTTTTCCTGACTAATCAAGGGGCTTATCTGCTCAACGCAGGGATCGGTGAACTGGCTTTAGAGCTTGCTGATCCAAAAGACGCTGAAACATTTTTGCCAATCTCCAACGCCTTACAAAAACTACTCTCTGAAGCAGAGATGGGCGAGCTCTTTAAAGCGTTTGCTTTCTCAAAGAATTTGAGTGATCTCATTCCGGGACAACATCTTCAAGACTTGCCTGGTTTGGGTGGTCGTAATCGCCTCTAGCTAAAGAGCTGCAGCAATCGCTGCTAAGCGTGCCTTTTCCACCACTAGCCGAATCTTCTCGCCGTTATTTCTATCGGAGGAGTCAAGATCAGCAATGCATTGCGCTAACTCTAGGGCTTGGGCTTTTTGTAAGGCCTGAATCAGATCGCTCACCTCAAAGCCGATTTGTTTGGCCAGGGTCAAAACCATCATCGCTCGCTCTGGCTTGCGCCACACATCAGCACGATTAAACCAAGCCAGAATCTCTTGAGCAGTATTTTTCTGATCTCCTCTTTGCTTTAATAAGAGATTCAGTTCACTAAAAATTTCACTGAAGTCGCGAACTTCATTTGGCATCTTTACCGCCTCTGACCATGCTCGAATTTCAGTAGGCGGTAAATTCATGAGCACCACTGCACAACGCTCCTCTAATGTTGGAGGGGCAATCCGCAAATAGTCTCGCAAGCTCTCTCGTTGTGGTTCATCGATGAGCTGCGCATTTAGACTGCTTGGTAACAGCAATTTTGCAGCGCCGGCATCCAGTAAGACCTGAAACATCCGCATGGGCTTAGTGGCTGTTAGGCCTCTTGATAGCTCTTGCCAAATTCTTTCGGATGAGAGTGCTGCCAGCTCGCCAGATCGAACGATCGCTTGAATTGCGAGGAGGGTTTCCTCGGCTACGATAAATTCAGGAAAGCGGGCTGCAAAGCGGGCCACCCGAAGTAAACGTAGAGGGTCCTCAGCAAAAGCATCGGAGACATGACGCAAAATCTTTTTGGCTAAATCTGCTTGTCCATTAAATGGATCAATGATGGGGCCCACCCACTCGCCATTTTCAGAGAGCTCTTGTGCCATGGCATTGATGGTTAAATCACGACGCTCAAGGTCTTGCTCCAGGGTGACAGAAGGATCTGCATGGAATACAAAACCTTTATACCCAGCGCCTGTTTTGCGCTCTGTTCTAGCCAAGGCATATTCAGCTTGAGTGGCGGGATGTAAAAAAACAGGGAAGTCCTTGCCGACTGGACGAAAACCTTTTGCAAGCATTTCCTCTTCAGAACTTCCTACCACCACATAATCGATATCGTGGGCCGGGATGCCCATCAGGGTATCTCGTATTGCGCCACCAACAGCGTAGGTTTTCACGAACTAGCCCATTCCTTCAAGCGTATGGCGACTCATTCCAAAGACATCCACTAAGGCATCTTGACTATTAACAGGCAAAGTATTGGGCAAACTCATCGAAGCAATATTATCTCGAGACATTAGCGTAGGTCCCGGTAAATATTCAAATGCAAGGGCTTGCAAATACCCGACTAGATTAGGCACAGGAATAATCACACACTTTGTCTTGGCTTTACGAGCTGCGAACTCCACAATGGCCTTCATCGTTAATACATCTGGTCCAACTAAATCATAGGACTGGTGAATTGTCTGGGGCATAGTGAGCGATTTCACAAATGCACTGGCTACATCATCAACGCTGACAGGCTGAAACTGTGCATCACAATGTGCTAAAGGCAAAGCCGGAAATAATGTTGTCAGCTTAGAAAATAAATTAATGAACTGATCGGCCGCACCAAAAATGACAGAGGGTCTAAAGATTGTCCAATCGAGATTGCTCGCCTTCACTGCAGCCTCTCCAGCGCCTTTGCTCCGCTGGTACATCGAAGGGCCGTGCTCGTCGGCGCCTAAAGCACTCATATGAAGGTAGCGCTTCAGGCCATGCAATTGCATTGCGGTGATAATGTTTTTGGGCAGCTCGACATGCGCCGCCTTAAATACTTTGCCATAGGGTTTGGCGGGCTGATCATGCAGAACGCCTACCAAATTAATCACGGCTCCATGAGAGCGCACTCGACCGCATAAATTTTGTAGCTCATCAAAATCATGAATATCGGCATCCTCAAGATGCACCTTGGGTAACATTCTGAGTTCACGAGCTGCGCCTAAATGTCGAGTAGGCAGCAATACTGAATAACCCGCATTTTGTAGTTTTGCCGCTAAAACGCGGCCCACAAATCCATTGCCACCGATGAGTAAGATGTCGTATTTCATAAGATTGATTATCTCCTTAAGGTAAATCGCTTTGCGTTGCCGCTTTTGGAGTAATGGTGCCTAAGCGCTGTTTTAAGGATTGTGACTGCCCTTGCATGACAGATGCGTAATAACTGGAATTAGACAATACGTTCTTGACGTAGGTGCGAGTCTCATTAAAAGGAATAGTCTCAGCAAAAATAGCACCTTCAACTGGCCCATCCAATTTCTCGCGCCACTGTTTTGAGCGGCCCGGGCCAGCATTGTAGGCAGCCGAGGCTAGCACCCACGAGCCATCCAAATCATTGAGAACCATATTTAGGTAATTGCTACCGAGCGTCAAGTTGGTATTTCTATCTTGGAGCTGTTGGCTGGTATATGAAGTCATCCCGATTTTCTTGGCAACATACTTTGCAGTATTTGGCATGACTTGCATCAAGCCTGCCGCACCGACATTCGATGAAGCATTCATAATGAAACGGGATTCTTGACGGATGAGTCCGTATGCCCAAGCCAAATTCAAATCAATCTGTTTAGCAATCGGTGCCAAGTCATCTTTAAAAGGGGTTGGGTAGCGCAAGGTGAAATCATGTTCCTGCTTAGTACGATCGGCAGTATTGACAACACGATCATATAAATTCACCCTCTTTCCGTACTCCGCAGCAGCTAACAATTGCTTATCGGACATATTGCGCAGCTCCCAATTCCACTCTCGATTGCCTTCAAATCGAAGATTCATTGCGTAAAGATGTTGTGCCCGAATAAAACCATTGCGATTTGCCATCACATCAATTTCTTGCTCAGAAACTTTAGTTCGAGCTGGAGCATGATTCGATTTACCCAACTCTTCGCGCGCTAGTTGTCCGTAAAAATTAAATTGATCCTGAATCAGCTCAAAGGATTCGCGAGCTTTGGCGTCTTGTCCATCTGCCTTCAGTGCACGACCATACCAGTAGGTCCAGGCCGGATCTCGACTGCGGACCGCAGGATTCATACCCTCGATGGCCTGCTTCACTAAAGTCCAATCTTTCACTCTCAAGCCTGCTCGAACCTTCCACTCTTGACTCTCTGTAGAGAGGAGCTCGTTATAACCTAAAGCCTGCTGTAGTCGATAGGCATCATCTGCATTGGGATCCAGCTTCTTAGCCAAAAATTGGCCGATCACTCCCCAAGCGACAGCCTGGTTCTCTTTGCTGTAGCGATTACCGATTTGCTGAAAATCTTTATATGCTCTTACAGGATCTGTTTTAGCCATCTTCACTACATCAGCAATAGGATCTTCACCACCTAAACGACGCGACATCGTATCAAAGCCCATTTCATTAGCAGCGCGACCGATGGCCCTACCCTCGCTTGACGTCATGCCTCCAGCCTGAACTAGAAGTGGCACCAATTCTTGACAAGATTGCCCAAAGTAACGAGGGTCAATCAAAATGCTGCGCGCATCAAATGCAACCTTGCTAGCATTCTCGCCTTGAGCTAAATGCGATTGCAATACATAGCATTTGACCGTTGTATCGTCATCGACAACGAACTTGGCGTACTCAGCATCAAAATTACTCCAATCTTTTCGCTTACCCAATACCAGCAACCAGTCATTGCGCATTCGATCTGCAATTGCACTCCCTTGATACTGATTTAAAAAAGCGATAACTTGTGAATCTGCACCAGTATCTGCGCGCGCTCCGCCTCCACTATCAAATAATTGAGGCTTAATTCGAAAGTAAGCAACATAATCATCGTAGGGGTAGTTTGCTAAAGCTGCAGCTAATTGCTGCGACCTGAAGACATCATTTTTTTTCGCGGCTTCACGTAATTCGATAAAAGTACGGTCAGCATCAGTGATTTCTTCTGGGGCAAGCTTACTTTCATAAGACTTGGGCAAATGGACTTTCTTTGACTTGTCTGCAAACGCGCCTGGACTCATCAGGGCTGCCCATAGGATCAGCAATCCAGAAAGGATTTTCAATGCTGGTAGTGGGTTTTGCTGCGTCTTTCTCACTATGTAACCTTGTTTACTATATTCCTTAATTTTCACCTGATAATGCTCGATATGCACGGTAATTCAACAAAATCTCTCCGCCAAGACTTACTCAGGCAACGCAATGAGTTTATGGCATCGCCAGACTATGCTCAAACCGAAGCTAGGCTAATTGGGGTACTGAATCAATTTTTGACAAATCATTCTCCGGAGCTTAAATCTATCGCCTTATATTGCCCAATTCAAAATGAAATTGATTTACGGCCTATCCTATTGGATTGGGCAAAAGCTCAAGCCCATCGCCAACTGGCCCTGCCTTATGCAAAAGAAGATAAGCATTTGGATTTTTATCTATGGCAAGAGGGTGACGTTTTGAGTCCGAGCAAGCATGGTGTTCCAGAACCGATTCCTAGCAACCCCCTGAGACCGAAATTGCTACCTGACTGCATTTTGCTGCCCTGTGTTGGTTGGTCAGTGTCAGCGGATGGGAATCAGTATTGGCGACTAGGCTACGGCGGCGGTTACTTTGATAGAACTCTAGCCCTTATGAAAAAGCTAGGGCACCAACCAATATGTGTTGGTATTGGCTTTGACTGGCAAAAATTAGATCAGACCCAGTGGTCAGCCCAGCCCCATGACGAAGCATTGACTTTCCTGCTGACTGAGTCGGGCTTAAGACCCTAGACTAAGGTTATCGGCA
>Ga0364893_10392_pt1 | contig 20613 bp, 21 predicted proteins | sample ExccelJu500001D3_FD_206943 | JGI IMG/M metagenome (GOLD analysis project Ga0364893, IMG submission 206943) | Enriched cells from Trout Bog Lake Hypolimnion, Wisconsin, USA - BchlTB.July16.5000.01.D3 | ecosystem: Environmental > Aquatic > Freshwater > Lake > Hypolimnion/Profundal zone | place: USA...
GCTCAGATAATGGGCCAGAATTTATTGCCAAAGAGTTGCGTAAATGGTTATCTGGCATAGGAGTCAAGACCGCTTACATTACCCCAGGCAGTCCTTGGGAAAATGGCTTTTGTGAGAGCTTTAACGGGACTTTTAGAGATAACTTACTGGATGGAGAAATCTTTTACAGCCTACAAGAAGCTAAGGTAGTTGTTGGGGAATGGGTCAAGCATTACAACCATGAACGGCCTCATAGTGCACTCGGTTACAGGCCACCAGCACCCCAAGTGCAAATACCCAAAATCATCCAAAATCAACCCAGTTTGCTGCAATGATTTACTATAGAAAAACTCTCTTTGGTCGTGGACCTAAATTGACAGCAGTTCAGGGAATGTGATTGAACTTAAAAATCAAAAAGTTGCGTAAACTAAACATCAATGAGTAATCCGAAGACATCGTTCAACCTTCATCGCCTTCAGAATCAAAATATACAAACTTAACATGATGAGTTACATATGGAAGAGCCAAAAAAAATAAGGGTTAAAGATGGCAAAAGGATTGCCATGGAGAATAAATATAGCCCTCCAAGCCTTAAAGGCATTAAATGGAATCTGATAACAGGCCTCGAGAATGATCTTGAATTTTTTAAGAAAAATCTTAAGTTAATTGATATTTCATCTGTCCCACCGCAGTTGCTTGAATTAATTGACTTCCTTCAGGACTCGGTAGAAAAGCATACATACGCATATCAAATTGTAGATAGAACAATTACTGATGTAGGCGTTAAGGGGTATGAAAAAGAGCATGCTCTAGCGATTGAAATTGTAAAAGATTACCAAATCAAAAAGGGGGATCCAAGTGAGTTTCCTAAGGGCCCCTATCTTTATGATTGCTTAAATCGAATGGCCCAAGAGCGCAAAAATAAAAAAGAATCCATGCTAAGAGATGTCAATTTAAGAACATGTCAACTCTGGCTAAAAAAAATGAAAGAAGGAAAATTTAATACCAACGTATTAAAAGACATTTTTGATGATTCGTAGAATGCGCATTAATTAATTCAAACGTTTATTAATTAGTATGTATAGCTCAGTATTGATACCTTACAAAGGAGAATCAATATGGAAGCAGGTAATAAAGACAAATTATATTCACAAGAAGTATTTGAGTTAACCAAGCTTGATTTAATTAAGAGTTGTCAGCTAATAAGGATTGATGAGGTCAGCTCAATCACCACATTAGCAAAATCCTCAATCAATCTCTGGGTTGCCCAAGGCAAATTCATCCCGCCTATTACCCTGTCACCTACGGTAAAGGTGTGGAAATTGCAGGATGTGTCAAATTGGATTGAGTCCCAGAGGGGAATTCAGTGATCCAGAAAACAAAACGAGCTAGACAGGGTTGCAGCCCAAATCTAGCTCTAACCACCCTACTCAACGCAAATTAAATAAAGAGGCTTACTCATGTTAAATGATTTTAACAATCCATTGGATTTTCAACAACCACAATCATTAATCTCTTGCACGGAGGAGACGCCTTACCCACGAGAATCACTTCCCCCTGCAATAAAAGATGCTGTTGATGAGGCGCACCAATACATAAAAGCCCCATATCCAATGCTTGCTACAGCAGCATTAAGTGCCATAAGTACAGCAATACAGATGCATTTTGATGTGGTTAGATCCAATAAACTCTCAGGTCCATCTAGCTTATTCACCTTAACCGTAGCTGATAGCGGTGAACGCAAATCTACCTGTGACGGGGTATTTTCAGAGCCTATCCACATATACGAATCCCAACAAGCAGAATTAGCAAAACTTGAAACCAAGCTATATAAGGCAAATCAAGCATCTTGGGAGGCAAAAGTTACCGGAATAAGAGAAAAAATAAAACAGAATGCAAGGGAAGGTAAAAATATTGCAGAAGCAAATAGTGGATATTACGAAAGAGAACTTGAGAAATTAATGAGGGACGAACCCGAGGCGCCTAAATTTCCACGTTTAACTTATTCGGACACGACACCTGAAGCGTTAGCCTTTAGCCTTCATAAAAATTGGCCGGCAGGATCAATAACCTCATCTGAAGCGGGAATTGTTTTTGGCTCCCACAGCATGAAAGGTGACTCTCTCATGATGAACTTGGGGATACTAAACACGTTTTGGGACGGTGGCTCAATCCGCATAGAAAGGCGAACAAGTGAATCCTTCCAACTAAGAGGGGCTAGACTATCAATCTCTCTTCAAGTTCAAGAGGCTACGCTAAGAGCATTTAACGAATCATCTGGTGAGCTAGCTCGTGGGACGGGGTTTTTTGCACGATTCTTATTAGCATGGCCAGCATCCACACAAGGCACCCGCTTTTTTGAAGAACCTCCAGAAAACTCCCCCAAGCTAAATATATTTCATGAAAAATTAAATAAAATTTTGAATAAAGATGCGCCAATCAATAAAAATGGTGAGCTTGAGCCAAAGAAAATCCGACTTTCTAATCCAGCTAAAGAAGCATGGAAGGCTTTCTATAATCGAATAGAGTTAATGCTAAAGGTGGGCGGTGAATTAAGCGATGTTCGAGATGTAGCCAGCAAAATTGCCGACAATGCGGTTAGACTTGCCTGCAATTTCCAAATGTTTTGCGAGCCAGAAAGCTCTGAAATCGATTTAAGTCATCTTAATAGTGGTTGCGCTCTTGCGGAATGGCATCTGAATGAATCAAAACGATTCTTCGGGGAGTTAGTCTTATCGCCAGAAGAATTAAAGATTGCGCAACTTGATAGGTGGCTGGTCAAATACTGTGATCAGCGAAATATAGAGAAAGTTCTAAAAAGCGATATCCTTCAGAAAGGGCCTAACTCGTTAAGAAAAAAGGTGCCTCTAGATAAGGCATTAGAGGAGTTGATATCCAAGTCTAGGGTTGCCTTAGCAACTGAAGGTAAGACACAGTGGGTTTATGTAAATCCCCTGCTTCTGCGATGCAATAAAAGCAAAATTTCAATCTAGAACTTCTAGCAAATTAGCATAAATAGCGGCTTTAGCATTAGCAACAGCCAATTAACTTGGTCGAAATGGCAAAAAGAGTTGCTTTTTAAATCTTCGTTGTTGCTACTGCTAATTCTGCTAATTATGCTAATTCAAATGAATACTCAATCATCCAGAGATTTAAATTATTCAAACATGTAATGGGTGAGCGAAAATACTGTCTCAGTAACTTTAGATACCCCCATATTCGAAAACTCTATAGGGTAGCGTAACTTTTATTCTAGATTCAATCATTTGAGCAGTCAGGAAGTATTCCACCTATCCTACAAACATCCCCAATATTCGACCTAAATAGAGCAATTCTCGCAATTTTTCACGTGCCACTTTTGCTCTAACAATGTATTCCTTAGATCGCAATCCATGTGTGAAATTTGGGTGATCCTTGCCTGCCAAAGAGAGGCCTCCATGAAGCCTACACCTGCGTTTATTGACTAATGCGGGCTTATTACAGTAGGCATCCTTGCAACGTAGCTTAGCTCCGCACTTCATGAACTTTTACCTTTGGCTGGGGCAATAGTCCGAGCTCAATGCAGAGCCTTATTCTGCGCCTAACTTCTTTTTTAGATTCTTTATTGGTAAGTCCACGAGGGAATGGGGGGAATGGAGATATTTTCATGATCAAATAATTGGCTTCCGTAGTTAGTTAGTTTCATCATATTTTAGTCAAATTAGATGATTATTTCCAGATCAGAAAGGTAGCAATTAAAAGTTCTTACAAGCAACTCGTTATATTTCCAGTTGTATTACATGTCATTACCTGATTGTTAGGAAGAACGTAAGTTCTGGGACCAAATTGAGGGGCAACAGGGGCTACGGGCGCTGGACCATAATACCCTCCGCCACCTCCCGAGCTCTGACCCAGAATAGCAAGACCCACTCGCATAACCCCTAACCACGCTTGCTGTTCTCGAGCATTCTCATAGGCCTGTAATTGTTGTTGATACTGCGCCTGTCGAGCTGCAAATTGGGCTTGTTGCTGTTTTGCTTGTGCCCTAGCCTGATCTATTTGTTGTCGACATTTTGCGTACTCATCGGTTTTTCTTTTAAACCCATATTTTCGACAAGTTGCATCATCTGGGTCGGTACTTGCTACTGAGTTTTCTTTGCGCTCCAGAAGCTCCAACACACACTTACCGTAAGCTTCTGTTTTTTTCTTGAAGCCCATATCAGAACAAGTAGCCTCTTCAGTGCTGGTTTCGACACTACTTTTTTGGCCACCATTAGCAGTCAAGGCTATCTTTCCACTTACGCAGGAATCTAATTGCTCTTTGGTTGCGTTATTACCAAGCCTCTCAAGACAATCAATTCTTGAAGGAGACGCAAATGAATATCCTGAAATTAGAAGAAGTATAGAAAAGATTATTTTGTTAATTGAAGTACACATTTTCCAAAGTCGTCCGTGCCTAATTTGAAACCCAAATCCTTACATTTCGCTTTAGCTCCATCAATGGATACTGAAGGCTGTTCATTAGAAACTTTTGAAGTCATCGCCACTTCAGGAGCTGTAGAAATAGGTTTAATATTCGCACCTGCTTCAGGAACTAAATTTCCATCAACCCATCGACCGGTCTTGAAGGCTCCATTGGTATAGTAATAGGTTCCCTGACCATTTTGTTTGTTATCTTTCCACTCGCCTTCGTACCTAGCTCCATTAGGCCAAAAAAAAGCTCCACTCCCGTTTTGCTTGCCATCCTTGAAGTCACCAGAATATTTTGCGCCATTTGCCCATGTAAATATCCCAAGACCACTTTTTCGCCCTTCTTTCCATTCACCATCATATTTATTTCCATCTGCAAAGGTCATGACACCTTTTCCATCTTGCCTACCATCTTTAAAGTCACCTTCATATTTTTCACCGTTAGCCCATGTGTAAACCCCTCTTCCCTCCATCTTTCCATTTTTCCATTGGCCAACATATTTATTCCCATTAGATGCAGTTAATACACCCTCTCCATTCTGCTTGCCATCTCTCCACTCGCCATCGTATGTAGAACCATTAATAGTAAAAATTCCAGAGCAGTTATTCCAAGTTGAGGCCTGATCTTGAGTTCCCTCACAGGCTGGAAGTTGAGCCTCGCAGTAGCTAAGAGCTGGGAATAAAAAAATCCCAAGAAGAAAAATTATCTTGCTAATTCGATTACGCATTTTCCAAATAAACCTATTTCAAATTTAGTTTTTGAATTGATCATATGCACAGCTTAATAAAAAAATCCGAATAGCTTGCATATCATTTTGAGTAACTCGTAGTCAGAGCTATAAACAAGATGTCATTGTTCCAACGGTAGAGCAATTAATGACTTTACCGTTAAGAATATAAGTGCTTGAAGCGTTATACGATTGATTAGGATTTTTAACAGTTGCACCAAGATAATACATAGTGTTATTTAGGTTTTGAGCTGCACGTGATTCATAGTATGCAGATTTAACATTTGCATCTTGTCGTTTAGCCAAAGAAATCGCAATTGAAGATTCCTCTTCAATTAATCTTTTAATTTCACTGTATATCTTATTTCGCTTATCAGCAGGATAGAACTTAAAGTTATCAGGGTCGTCCACCTCGCTTAATTGCGAATACATCAGCGAAATTGAATTTAACGAAACCGAAGCTGATGTGGAACAAATCTCAGCTGCATATTTTCTGAATGCAAAAGATAAACATCTCGATTGCTGATAACGATATTGGGTGTTGTCACACCTATGATTTTCATTAACAAAGTTTTGAGTTGCCTGTATCTGGCAATCCAAATAATCCTCGTAAGTCATTGAAAGCGCACCCTTACAAACAAAAAGAGCAAGCAAAGCTAATCCATAGTATTTACTTTTGATCCCCATTACTAATTCCCCATTTGAAATTCAAATACTATTCTGGTGACTTCTTTATATATTCATTAAGCTCTGCTTAAAATCTAAACGGCTCAACATTCAATAAAAGATCGCAAAAAAAATTTCGCCATACAAGGACTTCATATTTTTTGGCAAAACTCAATTCAACCCGCTACTGATATATTTCCTAAAAATATCCTGAAATGGATTATCCGATAATAGAATTTAGCATGATTCCATGCTAGAGCGCCAACGTTATGACTTACTTAGATCGGAGCTTAAAGAGACCCGTCTGGAAAGTGCCATTCTTCAAAAAGACCTAGCAAAAACCCTAAAGAAACCTCAAAGCTACATCTCCAAGGTAGAGTCTGGTGAGCGCAATATAGATGTTATTGAATTTATTAGCTACTGCACTGCATTGGGACTGGATCCGGTGAAATGGCTTAGCAAGCTTATTGCTAGGTTTTAAACATATTTGCATTGCATACAATAGTGTTTACCCCACCACAGTAGAAATGTTTACATCTAATTAGCAAAATAGTACGTATAGCCCCACCTGTAGGAAAGGGGGCCTTTTAAAGGGGTCGTGGGAGTGGGAGTCTGTATGCTGCAAATTTATGTAGGTATCACCCCACAAGAGAGACTTCTTTGCAAGCGATGCAAGGTTTTTGGTGGCTGAGATCTTGGCAATATTTTAGTATCCTGACTTTGGGTTCTCCAAAATCAGGATCGAAGCAAGAAAAAATTTGATGCGTAGTTAGATATAAACATCGTGATAGCCTTTAAATAGGGATTGCCCTTCGCCATGTGCATCTATGTAACCATATTCTCTTACAAACCATTCAAATGCTGTCATCCAGACACCGCACCACTCAAACCAAGATCTTTTATCATCATGGGGGTAGACAGCACACTGGTCAGTGTCATTCAAATTTGCTAGCGACCCAATGAGGGTTGAGCCATCTATTTGGGTGGTTAAAAGACTTTCGCCACATTTTGAACAATCGCCAACGAATTTATAAAGTGTTCGCCAATAGTATTTCTTTCCTGACTTTAACTTTTTACCGTACTCAGGTTTAGTTAAGTATTCTCGGTCAGTGAGAGTATTTTGATTATTACCCCCATATGTATGCGCATTGCCGGGGCCAATTAAATTGAAAAATAGCTTATTTTCAGCGTTGCAGCTTCTACACTTTACGTTCAAATGGGAAGGCAGCAATTTGGACTCTGCCCTCCAACCCTCAGTCAGATTTATCAACTGAGACATGTAATCATCTTTTGATTTATTAAATTCATTCCAGTGTTTATCTTGAAATAAGATGGTTCTTTTACGAATTGGAAACCGATGGGTTGCAATGGTTTTATGAAATTGATCGATCTTTTGATCCCAAAAATTTGACCATTCCACATTAATTAAATCGTACTGAGACTGATAATCTGATAAGTACTCAATCTCACGAAATCTAGCATCCTCAAACGCTATTGCAGAATCCCTTCTTTCCTTTTTCTTCTTAAGAAGCAATTCTTCGTATTCTTTTGCAAACCTACAATTATCTATATAGCAATCACTAGCAATATCAATAAGCCGAAGAATATCTATCTTAAATATTTCTTTTCCAAAATTCGATTGCGTTTCTTTTAGCAGGTTTCTCAAAGAAAGTTCTGCATTAGCTAGTTTATTCCCGCCATCAAAAGCTGCTGAATACTTAAACTCAAGCTGATTAAGGTTGTATTTTTCTTTAATAAAATTAGATATATCGACAATAACATGATCTAAAAGACTTCTAGTTGTGTAAATATAAATACTATTTAAAGTTTTATTCATTTGAAATCTTTAAAAAAATTTGCTATACATTTAGATTGTCGTTACTAATGGTTTAGTATCGCTTGCATTAGGGCTCGATCCGATCGAATGGCTGCGAAGACTTCTTGATAAGTTTTAGTATCAAACCATAATCCTTGGTGGTGTATCCAGATGTTTTTTGGCTGATTACCCTGCTGATTGAAACAAGACTAAATATATTTAATTTTGGTTACAACTCTGCCAGCATATTTATCTGCAGCGCATTCAATTGGTTTCTTGAGCTTTATTCCGGCGGCCTTACTTTTTACCTTATTGATTCCAAGCACACGCCCCGCTTCGTTAGCGCCAAGTATTTTCAAAACCTCTCCATCGGCGAATGTAATCTCCACCCACTTACCATTTAATGCTAAGTGACTTGCCTTCATCTTTGCCCTAGATTCTTCTGAGTTCATGGCTTTCGCTGCAGTAGCAACTAAATCAGGTCTTTCAATTACTCTTTTCTTTGCCGAGCTGCTCATACGCTCTTGACGGCTTGGGTCAGCTTTATTAAATGCTTTTAGCCTATCACCGTGTTGCCTTCCAAGTTCAGGATTTGCAACATGGCGAGCCTTCTCTCTTTCAGAGAAGAACTTAGATTTTTCAGCCATTGTCTTTTGAATTTTCTCTCGTCTATTAGACTCCCTCCTCGGGTCTTGTAGCGCATTCTGCATAGCCCTAACCGCTTTCTTGTTTGCATCCGGATTTTTGGCTAGATATTCTTTTTTAATAACAGAAGCCAATTTGCGATTCTCTGGACTTGCGAACTGCTTAGTAGCCCTCTTCTTGGCTAACTCTAACATTTCAGGCGTATTCCACGTTGCCTTTGCTGTTGCACTAATACGCTCAAAGTAATCGGGATTAGCCTCTATATAAGCCTTCTTAGCTGCCTTTGATTTAGCAATAACTTTGGGATCTTTTGCGGTGTTTTTTTGTTTTGCACGAGCCTCAGGTGAATATCCGCTACTACCTAAATTTGTTGATCCACGCTGGTTCCAAATTCCATCCCACCCAACTAGTTCAACGGCTTCATCAATGAGAGCATATTCTTCATCAACCAATAACTGAGCATCGTAGTCCTCTGGATAAACCTTGAGGATCTCCCTTTTCCACTCCTGAGGGCTTTCCTTCATCATAGCTTTAACGATTTTCGAGCTAGTTTGGTAACGATGCCAAATTTTGGAACGCTGCAATGATCCAATGTAAAACTTACCTGTAGGTAAGTGCGTCATCTTATATAGAATCATGACTCTATTGATATCTAAAAAATCGATCTGTGAGTTTTGACTTGGTAGCCATTTCTAACGAAAAAACTCTCTCGACTTCAATTGCAATTAGTTGTAGCTGTATTACCAAATTTTGAAGTAGTGCAATTGGACTGCAATCTAACAGTCTGTGGCTGTCTGGCATTTACTGATTGCATATACGTTTGCCATGCAATCAAATTATTCTGCTGTTGTTGTAACTGAGCTTGCTGGACGGCTTGTTGCGACTGAATCTGTATATCTCTATCAGACTGGAGAACGGCAGAGCGATATGCCCTCTCAGCAGATGCGATATTTTCTACCATCTCATATCGCTTTTGAGAGAACTCGCCATAAGTTAATTTACCTTGATAAAGGGCAACTATTAACTCGCCTACACGAGCTTGAATTTGACGGGAAAATGAAATCTCCTGCTCTACAAATGAATTTTGAAGGGATGTACCAACCTTGGCCGCATCACTCATGAATCCGGTAGATTTACTTATGCATGATTCTCTAATTTTTGCCCATTTAGCTATGGCTGGTTTTTCTTTTGCCGTTGGAAAAGTATTATTTGTTGCAATCTCAAATGGAACTGAGCCTTCATTAATTGATCTATAAAGCTCAACTTTGCCCCTGATTGGGTCAAGCTCAGGATTTTTCATATCCTCTTTGCACTGATCCTGAGTATCTTTAATTAACTGGGCAGTATCTGCTCCGCACCTAAACGTTATTGTTGACTCCAAGGGCGTCCAACCCGGAGTCCCCGTCCTAGACTCACCTAAGTAAAAGTATTTCTGACCCAATGATGCACAATGTGCCGTGGCCTTATCTGTTGCATCAATTGTTGATTGATTCCATCCGCCAGTTAATAGGCCATTTTTAGCCGTAACAGTCAGGGCATTGGTATTTGGGTTTTGAACAACCTGCCCAGCACCGCATGCGGAGAGCAAGAAAGCAATAAGCAATAGTAGTGAATTCCGCTTAAAAGGCATATTTAGCTCGAACTTTCTGGACTGGTTTCAAAGAAAAATTTATATATATTGAAATCATTCTACTCAGTCATAACTTTCTTTAGTCATAAATTAATGTCTAAGTGCGCAAATTAATACGCATAGGCATACCTAAAACAAGGGGGCCTTTTAGGGCGGTACGGGTGCCGTGGGGTCCTCACTCTAGAAATTAACGGGGGTACCCCCCTACTTTCTAGTAAATTAGATTCATGACCAAAAATGATTTAGACAACCTTGAATATGCTGGGCGCATAAAAACCCAAACCTTTAAACAATTCCAGTTAGAGCGCCTAATAAAAGATGGCACGGTTATTCCAGCGTCCAAGCTAAAAGAAGTCCAAGAACAGGAACTACAGCGCATCAGGGATTTTGAGGAAGCTTCAATAGATGACGAGCGCCACAGGAGAACAGCGATTGTTGCTCCAAAGGATAAGCTAAACAACCTACCCCTAACAAGGGAAAGATTCGAGAAATAAAGGTTGTGTGGGGAAAATTGGGGGAAATTATGGGGATTTGACAACAAACCCCCATAAATCCTTGACAATTGGCGGAGACGAGAGGATTCGAACCTCCGATCAGAGTTTTAGCCCCGATGCTCCCTTAGCAGGGGAGTGCCTTCGACCAGCTCGGCCACGTCTCCTTACTTTGATACATTTACAACGCCCCACAGTTTAACGGATTCCGTTGACTGAGGGGATTTACCGCTCTTTATTGCCCTTTTACTTCTGATCCAGCTCAAATGCCTTATGCAAGGCACGTACTGCTAATTCCATATATTTCTCATCAATTACGACAGAAATCTTAATTTCGCTGGTGGAGATCATCAAGATATTGATACCCTCTTCCGACAAGGTGCGGAACATTTTGCTCGCGATTCCTACATGGGAGCGCATCCCAACGCCAACTACCGAAACCTTGGAAACTTTTGGATCGCCAGTGATTTCTTTAGCTTCGATATGTGCCTGAACATTGTTTTTGAGCAAGTCCAAAGCTTTTTGATAATCAGCACGTGGAACAGTGAAAGTAAAATCTGTTTTACCTTCAAAAGACTGATTTTGAATAATGATGTCGACATCAATATTGGCATTCGCAATCGGCCCTAGGATTTGGTATGCAATGCCTGGTCGATCAGGAACTCCTAAAACGGTAATCTTCGCTTCATCACGCGCAAAGGCAATGCCGGAAATAACGGCGGCTTCCATAGTGCTGTCCTCTTCAAATGTAATCAAGGTGCCTGACTTCATCTCTTCAGCCAAGGGCATCAAAGGATCTGTCAAGGAAGACAGAACCCGGGTTTTAACTTTGTACTTACCAGCAAACTCTACTGAACGAATTTGCAAGACCTTTGAACCAAGGCTGGCCATTTCCAGCATTTCTTCAAAAGTAATGCGATCTAAGCGACGGGCATCTTCGCAAACACGAGGATCGGTTGTATAAACACCATCGACATCGGTGTAGATCAAACACTCATCGGCCTTCAGGGCGGCTGCCATCGCTACAGCAGATGTATCAGAACCGCCTCGACCCAAGGTGGTGATATTGCCATTGGGATCTACACCCTGAAATCCGGTTACCACCACTGCACGGCCTGCATTTAAATCTGCAAGGATCTTTTTGTCATCAATCGATTTAATGCGCGCCTTTGTAAAAGCAGAATCGGTATGCACGGTTACCTGCCAACCGGCATAACTCACCGCATCCACACCTTCACGCATTAAGGCCAGGGCCAACAAGCCAGAGCTGACCTGCTCGCCGGTTGAGGCAATTTGATCGAGCTCACGCGGGTTTGCATCGGGATTAATATCCTTCGCCAAACCCAGTAAGCGGTTTGTTTCACCCGACATAGCGGAAGGAACGATCACCACCTGGTGACCCGCACGCATCCATTTAGCTACGCGTTTCGCAACATTCTGAATGCGCTCTACAGAGCCCATTGAGGTGCCGCCATACTTATGAACAATAAGAGCCATAAAAACCGTCAGTAATCAGGAAATGAATTCCCAAGGATCTAAAAAGGGCTTATTTTACAGGGTTTTGAGCCACCGTCTGCGACCACTCAGGTTGCAGGCAACCACTGAGGCCACATACGGGGTCCAACCAGAGTTAAATGGGGGTAACTCACTCCCACACCTGCCACCGCGATTAACTCGCCCTTGATGTAAAGCAAGGGCGCTTGGCGCTCCCATGGAGGCACCTGGAGCTCTTGAAATAGATTTTTGAGAGTCTTTCGAGGGCTGCCGGGCTTAATTTGCAATTTCTCAGCACCACTACGGTTCCTCAACTCAATGGATCCATTGCCTTGAGCTTCCTTTACCCAATCCAGAGAAATACCTGGCAATTTACTGCGCACTGATATTGGCTTAAAAACCCACTCCCCCGTGTTCTCTTGGCGGTTTGGGTTGGTGACCTGTAACTTGCCGCGCCACAGGCGAATACTGACCCCATCATGTTGCCATTCCAGTTGGGCTGAAGGCTTTACAGAATGAAGATCGCTCCACCAAGACTGCAAACGCTCTTGTGAAGGCATGCCTAGGTTATGACGCTTTAACCAATAGCGCAACACATTATTTGCCGCAGGCAAGTCGCTCTTTGCAAGCCCTTTGAGGGATGCGACTTTTAATTCATGCTGGGTGAAGATTGCCTGTCCATCTTGCTCGGCCAGTCGATCCAGCAGTCCTTGTGCTTGGGCCATGAGCTGCGCACTACGCGCCAAATTAGCCACTGCCTCTGGCTGAATTTGAACAAGCTTTGGGAGAATATATTTACGAATTGCATTACGCCGATAGCTCGTATCGACATTGCTGGGATCCTCAACCCATTTGAGCTTATGTTCTTTTGCATAAGACTCAAGCTGCGCCCTGCTTTGATCTAGCAATGGACGCCATAAGGTAATGCTTTTACCCTTGACTAGCTCACGCTGCTGCGGCATTCCCGCCATACCAGCAATACCGGACCCCCTGAGTAATTGCAACAGGATGGTCTCGGCTTGATCATTTTGATGGTGGGCCAAAAGTAAATCATGGATGTTGTGTTCAGCACACAGATCTTCAAGCGCCTCATAACGGCCTGCTCGCGCACGCGCCTCAATATTGCCTTGAGCTTGATTATTTTTTAGATGTAGAAGGCGGAAATCAAAATGAACTTTGTATTTTTTTGCAAGCTTCTCACAAAATAGAATCCACTCATCAGCAGCCTTTTGCAAACCGTGATGGATATGGAATACCCAAATCTCGGTTTGGTCAGGATTACTCGCCTTGCAAACTGAGTCGAGCAACACAACCGAATCTAAGCCACCACTTAAGGCAACAGCGATTCGATTGATCGTTTTAGGATTTTTTTTCGATTTCCTTGAACTTGCCATAACTCATTAACCGCTCATGGCGACGCTCGAGAAGTGCGCTCTCTTTCATGCCTTCAAATACCTTGAGTGACTCTGCTAATGCTTTGCGCATATGAGTCATCATGGTGTCGTAATCCCGGTGCGCACCACCAATGGGCTCAGGAACAATCTTATCGATCAAGCCAATGGCTTTAATGCGTTGGGCAGTTAAGCCCAACTGCTCAGCAGCTTCTGATGCCTTTTCGGCTGTCTTCCATAAAATAGAGGCACAGCCTTCTGGCGAAATGACAGAGTACGTAGAGTTTTGCAACATGAGCACTACATCACCCATCGCAATCGCCAAAGCGCCACCTGAACCACCCTCACCAATAATGGTGGCGATGATGGGTACTTTTAATTCTGCTTGTACATATAAGTTTCGACCAATTGCTTCTGATTGATTGTGCTCTTCCGCATCAATTCCCGGGAAAGCACCTGGGGTATCAACAAACGTAAATACAGGCAAGCCAAATTTTTCGGCTAGGCGCATCAGACGCATTGCTTTGCGGTAACCTTCTGGACGACTCATACCAAAATTACGCAGAGCGCGCTCTTTAGTATCACGCCCTTTTTGGTGACCAATCACCATGCATGGCGCACCATCAAAGCGGGCTAGACCACCAACAATGGATTGATCATCTGCAAATGTACGATCGCCATGCAACTCGTGAAAATCTGTGAATAGCGCATTCACGTAGTCTAGGGTGTAAGGGCGCTGTGGATGGCGCGCAACCTGACACACTTGCCATGGCGTTAAATTGGCATAAACGTCTTTAGTTAATTGCTGACTCTTTTCGGACAAGGTTTTAATCTCATCGGAAATATCTACCGATGATTCATCTTGCACAAATTGAAGCTCTTCAATCTTTGACTCTAGTTCAGCAATTGACTGCTCAAAATCCAGGAAAGTCGTTTTCATAGCTTGATTTTAATATTCAACTGGGGCCGGGTCGATACTTCTCCACAAATACCAGGTTGCAACCGTACGCCATGGGGCCCAGTTGGCTGCCACCTCACGAGCTTCATGGCGGCTGACCGGCTCGCCACTGAAGTAATTGAGGGAAATTGCCCGTATTAACCCTACATCATCTAAAGGTAGGATATCAGGGCGAACCATATTAAAAATCAGGAACATTTCGGCCGTCCAGCGACCAATTCCGCGAATTGAGCATAATTCCTTGATGACACTCTCGTCATCCATATTTTTCCACTGATTGGCATGCAAACGGCCATTATCAAAATGGTCTGCTAAATCACGGATATATTCCACCTTGCGACCCGATAAGCCAGCGGCACGCAATTCCTCAACAGTGAGTTTGAGAATATTTTTGGGGGTAATTTTTTTCGCAGCCAAGACCACCTTATTCCAAACTGATTGAGCCGCTGCCACAGAAATCTGCTGCCCAACAATTGCTCTCGAGAGAGTTGTAAAAGGATCGCCGCGTGTCATCAAAAACCCAGACCCATATTTGGGAATGATTTTTTTCATAATACGATCTTGCTTCATGAGCTCATTGCAAGCTTGCTCCCAATAATCTGGAGCAATTGATTCCAGAATACTTTCCACAGCAATGTCCGTTTTTTTAGAAGAAGTCACTATGCCCTACGCCATTCCGTAACGCCGCCGGGCTTATCTTCCAGAATAATTCCTTGCTCAAGCAGTGTTTTACGAATCGCATCTGATTTTGCAAAATCTTTAGCTTGCTTAGCGGCTGCCCTTGCTAATATTTGTTCATCAATTTCAGCTGTACTTAAACCGCCCTCCTGCTTGCTTCCAGCTTGCAAAAAATCGGTCGGATCACGTTGAAGAAAATGTAGGCTTGCTGCCAACCACTTTAAGAGACTGGCCAACTCCTGCTTATCAGTACCGCTTGCACGATTAATTTCAGTAGCCAAATCAAACAAGACTGCAATTGCTTCAGGCGTATTGAAATCATCATTCATGGCCTCAGTAAAGCGCACTACCCAAGGGGAGTGTGGATCAATTGCCTGATTGGCCGTGCTCACATGAGATAAAGCCGTGTATAAACGAACCAGACCAGCACGCGCCTCTTCAAGCTGAGCATCGCTGTAGTTAATGGGGCTACGATAGTGAGCGCGCAGCATAAAGAAACGCAGCACCTCTGGATCAAATTGCTTGAGAACATCTCGAATCAAAAAGAAATTACCCAAAGATTTAGACATCTTCTCTTCATTGACGCGGATATGACCGTTATGCATCCAGTAATCTACCAAGGGCTGGTCTTCTGGTTTGCGGTCGATACCATACAGGGCACCTTCGCTTTGCGCAATTTCATTTTCATGGTGCGGAAACTGCAAATCAGCTCCACCGCCATGAATATCAAAATGATCACCCAGTAAATCGCATGACATAGCTGAACACTCAATGTGCCAACCTGGCCTACCCTCCCCCCATGGAGAGCTCCAACGTGTGTCTGCTGGCTCTTCTGGTTTAGCGCTTTTCCATAAGACAAAATCTAATGGATCACGCTTTCCACTACCAACAGCAACCCGCTCACCTGCATTTAATTCATCTAGGGTTTTTCCAGAGAGCTTGCCATAACCTGGAAATAAGCGCACCGCAAAATTCACATCGCCATCATCCGCTTGGTAGGCCAACTCATTCTCAATTAAACGGCCAATCATTCCCTGCATTTGCGCGATGTAATGGGTTGCGCGGGGCTCCACATCCGGATGCATCAAACCTAGTTCATCAGAATCGGCATGCATCGCTTCGATAAAACGGTTAGTTAAGGTAGAAATTGACTCGCCATTTTCAATCGCACGTTGAATAATTTTGTCGTCAATATCAGTAATATTGCGCACATACAAAACCTCATAGCCGCTCGCGCGCAACCAGCGCACCACCATATCAAACACGATCATGACCCGCGCATGACCAATATGACAAAAGTCATATACCGTCATGCCACAGACGTAGATTTTGACTTTGCCTGGCACGATGGGCTTAAATACCTGTTTTGAGCGGCTTAGGGTGTTATAGATTTGCAACATAGGGCTATAAAGAGGAGGCAAGTAGCGCCAATTTGTTAGACTGAGCGCTGAGTATATCGAATGAGTCCGTTTCACGCCCCTCCACTTATGTCATTTTCAGTCTTCACACGCCGTTTTAAGCCTTTTCAAGCATTGGCCTTGAGCCTGACCCTCCTTGTATTGGCAGGCTGTAGCAGCACAGGCCAACAACTGGCTGAAGCCAAAATCCTGGCTGTGGACAAACAGGAAATGGCTTGCCCTTGTGCCCAGCAGCCCTATCTCGGGGGCGATCGACCTAACGACCCGCCTAAATTGACTACCAATAGCGGCATAGTCAATTCAGAACTATCTGATTCGGTTGCCGTACCGCTGATGTCATTTTTGATTATCGAACCGGATCCTGTGACCAAAAATGCTGTCCCATCGGACGTTGAAAAACTAGTTAAAGCCCATCAATACCCACAGGCTATTGAGCTCATTAATACCCATCTCAAGAAGACACCCCGCAATGTACAACTACGTTTTGTAAAAGCACGTATTCAGCTAGAGTTGCGTCAATTTGATGCGGCCAAGAAGACGCTGATTGAAATCACCCAGCAATTTCCAGAATTACCCGAACCCTATAACAATCTGGCCGCGCTCGCAGCTGATCAAGGACAATGGATTGAGGCACGTGATTATTTAGAACTGGCACTCAAGCTACGGCCAAGCTACACCATTGCCTCAGCCAATTTAGGCGAAGTCTATATTCGTCTCGGAGCACAGGCCTATGAAGAGGCTGCCAAAGGCACTCAATATCAACGACAGTACGGCAATCGCGCTAAGGCACTACTTGAATTACTCAAGCCACCAAGTAAAAAACCTGCGGCAGCCCAAACTCCCCCTCAAAATCCTATTCCATCCACTAATAAACCATAAGAAAGTTGATTTAATCATGGCTAAAGTTCTCTTGAAGACCAATAAAGGCGATATCACTCTGACACTGGACGCTGTTAAGGCGCCTAAGAGTGTTGCAAACTTTTTGCAGTACGTAAAAAATGGTCACTATGACGGCACCATTTTCCATCGCGTCATTGATAACTTCATGATCCAGGGTGGTGGCATGACCTCAGGCATGAAGCAAAAGCCCACTGGCGCAGAAATTGAAAATGAAGCCAATAACGGCTTTAAGAATGAGCGTGGCACAGTTGCTATGGCTCGCACTAGTGACCCACATTCTGCTACTGCTCAATTCTTTATCAACGTCAATGACAATGATTTTTTAAATCACACCGCACCAAATGCACAAGGCTGGGGTTATGCAGTCTTTGGCAAGGTAACTGATGGCTTGGATGTAGTTGACACGATCCGCAAAGTAAAAACAGGTAGCGCTGGTTTTCATCAAGATGTACCAACAGAAGATGTTGTGATTGAAAAGGCCAGTGTTCTAGAAGAATGATTCCGCACTTTTCGAGCGCCCTGCTCATCTCAGATATTCATCTGACGCCGTCAATGCCCTTGACGGCGCAACGCTTCTTTGACTTTTGTGAAAAAGAAGCTCCTAAGGTGGAAGCTGTTTTCATCTTAGGTGATTTATTTGAATATTGGGTAGGAGACGATGCGGGTTTGCTCTCGCCTTTCCAGCAAGAGGTCAAGCGTGCCATTGCAACGCTTTCTACCAAAGTCAAGACCTATTACATGCATGGCAATCGGGACTTTTTGGTCGGCAATGACTACCTCTCAAAAACTGGTATGACTTTGCTTTCAGATCCCTGCAAGGTCAGCATTGGCGGCGCTGAATATGTACTGAGCCATGGCGATGCTTTATGCACTGCCGATGTGGGTTACCAAATATTTCGTAGCTGGGTACGCAAACCCTGGATACAAAAACTATTCTTAAGAATGCCGCTGAAATGGCGTCGGGCAATCGCTAATCATTTACGTAGCAATAGCACGGTGCAATATAAACGTTACGCTAGCGCAGCACCAGAAATGAATTTGCTTCGCAGCAATGTCACCCAAACTGCATGCGCTGCGCTATTGGCAGCTCAAAATAGCAATAAACTGATTCATGGCCATACCCACTTACCCACTCACCATATTGAGCATTTCAATGAACAAGAATGGCAACGCTGGGTTTTATCTGACTGGGATTTAGATCACCCAGAAAGTGTGATGCCAAAAGCGAGCGCACTACTCATAGATGAACAGGGTGTTCGCTATTTAGATCTCATCAAAGCATAAATAAAAAAGCGAGAGTATGAACTCTCGCTTTGCGTTTCAGCAGTTATTTACTTGCTATTCGAATACTTAGAAAGTGATTGAACCATTTGCGCAAAGATGCGTGGATTGGCACACATGACTTCACCGCTTTGCAAGTAACCCTCTTCACCACGATAGTTACCAATGAGTCCACCAGCCTCTGTAACAAGCAAGGCACCCGCAGCCATATCCCATGGCTTGAGATCACTTTCAAAGAAACCATCGTAGCGTCCCGCAGCAACATAGGCGAGATCTAAAGAGGCGGCACCTGGGCGGCGCAAGCCAGCGCACTGACGGGTCATCTCTGCAAAGATCTTGAGATATTTTTCTAGATCTTGATCTTCCCGATAAGGAAAGCCGGTGCCCAATAAGGCATTGGCTAGGCGATCTTGGGTAGCAACACGCAAGCGCCGGCGATCTAAGTACGCACCCGCACCGCGAGTGGCTGTAAATAATTCATCGCGAGTCGGATCGTACACAACGGCTTGTTGAGTCACCCCATTCACAGCCAAGGCGATAGAAACAGCGTACTGTGGAAAGCCGTGAATGAAATTGGTTGTGCCATCAAGTGGATCGATAATCCACACATTTTCTGCATCGGTATTTTGCGCGCCCGTTTCTTCAGCCAAAAATCCATGGGTAGGATAGGCTTCACTCAGAGTTTCTATGATGGCGGCTTCTGCCTGCTTGTCCACCTCGGTCACAAAGTCATTATGCTGTTTGCGATCTACTTGCAAGCGCTCTAAATTGAGGGATGCACGGTTAATAACCGTTCCGGCACGACGGGCAGCCTTAATGGCCACATTTAACATGGGATGCATAGTATTGATGGACAAATTAAATAAGAACAAACTCATCAGACTGAGCGGCACAAGCAAATCTGCAGCACAATATGGAGCTAACAGCTTGATTCTAAACGATTGCCCCCATTACCCAAAGATGTTGCCCAAATCCCCATCCAATTACCAGCCTCAATGAACCCATCCCAAGCCAAACAATTACGCTGGGTACTAGTAGAAACCAGCCATCCTGGCAATGTAGGATCAGCAGCACGCGCCCTCAAGACCATGGGTTTTGAGGATTTGCGCTTGGTCAAGCCAAAAAGCGCCATGATTGCCAAAGAACCCGAGGCAATAGCCTTGGCAAGTGGGGCCAATGATTTACTTGAATCAAGCCAAGAATTTACCTCTATTAGCGAGGCTGTACAAAGCTGCACCCTAGTTTTGGGTCTTACCAGCCGCGATCGCGAATTTGGTCCGCCCTCGATTGATTGGGTAGGAGCTAGGGCTTTGATTACTCAAGCCGTGGATCAAAATCAAAAGGTAGCCCTCCTGTTTGGCCCGGAAAGGACTGGCTTGGATAACCAGCACCTTGCACTCTGCACGCATCGCGTGTGGCTCGATGCCAATCCCCTCTATCCCTCCTTGAATCTGGCCCAAGCCATCATGGTTTGCGCCTTTAGCCTCAGAGAAGCATTCAATGCGGCGTCCGGCAGCCAAAAGGCTGGCCTTCTAGCCCAGAGGGAGGATATGGCAGAACTCGCAGATCCAGTGGCAATCGAGGCGATGCTGAACCATTGGCAGTTAGGTTTAGAGGCCATTGGGTACTTGGACCCCGCAAACCCCAAAAAACTCATGCCTCGCCTTCAAGCCCTTTTTGCACGCAGCCGTCTTCATAAAGAAGAAATCGACCTCCTACGCGGCATTGCAAAACAGATGCTGCTGAGAAAATAGCCCACTCCCGTTAAAATTACCCCATGTTTAATTCCCTTTTCGATCAAGTCGACTCCATCATTGTTCGCGACCCAGCAGCCAGAAATCGCCTTGAGGTGATCACTTGCTACCCCGGTTTACATGCAGTGTGGATTCATCGTGTTTCCCATGGCTTATGGAATCTAGGCCTCAAGTGGTTGGCACGCCTACTCTCTTTGTTGGCACGCTTTCTGACTGGTATTGAAATTCATCCGGGAGCAAAAATCGGGTGTCGAGTTTTTTTGGATCACGGACTTGGGATTGTGATTGGTGAGACTACAGAAATTGGTGATGATTGCACCATTTACCAAGGCGTC
>Ga0364893_10403_pt1 | contig 19697 bp, 16 predicted proteins | sample ExccelJu500001D3_FD_206943 | JGI IMG/M metagenome (GOLD analysis project Ga0364893, IMG submission 206943) | Enriched cells from Trout Bog Lake Hypolimnion, Wisconsin, USA - BchlTB.July16.5000.01.D3 | ecosystem: Environmental > Aquatic > Freshwater > Lake > Hypolimnion/Profundal zone | place: USA...
GCCGAATTATTGACTGGAGTGTATTTGGCGGGTTGCATCCGCCCTACAAAAATTCGATTTGATGTATTTGACAAAGCAACGCAAATACAACAATCAACCAGTTATGCCTGATGACCATAGCGAGTCGGTACCACCCCTTACCATCCCGAACAGGACTGTGAAATGACTCTGCGCCAATGATAGTGCTGCAACCAGTGTGAAAGTAGGTTATCGTCAGGCTCTCTATAGAAACCCTCGTTACGGAAGTAACGGGGGTTTTGTTTTTTTAACTTCCGTATCGATGACGTCAACTTGGAACTCCCATGCCTTCAATTCCTCATAAACTTGATCTGGATCACGACTGCCTTTGTGGATACGAATAGGATAGAGACAGCAGGAATTTTCCTCATCTATTCAGGAGTTATTATGCAAGTTGAACATCACCAATTGGCTGTTGATTTTCCAGAGTTCAAAGAACAAATTCATGACCTGAAATCGAGCGACGCGCATTTTGCAAAATTGTTTGATGAGTATGAAGCAGCGGATAAGGCGGTTAATCGCGCCGAGAACGGTGTTGAGCACTTAGGTGACGTCGCTCTTGAAGCACTCAAGAAAGTGCGTATTCACTTGAAAGACCAGTTATTTCAAAAGTTGCAGGCAACGGTGAAAGCTTAATGCTTTAAAGAAAACCTGTTGCGAATTCTTGCAGCTAAAAATAAGTGGTCAACATAAGCGGTCGAAAATTGACCGCTTATTTTTTTTGCCGTGGTGGTCGGAAGACGCTGTGATCCGCATAGAAATCCTGATTTTGATCTTGCCACCAACCAGGAATACCCAATACTGGCAGCGGCGTGTAATCTGCAGTGGTCAAGGTTTGGGTCAGCAACTGTTGAGACACAAGCTGGTCGATTTGCATCAAGCCTTCGTCGCGCGTCAGATCGAAGTGGTGTGGCTCAATCCTGAGCACCCAGCTATGTGCTGTGATTGCCTTGTAGGGGTTGACCAGTTTTTCCATGAGCGCATGTCCAAAAGTCCAGATTCTGGCGCAGCGATCAAATTTTTCGCGTTGTTGCAGGAACGCTGATTCCCACTGATGAAGGCGTAAGGCTTCGACCAACTGGTCTCCCGCTTCGGAATGTTCAACGACCAAAAGCGCCGCATTTTCATCAAAAATCGTTGCAGCATCACGGGCAGCTCCACGCGACTTTCCTATTCCTAAAGTGGCAATTTGTGCGGCTTGCAAGGCATTGAGCTGACGCTTAATCTCTGGAAAACTCAACCATACCAGGGCATTAAAAAAATCATGCAAATTTTCCCTGGTCGGTACCAGCCCGGTCGCACTGATATGTGCTTCGTAAGCCGTACCGTCAGGCAATTCTTCTTGCGGAATAAACTGAACCGGTAGCCCAAGATGATTTTGCAATTGCATTTCACCTGCGAGCCGGTTCAGGCATGCACGCCAATCTTGCGCAGCGATGACTTGCTGCGCATACGGTCGAACGGTATCAAACCAACGGGCTGACCAGTCGATCTGATCAAAAAAACGTTCAGACATCTGGCTTAGGCGCTGACTGCCTGCAATTTCCAATGTAAGGTTTCACCGCTATTGAGTGGCACGATACTGGCGTCAGCGAATGGTAATTCATCCGGCATTGTCCAATCCTGACGTAATAATTGAACTTTGTCTGTATTGCGGGGCAGATTGTAAAAATCGGGGCCATTGAAGCTGGAAAACGCTTCGAGTTTATCGAGCGCACCGGCTTGATCAAATGCTTGCGCATACAATTCCATTGCATGTAAGGCGGTATAGCAACCAGCGCAGCCGCACGCGTGCTCTTTCGCACCTTTGGCATGGGGGGCAGAATCCGTGCCGAGGAAAAAGCGCGCGCTGCCTGATGTTGCTGCTTTTAACAAAGCCTGGCGATGGGTTTCACGCTTTAAGACTGGCAGGCAATAGTAATGCGGGCGGATGCCCCCTTTAAAAATCTCATTACGGTTGTATAGCAAGTGGTGAGCAGTAATCGTGGCTGCAATGGCACCAGGCGCTTCAGCAACGTAAGCAGCAGCATCGCTGGTGGTAATGTGCTCAAAAACTACCTTAAGCTCTGGCATGTCTTTGCGCAGAGGCTGCATCACGCGGTCAATGAACACCGCTTCACGATCGAATAAATCGATGTCTGAATCAGTGACTTCGCCATGTACCAGAAAAGGCATACCAACTTCTTGCATGACTTCCAGTGTTTTGTAGCATTTTTTGAGATCGGTCACACCAGCATCTGAATTGGTCGTTGCGCCAGCCGGGTAGAGTTTCACTGCATGGACAAAACCGCTGTCCTTGGCGCGGCGGATTTCATCTGGCGGTGTGTTATTGGTCAGATATAAAGTCATCAACGGCTCGAACTTCATCCCTGCTGGCAACGCGGCCAGGATACGCTCGCGATAGGCTGCGGCTTGTTCCGTGGTCGTGACTGGTGGCTTCAGGTTAGGCATGACGATGGCACGGCCAAATTGCGCAGCAGTGTGCGGTAAGACGCTAGCGAGTGCGGCGCCATCGCGCAAATGCAAATGCCAGTCGTCTGGTCGGGTGATGGTCAGAGATTGTGGGGATGGTGTGGACATGATCGCTTTCGGTGTCAAATTCTCGATAGCCATCATTTTACCTTTCTGCACGACAGGCTGAAAGGATAAAAAAATACTCCCCCTGAGTATTTAATTTTCACCTATATCTCATCATGACAAATGGGGTGAAAATTGAAATGATCGGGGGAGTATATTTGAAGCGAAGAGGAAACCGTTCCTCAATGAATCATCAGTGATGAACAAATGCAGAAACAGGTTTCACATCATTGTGTCTGTGCTTAATTGTGCTTGTGCTTAATGCGCGATGATCTTCGCCAGGAAGTCGCGGGCGCGATCTGAGCGGGCATTGGTAAAGAAATCATCTTTAGGACAATCTTCGACAATGACACCTTTGTCCATGAAGACAATGCGGTTTGCTACTTTTTTGGCAAAACCCATTTCGTGGGTCACCACCATCATGGTCATCCCTTCTTGTGCCAGACCTACCATCACGTCCAGGACTTCATTGATCATTTCAGGGTCAAGCGCTGATGTTGGCTCGTCGAATAGCATCGCGATAGGATCCATGGACAATGCTCGTGCAATGGCAACGCGTTGTTGCTGACCACCGGACAATTGACCAGGAAATTTATCTTTCTGGTTCAATAAACCGACACGATCCAGATATTTTAAACCACGTTCTGTCGCTTCATCTTCAGAGCGTCCCAATACTTTGACCTGACCCAGCGTCAGATTTTTCCTGATAGTTAAATGAGGAAAAAGTTCAAAGTTTTGAAACACCATACCGATGCGTGCGCGCAGCTTGGACAAATTCGTTTTGGGGTCGCCCACAGAAATGCCATCAACAATAATCTCTCCTTTTTGGAAAGGTTCTAAACCATTGACAGTCTTGATCAGTGTTGATTTGCCAGAACCAGAAGGACCGCATACGACCACCACTTCACCTTTGGCGACCTGGGTGCTACAGTCGGTCAATACCTGAAACTGACCATACCATTTGCTGACGTTGTTTAATGTAATCATGTTATCTCCAAAATCTTTCAGGGGAATGGAATTTCTCCCATTCCTAGCGAATAATCGCCACTCTTTGCTGTAATTTTTTAACCAGGCTAGACAAGCTAAAACATAAAATGAAATAGATCACGGCCACAAACGTGTACATTTCGACCAATCGTCCATCGCGATGCGCCACGGCATTAGCGGAACCGACAAAGTCCGGAATCCCAAGCACAGACACCAGGGAAACGTCTTGAAATAACACGATTGTTTGCGTCAATAAGATAGGAATCATGTTGCGGAATGCTTGCGGTAAAACGATATACGCCATCGTTTGCCAGTAGTTCATTCCTATCGCATATCCGGCGGAAATCTGACCACGTGGAATCGATTGAATACCGGAGCGCATAATCTCGCAATAGTAAGCAGCCTCAAACAAGATGAAGGTGATCAGGCAAGATGAGAAAGCGCCTACTTGCACTGGTTCATGCGCCCCGATAATCCATGCGCCAATATACGGTGCGAGGAAATAGAACCAGAAAATCACCAACAACAGCGGTACCGAACGTATCAGGTTGACATAGGTGGTGGCAACGAAAGAAATAAGGCGATTGCTCGATAAGCGCATCATTGCCAGGACGGTGCCGAGGATGACGCCACCCAGCATGGCAACCAATGTTAATTTAACCGTGAACAACAGACCTTCAAAAATCAAATGCTGCCAGGTGCGTTGTATCACATCAAAATCGAAAGAGCCTAACATGATCAATTCCCTTTCACTTTAGCGGAGCCAGAGGTAATGAACCCCGAAACTGCGGTGACCCGTTCCAGCAAATTCGACAGCAAAATCGCAATGACGGAGATACCAAGATAGATCAAAGTCACTGCAGTAAATGCTTCAAAAACTTGTGCTGAAAATTCTTGCATTGAGCGCGCACTTTGCATCAGTTCCACCACAAAAATACTGGAAGCGACCGAGCTGTTTTTAATGATCGCCGCAACTTCATTGGTCAATGAAGGAATGATGATACGAAACGCCATCGGCAGCAGCACGTAACGATAGGTTTGCGGCAAGGTTAAGCCAAGCGCAGTCCCTGCCATGAGTTGACCGCGTGGCAGTGCATTAATACCTGCTGAGACCTGGACTGCAACGCGGGCTGAGGTAAAGAAACCCAGACTCAACGCAGCAGTAATGAATGCCATATTGGGTAATGATTTGAGCCAGTCACCAAGTGCGGTTGGTACAACTTCAGGCATCACAAAATACCAGAGGAACATCTGTACCAATAAAGGAATGTTACGGAATAATTCGACGTAAGCATTGGCCGATTTCGCCATCCATTTATTCGGTGCGGTGCGCATGGTACCGATAATCGCGCCCAATACCAGCGCAATCACCCAGCCTGCTCCCGCGGTGGCTAATGTCCATTGCATGCCAGAAATCAGGGAGTCAAGGTAGGTGCCAGTGCCATCTGGCGCATCCTCCCAGAAAATCTGCCAGTTCCAGTTGTAATTCATGTGTATCTCCTCACTACCATCTCTCGATTTGTATTTCTGATTCGCACTTCTGATTCTCGATTACTAAAAGATAGCACGCATGCTACTTTTTATATTCTGGTGAAAGTGATATTTCAACCATTCCAAATAAAAGGGGAGGTGAACTCACCCCCCGCTCTTTGATCATTCTTAAACCAATCAACAGCAAATGATGTGGCTCAATTCAGAAAAAATTATTTTTTCTTTTTCAGTACGGCTTTTTGTGCTTCTGGTACAGCTGCATACGCTGATGGTTCACCGGAATCCGTTGGTTTTGCAATGACTGCTTTAAATTGGTCAGAGATAGGCCAGTTTAACGTAATATTTTTTGGTGGAATTGGCTGCATGAACCATTTATTGTAGATACGATTGATGTCACCCGAGGTTAAGATGTTACTAATCGCCGTATCAACTGCTTTTTTGAATGCAGGATCGTCTTTGCGCAACATGATGCCATAGGGTTCTACCGATAAGGCTTCTTTACTGATTTCGTAATCTGCCGGGGATTTCGAATTTGCCGCCAATGATGCGAGCAAAATATCATCCATCACAAACGCAGCGGCGCGGCCAGTTTCTACCATCAGGAAAGCCTCAGCATGATCTTTCGCAGGCAGAATATTGATGCCCAGGTTTTGATCTGCATTTAAGGTTGTTAATTGTTTCAAGTTCGAGGTTCCCGATGTCGAAACGACGACTTTACCGCGTAAATCGGCAAGCGATTTAATGTGAGCCGATTTTTTAGACAGGATACGATTAGCGGTAACAAATGTTGTTGGCGCAAACGATACTTGTTTTTGACGTTCGAGATTATTGGTGGTGGAGCCACATTCCAGATCGATAGTGCCGTTGGCCATCAAGGGAATACGTGTCGCTGAGGTTACCGGGTTCAACTTGACATTTAATGTGCTTAAACCTAATTGTCGCTGGACTGAAGTCACAATCTTCATACAAAGATCAACCGAGTAACCTTGATACGATTGCTTATCATCGAGGTAAGAAAACGGAATAGAGGAATCACGTACACCTAGAATGATGGTGCCGCTGTCTTTGATTTTTTTGAGCGTACCTGTTTCTTGTGCCAGTGCCGACGTAGCCAGTGCTCCGGCGCCAGCGATCAGAACTAATGCTTTCAATAATTTCATACTATCTCCCCAAATAAACGACAAAGTTCGTACGTAGAGTGTATCAAAACATATGAACTATGCATGCCTATTTTAAAACTTAGTTACATGTATTCAAAATTGCGGGTATTGAAAGCCAGACTTTAATACAGGTACCGTTTAAATATTGATAATGAATGCTGATTAATCAGCAACTTTATCGCTAGGGAATCGGATGTTATCTCTCAGTAAGAAACCCATCGGCATGTTTAAATTGATATTATTTGGAGGAATGGATTTTTTAAACCATTTTTCATATAGTTTCGTGACCTCGCCATCATTCATCATTCTTGCCATTTCGCGATCTAAAAAATCTTTGAATGCAGGATCGTCTTTGCGCAACATAATCGAATAAGGCTCTGTCGACAGCGCATCCCCGATAATCTCGAATTTCTGAGGTGTCTTACTATTGGCACGCAAGCCATAAAGCAGTACGTCATCCATAGTAAAAGCATCGGCCTGGAATTTATCAACCATCTCAAACGATTCTTTGTGATCCGCACCTTCCAGCAGGCGTAAATTTAGTCCGCGAACTTTATCCCGGTCATTCAGAAGTTTGACTGTCGTTGTTCCTTTGGTCGTTACCACTTTTTTGTCTTTCAGGTCTGGCCAGTTTTTTATGCCAGAGTCGCTACGCACGAGCATTCGTGTTGAAGCAAAAAAGTGTGGGATGGTAAAACCAACCTGTTTGCGGCGTTCTGCATTATTCGTGGTCGATCCGCATTCGATATCTGCTTTACCGTCCGCAATCGCGGCGACACGCGTCGTAGGCGTCACTGACACGTAGGCAACTTTTAATTGTGGCAGCTTAAGTTCTTTTTTAATGGCATCGACAAATTTAAGACAAATATCCATGGAATAACCGACAGGCTTTCCATCAACGAGATAAGAAAACGGTACCGAAGATTCGCGATAGGCGATGGTAATCGTCTGCGAAGCTTTGATATTGCTGAGCGTATCGGCCGCGGATGTCAGCGGAATTCCGAAAGCCAGCACGCAAGGCAAACTTGCCTTCAACCATTTTTGCACTACGTTCATAAGACCTCCGAGATAAGTAGCTCAGGATGGTAATGACAAACCGCTTAGTTGTTCAAGGGAAATAGCTATTTCTTACAAAACTTTATAGGGAAAATGTCGTTTTTTTCTTCTTATCATAAAGTTAAATAATGTTTTAAATGAATTATTTATAGATAATTAGTTTTTTTAAAGTTAATTATTTGGATGCGATTTTGTTAAAAAAGTAATCACTTGTCGATGAATTTATTTGCAATAAAACCGAATTCTGTAAAAGCGAATACGTGTTACAGACAATAAAAAACGCCCATCAACCAGTGTCGCTGAATTTTGCTGAGTCCATGCTCAGTTCCAGCTTAGTTGATGGGCGCTGCACTTACCACCACACCAGCAGAAAAATCTGCTGGTGTGACGATGCTTTACAGATTAGGGATACAAACCGCGTACTTCACGGGCTTGTAATACGCGTGAGCAGCCGATGATAAACGCAGCAGTACGCAGAGATACTTTCTTGTCTTCAGTCACTTGCCATACCGACGTAAATGCTTCTTTCATGATACGGGTCAGACGTTGATTGATTTCATCTTCAGACCAGAAGTAGCTGGAGAAATCTTGTACCCATTCAAAATAAGAAACCGTCACGCCACCAGCATTGGCGATCACGTCTGGTACCACCAACACGCCTTTGTCGCGCAGGATATCATCCGCTTCTGGTGTGGTCGGGCCATTTGCGCCTTCCAGAATGATTTTGGCTTTGATCTGATCGGCGTTTTTGGTGGTGATTTGCTGTTCGAGTGCTGCTGGAATCATGATGTCGCAATTCACGGACCAAAATTCGTGATCTGGTAATACCGCTTCGATACCGTCGAAACCAGCGACGCTACCTTTTGCCGCTACGTGTTCTAACAGCTTATTCACATCCAGACCATTGGAATGGAAAATCGTGCCGCCATGATCTTGTACCGCGACAATTTTTGCGCCAGCTTCTGCAAACAAACGTGCTGCGATACCGCCCACGTTACCAAAACCTTGTACCGCGATTTTTGCGCCGACAATGTTCAGGCCTCGTTTCGCAGCCGCTTCAGAACCGACGACAAACACGCCACGGCCAGTTGCTTCGCGGCGACCTAAACTACCACCGAGAGAAATTGGCTTACCAGTCACAACGCCAGTTGCGGTACGGCCTTCATTCATGGAATAGGTATCCATCATCCATGCCATGGTTTGCTCGTTGGTATTGACGTCTGGTGCAGGAATATCTTTGTCCGGTCCGATGATGATACCGATCTCCGATGTATAACGACGTGTCATACGCATCAATTCGCCCTTAGACAAGGTCTTAGGGTCAACGCGGATACCGCCTTTTGCGCCACCGTATGGAACGTTGACGGCAGAGTTTTTGATCGTCATCCACGCCGACAATGCCATCACTTCAGACAAAGTCACATCCTGGTGAAAGCGTACGCCGCCTTTGCCTGGACCACGGGACGTGTTGTGTTGTACGCGATAGCCTTCAAAGTGAGCAATTGTGCCGTCATCACGTTCGATAGGTACATCTACCACCAGAATACGTTTTGGGCGCTTCAGCGTTTCTACCCAACGCGACAGGTTGCCGAGGTAAGGGGTGACGCGATCAATCTGCTCGAGGTAAACGGACCAAGGACCGGTCTCTGTCGGGGTAAGATAGGACGGTATCTGGTGTTGGCTGGACATGGTATCTCCTGATGATGTAAACAGAAAAGACAAAAAATGGCTTCTTTTGGTGCGTTATTTAAAAAAACCGCACTAAAAAGGTGAGGCATAGTAGTCGTTCTGCCTATTGTTCATCCAATGCTTTGTTTGCATTAATCTATGCAGGAAATGCATAACCATCCAAGTGGACTGGCGACGGGGTACATCATGGTGTGGGTGCAACCAGTCAGAACCTTGCACTTTGCAATTACCGTACGGGTGATGACCGCACTACCCAAGGCAACTAAACGCGCTTCGCCGTCTTTTGCCCTTTTTTACTTTCCGCCGCCTGAAGCTGTGCCAGGTAATCCCACAATCGTGAGACGATCATTTTTCCGGGTCTTTGTAAAGATGGACGTTCACGATAGAGACGAATTTCCATGTTAACTTCCCAGGCGCCGGTGCCGTCGTCGGCGCGTGCGAGCTGCTTTTGTTTGATCTCACGCGTGACCGCTGATTCAGGCAAAAAGGCGATACCGCGGCCTTCGAGTGCCATCATTTTTAAGCCTTCGGCCATATCGGTTTCGTAACATTTTTCCAGATGTAAAGGCGTGCGGGTGTCGTTCAAAATCAGATCCACCATACGTCCCAGATAGGCATTGTTTGCATAGGCCAAAAACGGTATCGGTTCGTTTTCATTGCCGGGCAACAGTAACTCGGGATTGCCTTGTTTGTCGCAACGCGTGTAGGCGCGTAATGCTTCATGACCCATGCTGATCATGTCATACTGACTTGCGTCGAGAAGCAAAGGCTGGCGCGGATGGTGGTAACACAATAAAAGATCGCAACCACCTTCGACCAAGGTCATGACCGCATCGTGCACATTCAGAGCCAGTAAGCGGCTATGGATTTCTCCAAACGCCGTTTCCAAACCCGTCAGCCAGCGCGGCACATAGGTCAGAGATAGCGTATGTGGTACTGCAAAATCGATCGTGGTCTGAATGCTGGTACGCTTACCACGCAGTAAAGCTCTGGCATTATTGATTTGTCCGAGCATCGCAATCGCTTGTTCGTAAAACACTTCACCCGCATGGGTTAAACGCGTTGGATACGATGTGCGGTCAATCAGATCGCTGCCTAACCATGCCTCTAAAGACTGGATGCGACGAGAAAAAGCCGGTTGCGTTACGTGCCGTAATTCCGCTGAACGGCTAAAGCTATTGGTTTCTGCGAGTGAGACGAAATCTTCTAACCACTTGGTTTCCATTTACACTCCCGCCACCTGTAATTGCTCGTCTTCAGCATCATCATCATTGTCCGCCAACCCGGTCTGCTGGCGTTCCCACATTTGCGCATACGCACCTTGCAGATTCAGCAGTTCCTGGTGGGTACCGCGTTCAATAATCCGGCCTTTGTCCATTACCAGAATCTGATGGGCATCAACGATGGTTGACAATCGATGCGCAATCACCAAGCTGGTGCGACTACGGGCAATTTCTTTTAACTGGGCTTGTATCATTTGCTCAGACCGTGAATCGAGTGCCGATGTCGCTTCGTCAAAAATGAGAATCGCTGGATTTTTGAGTAAGGTACGCGCAATGGCGACGCGTTGCTTTTCACCGCCAGATAATTTTAAGCCGCGCTCACCGACCATGGATTGATAACCGTCGGGGAGTGATTCGATAAATTCATGAATATACGCCGCCTTGGCAACGGCAATGATTTCTTCTTTTGTGGCTCCTGGTTTGCCGTAGCCGATATTGTATTCAATCGTGTCGTTAAACAGTACCGTGTCTTGCGGCACGATGCCAATCGCGGCGCGTACTGAGGCTTGTGTGACCTCACGTAAATCCTGTCCATCAATGCTGATGGTGCCCGACTGAATATCATAAAAACGGAAGAGCAAGCGGGATAAAGTCGATTTACCTGAACCACTGTGTCCGACGACCGCTGTAGTGGTACCAGCGGCAATCGTAAAGTCGATATCAAACAAAATTTGACGCTTGCTTTCGTAGCTGAAATCGACGCGCTTAAAGGTAATTTCGCCACCTTGCTGATGCTTGATTAATAAAGGTTTGGCACCAACGGGATCCGCGATTTCCTGATTCTGATCCAATAAGGAAAACAGCTTTTCCATATCAGCCAGGCTCTGTTTGATTTCACGATAGAGTACGCCGAGAAAATTTAACGGCACATACAGTTGCAGCATGAACGAATTGACCAGCACCAGATCACCGATGCTCATTTTTCCGTCCATCACGCCTTGCGTCGCCCGCCACAAAATCAAGGTCACCGCGGTGGCAATGATCATCGATTGGCCGGTATTTAATAAAGACAAACTGCTTTGTGATTTGACTGCAGCCGTTTCGTAATTTTTTAAACCATCATCATAACGCTGGGCTTCATATTCTTCATTGCCGAAGTATTTCACCGTCTCATAGTTCAGTAAAGAATCAATAGCCTTGGTACTGGCTTTTGAATCGAGTTCATTCATGGTGCGCCGGAAATGCGTGCGCCATTCTGTGACAGAAATTGTGAACACGATATAGGTTGTGAGCGCGACAAACGTGATGATACTGAACCACTTATCGTAATGTGTACTCAGATAAATTAATACCAGCGTGATTTCTAACAAGGTCGGAAAAATACTGAACAGCGCGTAAGCAACGAGTGAAGAAACGGCGCGGGTACCACGTTCGATATCTCGCGTTACCCCACCCGTTTGCCGGTTCAGGTGAAAACGCAAAGACAATGCATGAAGATGGCGGAACACCTTGAGCGCAATGTTGCGCACCGCCCTTTGCGTGACTTTTGCAAATACAAACTCGCGTAGCTCTGTAAAGACGGTCGTCGATAAGCGTAACGCACCGTAAGCAATGATTAAGCTAATGGGTAATACCACCATTGCGGCAGGATGCGTCGGCGTAATGGTCATACTGTCGACCAAGCGCTTTAAAACCAGTGGTACGCCAACAGTCGCCAATTTAGCGCCCACCAGCATAGACAATGCCAGGATGACGCGTAGCTTATATGCCCACAAATAAGGTAACAGCGTCTTGATGGTTGCCCAATCACTACGTTGATGACTCGCTGGTGTTGCAGGTGGAAGGCTGCCGGTGTTTTCTCTGCGATTGCGCATCGTAAGAGTCTTTTCTAGAAGTAGTTTATGATGTTAGACCTGCTGGCAAAAGCTGGTGCATATATTTCAGGTAATGTCAGGTCAAAAGCAATGCGGTGAACGCCTTGCGACGAGACGATCTTTACTTTGTTGATTTGCGAGCTAAGCTTGAATGTAAGCTTGGACTTACGCTTCAGATTGTAACCGTTAGCAGCGTGTGCTGTGTACTGTCTGTGCGGCTAGTCTCGCAGGAATAGTTTTTGCATTCATGTTGCACCAAGTTTAAATGATTAAGTTTTAGAAAGATAATGATGACAAACCATACCCAAACCACGCTACCTCCCCATATGCCTACTTTGCGCGTGATGCCTATGCCTTCCGATGCCAATGTGCATGGTGATGTGTTCGGTGGTTGGATTATGGCGCAGGTGGATATTGCTGGCGCGATTCCGGCTGCCCGACGTGCCAATGGCCGTGTAGCGACCATTGCGGTGAATTCGTTTTTGTTCAAACAACCGGTATTTGTTGGTGATTTGTTATCGTTTTACGCAGACGTGGTTAAAGTTGGTAACACATCGATCACGATTTCTGTCGAAGTCTATGCGGAGAGAAACCGTTTGCAAGCCGATACAGTCAAGGTGACTGAAGCGACCTTGACCTATGTAGCAACTGGCGAAGATCGTAAGCCACGTCAGATTCCGCCCCTGGAAGCAATTGAGGCATTGTCCGCTGGTAAATAAAATGTGGTCACGGCGTCAATTTTTACAGCGATCCTTACAACTTAGTTCGCTCGCTGCGTTGGCACAAGCTTTCCCTGGCTTTGCTGCCGAAAAGATATCTGGTGGTACGCCATCCTATCCCTTTACGCTCGGTGTAGCATCAGGTTCGCCGCGACATGACAGTGTGGTGTTGTGGACCAGGCTGTTGCCTGGTCCTTTGAATTCATTACTGTTGCCACCGGTGGCGTATAAGGTGCGTTGGGAAATTGCAGAGGACGACGCATTTAAGCACATTGTCGATAAAGGCGAAGCGTTTGCGTTGCCCGAGTTGGCGCATAGTGTGCATGTTGATGTGACCAATCTTCGGGCAGATCGTTGGTATTGGTATCGGTTTATGGTTGGCGATGCGGTGAGTCCGTATGGACGTACACGTACGTCACCCGCCATCGATGCACAAGCTGGCAGCCTCAAATTGGCTGTCGCTTCTTGTCAGCATTGGGAATTTGGCGAATATGCTGCCCACCATCATATCGCGCAAGCGACGCCGGATTTAGTCGCTTTCATTGGCGATTATATTTATGAATGGGGACCTTACGATACCAGACATCCCTTGAAGCCACGTCGTCGAGATATAGAGAGCTTTAGCCTTGCTGAATATCGCGCCCGCTATGCGCAATATAAAACCGATCCGTTGCTGCAAGAGGCACATCATGCCGCACCCTGGATTGTGACCTGGGATGATCATGAAGTCAGTAATGATTACGGGAATGACCGGGATGAGCGTTTAGATCCGAATTTTTTACAAAGACGCGCCGCTGCCTATCAGGCATTTTATGAGCACATGCCAGTACGTCTGCAACAACCAACTTCGACGCCTGAACAATTTTCCCATATGCGGATTTATGATCGCTATGACTGGGGGCGCCTGGCCCGTTTTCATGTGGTCGATGACCGGCAGTACCGTTCTTACCAACCCTGTGTCAAAGCCGGGCAGGGAGGCTCAAGTATTGTTAGCCGCGCAGAATGCAGCGATTTGCGCGACCCGACCCGTACATTGCTTGGTGCCGAGCAGGAGCAATGGTTGGCGCGGGGTTTTGCCAGTTCGCAGGCAAAATGGAATATTCTGACGCAACAAACTTTGATGGCGCAATGCGATGTGGGCGCTGATTTTCATACGCCAGAAGCAAAATTCTGGACTGACGGCTGGGATGGTTGTCCCGCCGGGCGTCAACGATTATTGGACGATATTCAAAAGCATCAGCCGGCCAATCCGGTGGTCATATCAGGAGATGTACATACGTTTTATGCGGCAAATCTGAAGCGCGATTTTGATGCCAAAGCGTCTGCGAGTAATCCGATTATTGCCACTGAGTTTTGTGGTACGTCGATTACATCCAATTCACGCCCCCAAGAAAGCACGGATCAAATACTGGCACGTAATCGTCATATCAAATATGGTCGCAGTGATAAACGCGGTTATATGTTCATGGAAATTTCAGACAAAAAAATGTTGACACACTTTGTGGCGCTGGACGATGTATTCAAGGCCGATTCCGGGATCAGTACGTTGCAGAGCTTTGTGGTGGAAGATGGAAAAACGGGTGTGGTGACGGCCTGATATTTCGCTGAACGATTTTTTTATTTTAACCGTTACTTTCATTGCTTACTGCAGCGCGGGTTGCACGCGCCTTACAAAAAAGGGAAGGCTCGTTGCCTTCCCTTTTATTCATTGATTCATTGCTTAATTAAGCCGCTTTTTTCTCATCGCGCAATTCACGGCGTAGAATTTTTCCGACGTTGGTTTTCGGTAAATCCATACGGAATTCAATGTACTTTGGTTTTTTGTAAGCAGTGAATTGTTCTTTGCAATAATCCATAAGCTGATCTACGGTCAGATTAGGATCTTTGCGTACCACAAACAATTTCACCGCTTCGCCAGAATTGGCATCAGGGACACCGATGCAAGCACATTCGAGGACGCCAGGGTGTAAGGCAACCACACCTTCGATTTCATTTGGATAGACATTGAACCCTGAAACCAGAATCATGTCTTTTTTACGATCAACAATCGTCGTGTACCCGCGGAAATCCATAATCCCGACGTCGCCAGTTTTGAAAAAACCATCCGGTGTCATGACTTTCGCTGTTTCGTCCGGACGATTCCAGTAACCGACCATGACCTGTGGGCCGCGAATCGCGATTTCTCCGGGATGACCTAACGGTACCGGGTTGCCATCATCATCGAGGATCATAATTTCTGTCGAAGGAATGGGCATGCCGATCGTACCGGAGAATTCTTTGGTATTGGCCAGGTTTGCTGTGGCGACAGGTGAGGTTTCAGACAAACCATAGCCTTCTGCAATGGCACAACCGGTGACTTTGAGCCATTTGTCCGCCACCGCTTTTTGTACTGCCATACCGCCACCACTACAAATTTCGAGGCCAGAAAAATCGAGCTTAGCAAAGTCAGGATTGTTCAACAGACCGTTATACAAAGTATTCACGGCAGGGAAAATATTGATTTTGTAATTCTGCAATTCTTTAACAAAACCCGGAATGTCACGTGGATTTGGAATCAATAAATTCATCGCACCGATGCGGGTGCCTAGCAAACTGCAGACTGTCAATGCAAAAATATGGTACAGCGGCAGCGCACAGACGATAATTTTAGATTCGTTTTCATGCCCAGCCATACCTGGCGACAGCCACGCATCGTTTTGTAGTACATTGGCAACAACGTTGCGGTGAGTCAGCGTCGCTCCTTTCGATACCCCTGTTGTACCACCGGTGTACTGTAAAAAAGCGACATCTGTGTGTTGAATCTGGACTGGTTTAAAACTCAATTGACGGGCATCCGACAACATTTTGTTGAAGCGAATCGCGGTCGGCAGTTTAAATGCAGGTACCATTTTTTTGACGTTGCGCACGACAAAATTAACCAGGGTACCTTTGAAACCACCTAGCATGTCACCCATGCTGGCAACGACTACATGCTTAACGTCGGTTTTGGCAATCACATGTTCCAGTGTTGTCGCAAAATTTTCGAGGATAAAAATCGCTTCAGCACCGGAATCTTTTAACTGATGCTCTAATTCGCGCGGCGTATACAGCGGGTTCACGTTCACTACGGCATAACCTGCGCGCAAAATTGCAGCCATCACGACTGGATATTGCAACACGTTCGGCATCATGATCGCCACACGTGCGCCTTTTTTCAATCCTTTGCTTTGCAACCAGCTTGCGACCTGACGCGACATGGCATCGAGTTCGCCATACGTTAATAATTTCCCCATGCAAGCATAGGCATTACGTGCAGCAAATTTTTTAAATGCTTCTTCCAACAACTGCACTAAGGATTGATACTGTGTCACATCAATTTCTGCAGGCATCCCTTCGGGATAGGATTTAAGCCAAAACTTATCCATAAATTTCCTCGTCTCTGTTCGTTATTGTGTTTGTTGTGATCGCTATATTTGCCTGATTTGAAACGACAAAAAAGCATGGTCGTTCTTTTTGATGATGGCAGTATTCCAACGCTTGATGCTATCGCCTAAATCTCGTCAAGGCAAGCATTTTGAGTGCAAATTGAGGGTGTATTCAGGGCTGAGATGTGGTTTGTCAAATTAAAGAGCCTGTGAAGTGCTATCTAATAGATGTTTATGGGACAAGAATTGCAGGGAATGCAGTTATACTATCCACCGTATTCAGATCATGTTGTTCTCGGGCCCTTCAACTTTTGTTTAAAAATGAACTTGGTCGATTATCTCAATAAATATTGTAAGAAGTGATACGAATATATTGGATAGTAACCATCTGTCGATGCCAACACTTTCCGGTTTGAGAAAGCAAAATGAATAAAAATAGCACAAGAGATTATCACCCAGCAATTGACGCAAACTTATGAAACAACAAATCAATAAAATTATTGCGGTGATCGTCACATTTAATCCAGATATAGAACGGCTATACGAAAATTTTTTAGTTTTACGTTCTCAGGTTGCTGGCGTTGTTATTGTTGATAATTCGGATAACTCGTCCCTTGCGAAACAAACTCAATCGCGTTTTGCCGAGGAGAACGATTGCCATTACTTGAATAATTCCGGAAACCAGGGAATTGCTCATGCGTTGAACAGAGGACTTGAATACGCTTCAAAATCGGGCGCCGATTGGCTCTTGACGATGGATCAAGATAGTTGTTTGCCAAAAAATTACGTCGCTATTTTGTCCTCGGTGATTTCAGTCAGCGATGCAAGTGTCGCCTCTATTGGTACTCCGTTTTATAGTGGGGGCCGGGTATTTTCGGAGAAAAAATCTGGAGGCTCAGTCAAACTGTTAATTACTTCGGGAAATTTAGTTCAAATTAATGCAGTACAAAAAGTAGGAAATTTCCGCGAAGATTTTTTCATAGACTATGTGGATTTCGATTTGTCCGTCCGACTAAGAAAAGCGGGGTTTAAATTAATAGAAACCCATGAGACTAATTTTCAGCATCGACTCGGGCTACCCGAGAAAAGAACTTTCTTAGGGGCGACGTATTTTAGTTCCAATTACTCACCACTACGCCAGTATTACATGAGCAGAAATCGCATCGTTTTTTTTAGAGAAAATTTTCTTTATGACCCTCTCTTAGTACTGAAGTGTGTAGGCGACATGACGAAGGAATTGGTTAAAATTCTTTTAGGAGAGAAAGCCAGGGCAATAAAAACCAGAGCAATATTGGAAGGAATACGAGACGGAATATTTGGAAAGATGGGGAAGCATTCAGGTACTTTTTAATCTTGCATTAAAAATCTATTAGGCATGATGTCAGTCACCCATCTGAAGAATTGAGAATATGACAGGCCCCAAAAAAAATATTCTGTACCTCATTGCTGCACAGGGTTTTATCTATCTGGCACCTTTGATCGTACTACCTTATCTCACTCGTACCTTAGGTGCCGAAGGTTTCGGGCGCATTGCGTATATACAGTACATAGTCAATTATTTTATTCTGATTACTGATTATGGGTTTTCTACGACCGCGACAAGATTAATTGCTATCGATAGTCATAGCAAAGCAAGGGTATCGTCGGTATTTGCGAATACCATCGCTGTCAAGATGATGCTCGCCTGTTTGACCGGAGTCTTTTCATTGGTTTTGATTGCGGCTATTCCTTCCATTCGCCAATATAGTGCACTGATGTTCGCATGCTTTTTGGGTGTATTTGGCAATGCGCTATTTCCTACCTGGATGTTTCAGGGGTTGGAGCGAATGCGTGTTCTGGCATTGATTACTTGTGCTTCTCGCGTGATTCCCTTGCCACTATTTTTTTTGTATGTAAAGAACTCAGACGATTTAGTCGCTGCAGCAGCATTACAAAACATTCCAGGCATTATCGCAGCGGTTTTTTCATTCTATTACGCCATCGATAAAAAGTTAATTGAACGTGCTGAAATTAGTATCACGAGTATTTGGGACATGATGAAAGAAGGATGGGCGATTTTTTTGTCAAATATATCCACTAGTTTTTACACGAATATAAATGGAATACTTATCGGAAATTTCGCTGGGGTTGAACAAGCATCATTTTTCTATGCAACAGATAAATTGCGTTTTGCAGCACAAGGATTTATTCAACCAATTGCCTCCGCTTTATTTCCTCGAATTACCGTTTTGAGTCAAGATCTGAAAGATCGTCAACAAGCAAAGCGATTGATACAACACGGCTCATTCATGCTGATAGGGATAGAATTGCTGTGCGGTTTAGTTATGTTTTTTGGCGCGGACTTCATCACAGTTCGTTATCTTGGTGTCGGGTTTATGCCAGCTGCCATCTACCTCAAATCGCTCGCATTTTTACCTCTGGTCATTGCAGTTGCTACCATTTTTTCTCAATGGAGATTTCAGGCTTTGGGTATGAGTGTCTCTTTAAGCCGGATATATCTCATAGCAGGCCCGCTACACGCTTTGTATGCCACTTTTCTGACGTATCGTTATCATGGGTATGGGTTGATATCGAGTCTTTATATGACTGAAATCGGAATAACTTTGATGATGGCTTTTATACTCAAAAGAAAAAAAATTCCACTTTTTTGACATGTTGCGTGCGCTATGAAGAGCGCATGCGATTTAAATGATTTTATTCTATGCCAACGATAGATATCGCTCTTGCAGCCTACAACGGAGAAAAATATATCTCTGAACAAATTTCTTCTATACTCACCTGTAAAATAGATGTAGAAGGCTTTTCACTTGGTTCGATTATTGTTTCAGACAATATGTCATCCGATGGCACTGCAAAAATTGTGATGGAGCTTGCTAAGCAGCATCCTCAGGTTAAACTTGTGACGTGTACACAACCCGGTATTATCAGCAATTTTAATTGTGCCCTTCAGCACACGAATGCTGAATATATTATGCTAAGTGACCAGGATGATTTTTGGCTTGAAAATAAAATTCAGAGATCGATAGAAGAATTGATTAAATTGGAGTCTCAGGCTGGGAAAGACGTCCCGCTATTGGTCTTCTCCGATTTGCACGTGACTGATCGTGATTTGAATATTACTGATCAGTCCTTTTTTAAAGCGCAAAAACTCATACCTGACAGTTATTTATATCCAAAGCATATTTTTTTGGCCAACGTTGCCCCTGGCTGTACGATGATATTCAATCGTAAATTGTTGGATTTAGCATTGCCTGTCCCAACAACAGCCGCCATGCATGATTGGTGGTTATTGCTCATCGCGAGTACTTTTGGCAAGGTTTCGCATATTGACGAAGCAACTATTTTGTATCGACAACATGGCAACAATCAGGTAGGTGCGCCAACTAAGCGCTACCGCGCGATGTTGTTGTCACCGCTAAAACAATTTCAATTGGCTGGCGCTCGTTTAGGTCAGTCCGAGAAACAGGCCTATACTTTCCGCAAGAAATTCCCTGAACAT
>Ga0364893_10005_pt1 | contig 19486 bp, 18 predicted proteins | sample ExccelJu500001D3_FD_206943 | JGI IMG/M metagenome (GOLD analysis project Ga0364893, IMG submission 206943) | Enriched cells from Trout Bog Lake Hypolimnion, Wisconsin, USA - BchlTB.July16.5000.01.D3 | ecosystem: Environmental > Aquatic > Freshwater > Lake > Hypolimnion/Profundal zone | place: USA...
GTTTTGCTTTTCCAGATGAAATACGCAGCCGGTTCTGCATTGCTGGCGAGCGGAGCACAGGTCAGTGCGAATAAGATAGGTAAAACGCCATAGCCAGACATCAAACAAACTCGCATCTTGGCCTCCTGTAAAAAATGATCTGCTGCATTGCGGCAACAACAACTTCGCTCATCCCATTAGCCCAATAAGTGCTCACTGAGAAACTTAACATCATTTAGCACATAGACGCAATGAGGGAGCTGACACAAACATCAATACCTGGCTTAAGTTAAATAATGATGGCCAAATAATGTCATTCTCTGCCTCTCCGTATTGACAGGGTTTGTCTCGATGTTGCTCACTCGCTTTAAAACAAACCCTGCCCTATTTAATGCATTATGGATGTTGGCGACGATATTGCGCCAGTTCGTCTATCGTCAAAATAACCAGATCATGGGTTAGCGCATAGGTTTGCACTTGCGCTCCTTGCGTCATACTGCCATCCGGGTTCATCAACTCGCACAGAACCGCTGCCGGAGCTAATCCCGCCATCATTACCAGATCCACCGAGCCTTCCGTATGTCCCCGGCGTTGCAATACACCACCAGCAACCGCACGCAATGGGAACACATGACCAGGACGCGCAAGGTGTTCCGGTTTGGCATCCAACGCAATTGCCGTGAGAACGGTCGTGACGCGATCCGCGGCAGATACACCGGTCGTTACGCCTTGCTTCGCTTCAATCGACACCGTAAATGCAGTGCCGTAACGGCTTTCGTTGTGGCTCACCATCGGTGGCAATTCAAGTTGCTGCAATTTCTCATCAGGCAAACATAAGCAAACGATACCGCTGCCATCTCGAATCATACGCGCCATCGATTCAACAGAGATTTTTTCAGCGGCGACAATCAGGTCCGCTTCATTTTCACGATCAAAATCATCCATCAACAAAACCGGGCGACCATCACGCAAATCTGCCAAGGCACGCTGCAAGCGCAGTTCAAAGGGAGCTAAAGAGAAAACTTCCTGGTGAGCAGAAACGGGGGATGATGCAGACTGAGTAATTTCAGAAAGACGTTGAGAATTGATATTTGTATTGGTATTTAACATAATGAAACGCTCCGCAAATAAAAAGTGCAAAAGACGTTTCAGGGATATTTCAAAAACGCATAGCCAAAGGCCAGCATTCATGCGCAAAGCATGCATGCTGAACATAAGGCGCATCTTCTCTCATCCGGACTATCACCGTCGGCTCTGGAATCACACCAGATCTGCTGACCTTGTCAAAGCACGCAAAGTGCGATGCCAAGCGCTCGCGGGCTTGTCTGAAAAAAATCAGATTTACCGCCGGTGGGGAATTACACCCCGCCCTGAAGACGTACAACCTACCGAATTAACGGCAAGCAAATTATACGTAAATTTGAATAAGCTTGTGATGAGCATATTAAATCCACACATACTTATTTTTTTACCTATACTAAAAGTCAATAATTTAAAATTTTGTGACATTTTTCATTGCTTAAGGGTAAGTTTATTCATATAACGAGAATATCGGCCGCACCGATTATGCATATATCAAAACTGCATATAAGCAAATGAATACTAAGTAGTTTGGAATATATCCAAGTTTCATTACGATTCACGTTACTTTCCGCGGGGCGATATGACTTTTACTTATATATTTTCAGGATTTGCTGTTGGCACACTGGTTGGTTTGACCGGTGTTGGCGGCGGCTCGCTGATGACGCCTCTGCTAACTTTATTATTTGGCGTTTCGCCCACCGTCGCAGTAGGTACCGATCTGGCTTTTGCTTCTATTACCAAAGCAACTGGCACATTGACGCACCGTTTGCGTGGTACCGTTGACTGGCAAATCGTTCGTTTGCTGTGCTACGGCGCGTTGCCTGCGGCATTGATCGCAACGTTAAGCCTCAAACATTTTGGCAGTCTGAATAAAGAAATCGGGCAAGTCATACGCTACTCGATCGCCGCTTCGGTCTTTCTTACCGTGATTGCCTTGCTCTTTAAAAGCAAGATGCTGAACTGGCTGAACAATCATCCAGAAAAGCAATTGCAAGGGCGTCAATTGCAGGCAGCCACCATTGCTGCAGGCATATTATTGGGCACGCTGGTCACCATCTCATCGATTGGTGCGGGTGCTATCGGAGCGACCTTGCTGGTCATGCTCTACCCGCGCATGTCAGCAGCACACATTGCTGGCACCGATATCGCATATGCCGTGCCGCTGACAGCGATTGCTGCGTTTGGTCACTGGTGGCTGGGCTCAATCGACTGGGCATTGCTCGGCGCACTGCTCATCGGCTCATTGCCAGGTATCACACTAGGATCCATGGCGGCACGCGCAGTACCTGAGAAATTGTTACGCGGCATACTCGCAACGACCTTAACGCTGGTCGCCACCAAACTGATTTTTTAAATTTTTCTATACTTCTTTTACCCATTCAGTACAACAAGCGCATAGTGAGGACTAAATAAGATGTACCGTTATGACCAACACGATCACCAGATCATCAAAGAACGTATCGCGCAATTCCGTGATCAGGTACGTCGTCGCCTTGCCAATGAGTTGACTGAAGAAGAATTTCTGCCTCTGCGTTTGCAAAATGGTTTGTATTTCCAGCGTCACGCCTACATGCTGCGCGTCGCCGTGCCTTACGGCATGCTCTCTTCTGAGCAGTTACGCACATTTGCATTCATCGCACGCAAGTATGACCGTGGCTACGGCCATTTCACCACGCGTCAGAACATTCAATATAACTGGATCAATCTGGAAGACGCACCCGATATTTTGGAGCATCTCGCCAAAGTCGAAATGCACGCGATTCAGACTTCCGGCAATTGCATGCGCAATATTACGTCGGATGAATTTGCTGGTGTTGCCGCTGATGAAGTAATCGATCCACGTGCTTATGCAGAGATTCTGCGTCAATGGACGACGTTCCACCCTGAATTTGCGTACTTGCCACGCAAATTTAAAATCGCAATCAACGGCTCCAAAGAAGACCGTGCAGCGATCGCTGTGCACGATATCGGCCTGACCGTCGTCCACAATGAAGCAGGCGAAGTCGGCTTTAAGGTAATGGTTGGTGGCGGCATGGGTCGCACGCCTATCCTTGGCAGCGTGATTCGTGAATTCCTGCCGTGGCAGCATGTCATGACTTACCTCGAAGCGATCTTACGTATCTACAACCAATACGGTCGCCGCGACAACAAATACAAAGCACGTATTAAGATTTTGGTCAAAGCGATTGGCGCCGACGTATTTGCACAGCAAGTGGAAGAAGAATGGGCAGAAATCAAAGATGGCCCAGCAACACTGACTGAAGCAGAATTAAAACGCGTAGCGAGCTTCTTCAGCTCGCCAGATTATGCGCAATTGCCTGCACATGATGCTGAATTTGAACAGCACAAAGAAGAAAACAAAGCGTTTGCTAATTGGGTAAAGCGTAATGTCAAACCACATAAAGTAGCTGGATACACCGCCGTCGTTTTGTCACTCAAAAAGCCAGGCGTACCGCCTGGTGATGCGACTGCTGAACAAATGGATTTCGTTGCTGATCTGGCAGATAAATATAGCTTTGGTGAGTTGCGCGTCACGCATGAACAAAATCTGGTGCTCGCTGATGTGAAGCAAAGTGAATTATTCGCGGTATGGCAAGAAGCAAAAGCGCACGGCTTGGCGACACCAAATATCGGCTTGTTAACAGATATGATTTGCTGCCCTGGTGGCGACTTCTGCGCGTTAGCAAATGCGAAATCGATTCCGATTGCGCTCGACATTACTGACCGCTTTAACGACCTCGATTATCTGCACGATATTGGCGACATAGAATTAAATATGTCCGGCTGTATTAATGCGTGCGGCCATCATCACGTCGGCAACATCGGTATCCTCGGCGTCGATAAAGATGGCAGTGAGTGGTACCAGGTATCGATCGGTGGCGCACAAGGCAATCAGGCTGCCATTGGCAAGATCATTGGTCCGTCGTTCTCTGCTGGCCAGATGCCAGAAGTGATTGACCGCATTATTCAGGTCTACATCCGTGAGCGCCTTGAAAATGAGCGTTTTATCGATACCACGCAACGTCTTGGTATTACGCCATTTAAAGATTTTGTTTACGGAACGCCGATCAAGACCACAGAACACCATGGCGAAGATGCTGGTTCTGTCGTTTCATACTAATACCGGATACGCTAGCAAAGAAAATATCATGACTGACATTATTAAAGATAAAGCCATCGTTAGCGATGATTGGACCGTCTTGCGACTGACCGAGGAGCAAACTCCGGATGCCGCAGAAGTACCTGCGGGTAAGGTTATAGTGCCGCTCAAAGTCTGGCTATTGCAAAGAGATACGCTGATCAAGCGTAGTGATCTTGGCGTCTGGTTCAGCAGCGATGAACAAGCCAAAGATCTGAAGGATGACATCGCTCATTTCAGCTTGCTGGCGGTAGACTTTCCTAAATTCTCGGATGGTCGCGGCTACTCGATTGCTTATAACTTGCGTTCACGCTTTGGCTTTACCGGCGAATTACGTGCGATCGGCGACGTCTTGCGCGACCAGTTGTTTTACATGCAGCGCGTCGGCTTTAATGCATTTGCCGTGCGTGCTGATAAAAATATCCACGATGCCATCAAAGGTTTAACAGATTTTTCAGAAAAATACCAAACTTCCTGGGATGAAAAAAACCCTTTGTTCCGTCGTGCAGAACGTGCTGGAGCGGATGTATGAGCATCATCGACACTGAGTTCGACGCAAGACTGGCAAATACGCGCGCCATTTTGCAAAACATTGCACAAGAATTTAGTCCGGCGGTATTTGCTTCCAGCCTGGCTGCTGAAGATATGGTATTAACTGACCTGATTCTGCGCGAGAAACTGAATATCGGCATTTTTTCTCTGGAAACCGGACGCTTGCATGCTGAAACCTTAGGCATGTTAGACAAAGTCAAAGCGACTTATGGCGCCGAAATTGTGCTCTACAAACCTGAAGCCAGTGCCGTTGACGCTTACGTCGCTCAACATGGTTTGAACGCGTTTTACGATAGCGTAGACATGCGCAAAGAATGCTGCCGCATCCGTAAAGTTGAGCCATTAAATCGCGCGCTGGCGGGCAATAAAGCCTGGATCACCGGACAGCGTCGGACACAGGCCGCCACGCGAACTGAATTAGCCGTACAAGAGGATGATATTGCTCACGGCATGCAGAAATTTAACCCACTGGCGGATTGGTCAGAAGAAGATGTCTGGCACTACATTCGCAGTAATAACGTGCCGTACAACCCACTACACGATAAAGGCTACCCGTCGATAGGTTGCGAACCTTGCACCCGTGCCATACAACCTGGCGAAGATGTGCGTGCAGGACGCTGGTGGTGGGAAAATCCAGAATCAAAAGAATGTGGTTTGCATGTCGTCGATGGCAAATTAGTTCGTATCAATAAGCAAGCTGAAAAGATCGGAAATCAATGATGAATACAGTCACAGAAAAACATTTTATTGATGCCGCGAGCAATCGCCATCTGGATTGGCTTGAATCCGAAGCCATCCACATCATGCGCGAAGTAGCCGCAGAATGTAGCAATCCGGCCTTATTATTTTCCGGCGGCAAAGACTCGATCGTCTTGCTTCGCCTGGCAGAAAAAGCATTCCGTCCCGGGAAATTTCCATTCCCATTGGTGCATATTGATACCGGACACAATTTCCCGGAAGTGATTGCTTTCCGCGATAAACGTGTAGCAGAACTGGGCGAACGTCTGATCGTTGGATCAGTAGAAGAATCTATCCGCCGTGGCACTGTACGTTTGCGCAATCCGGCAACCGACTCGCGTAATGCCGCGCAAGCAGTTACCTTGCTTGAGACTATCGCTGAACACAAGTTTGATGCTTGCATAGGCGGTGCTCGTCGCGATGAAGAAAAAGCCCGCGCCAAAGAACGGATTTTTTCGTTCCGGGATGAATTCGGCCAATGGAATCCAAAAGCACAGCGTCCTGAGTTATGGGACTTGTATAACACCCGTGTTCATGCCGGTGAAAACATGCGCGTGTTCCCAATTTCCAATTGGACAGAACTCGATGTCTGGCAATACATTGCCCGTGAAAAGCTGGAATTGCCGCAAATTTATTTCGCCCACGAACGTCAGGTGATTCCACGTAATGGTTTGCTGGTACCACTGACCGATTTAACGCCACCACGTGAAGGCGAAACGGTAGAAACACAAATTGTACGCTTCCGCACCGTCGGTGATATTTCCTGCACCTGCCCGGTCTCATCCGATGCCGCAACCGTAGAAGCAATTATCGCAGAAACTGCGATTACCCAAATTACCGAACGTGGCGCGACCCGCATGGATGATCAGACTTCTGAGGCATCGATGGAAAAACGTAAAAAAGAAGGATATTTCTAATGAATGCTATCGCCATTGAAAAACAAGCTAACGTTAATTTTAGTCAGGAACGTGGCTTACTCAGATTCATTACCGCCGGCTCGGTGGACGACGGTAAGAGCACGTTAATCGGCCGCTTACTGTTTGATAGCAAAGGTATTTTTGCTGATCAACTGGATGCGATTTCACGCGCAAAACACAAGCGTACAGTGGGTGATACGATCGATTTGTCCTTACTGACCGATGGTTTGGAAGCCGAACGCGAACAAGGCATTACGATCGACGTCGCTTATCGCTATTTCGCGACACCTAAGCGTAAGTTCATCATCGCTGACACACCTGGTCATGAGCAATACACGCGTAACATGGTGACGGGTGCCTCAACAGCGGATGCAGTGGTCATTCTGGTCGACGTGTCTAAAGTCAAATTAAATGACGACGGCAGTGTTGATTTGCTGGTGCAAACCAAGCGCCACTCAACCATCGCTCATTTGCTCAAGATCCAGCACATCATCGTTGCGGTCAACAAAATGGATTTGGTCAATTATGATCAAACCGTGTACGACCGTATCGTCGCTGAATACAAAAAATTTGCTGCCCAGCTTGGTTTGACCGCCGTTCATGCAGTGCCATTATCGGCACTCGCTGGTGATAACGTAGTCACGGCCACCGACAAGATGCCATGGTATCAAGGGCCTACTTTGATCGATTTACTCGAATCACTCAGCGTCTACGATGCATCGCATGATGAGGCATTCCGCTTTCCGGTACAACTGGTCGCACGCCACAATGGACATGAGGCTAATGACTTCCGTGGTTACATGGGTCGGATTGAAGCTGGCAAAGTCAGCAAAGGCGATCAACTGATCGTACAACCAAGTGGCCAATCAGCGACGGTAAAAGATATTCTGACGCTCGATGGCTCATTAGAATCGGCCGTCGTTGGTCAATCTGTGACGATTTTACTCAATGAATATCTGGATATCTCTCGCGGCGATATGTTGGCGGGTGCCGATAGACCAGCGAGCCAATTAAAAACAGTGAAAGCAGATTTGTGCTGGCTGTCCGAAGATGCACTGGATGTCCGCCGTAAATACTGGTTAAAACATACAACAAAACAAGTTGCTGCACGCGTCACTGCGGTCGATACCTTGCTCGACATCAATACGCAACAACGCAGCCCGGCCTCCAGCTTGAAACTCAATGACATTGCGACCGTCACGCTCAACGTACAACAAGCCTTAGCTGCCGATGCGTATGATAAAATCCGCTCCACAGGAGCATTCATTCTCATTGATGAGGTAACCCATCAGACAGTGGCTGCGGGTATGATTCGTATAGAGGAGTAACACGCATGACAGCGCCTTTCGGCAAAGTTTATCTGATAGGTGCTGGTCCAGGTGCTGCGGACTTAATCACAGTCCGTGGTGCCCGCCTCCTGGCTCAAGCGAGTGTCGTTCTGTATGACGCACTGGTAACGCCAGAAATGCTGGAACTGTGCCAACAAGCCGTCAAAATTTCGGTCGGCAAACGTAGTGGCCAACGCTCTGCTGCGCAAGAACACATCAATGAACAATTAGTCGCCTGCGCACTCCAATACCCGCTGGTTGTCCGCCTGAAAGGCGGCGATCCTATGCTGTTTGGTCGCGCTGATGAAGAATTAACCGCGCTGGAATCGCACGGGATCAGCTATGAAATCGTCCCCGGCATTACGACGGCATTAGCTGCAGCCGCCAGTGTCAAACAGCCCTTGACCAAACGTGGCGTTGCCCGCAGTGTCGCCTTATTCACCTCAAGTACAGCGCCAGGAGAAGTGGCGGATACCCGTATTCCTGAATGCGATACGCTGGTGCAATATATGGGTGGCAGAGAAGCGATGTTGACTGCACAGCGCATGTTGGCCGCAAACTTCCCGCCTGACTTGCCGGTTATCGTGATTGAAAATTGCAGCCGTCAAGATGAGCGCAGCATCACACTTAGCCTCGCCGAATTGTCCCGGGGCTTACCTATCAGTAGCGGCCCTGTATTGGTCATGATGGGTGAGGCCATGCGCACGCGCGGCACGGTCAAAGCATCCTGATTAAAAAACACCATCACGGTAAGCGCACTTCGTGTCTTTGCGCCATTTCCTGCAGAGCATTACTTGTGCGCAGTTGCTCAAACAACTCGTCATATTTGGTTCTGAGTAGATCACAACTGGTCTTACAATAGGCGAAGTAACCTTCTTGCTTATCGATATAAGGCTGTAATATCGTGACTTTCCTTGCGAGCCCCATCTTCGCTACCAACGCGTCTGAATTACGCAAATTAGTCGCCAAATAATCGATACGTTTGGCCACTAGCATATTCAATCCGTTTTCTAAAGAATTGGCTAAGGTTGGCTTCATGCTCGTGCGCATAGGTTCAAATTTAGGACCGTACACCCAGCCATTGATCACGGCCACTTTGCCCTCGCCAAATGAAGCATAATTACCATCCCAAGCGGCGGATTTTGCTTCTTGGCGCACATAAAATGCCATCACATCTTGATAAAATGGTTTCTGCGCAAAGCTGAATTTTATTTCACGCTCTGCAGTCTTATAAGGACCAATCAGTATCTGCGCCTGACTGTTTTCAACCATCGATTGAGCGCGAGTCCATGGATAGATTTGAAAACTGATCGTATCACCATTCTGCTTCGCTAAAGCGCGTAATATGTCGACCGCAAGGCCATTACAACCGCCGTCACTATTGCACTCAAATACATGTGCAAATTCGGTACCAACAGCAAGTATCTGCCCGGCCATCGCCAGCGGAGAAAAAAGCAAACAAATGCAAAAAGCAAAACGAGAAATCAACATGAACTTTTCCAAAAAATAATTCCAGAAAAATTACACCGGCAAGATAACGCTTAGTAAGCTATATCCATGATTATTCTGTTAATACTGAAATTAATTAAAACAGAATTACGCCAAGCTAACACAATAGTCGCGAATTGCCAATAAAACACTCTCTTGTTCACCAACTGCGGTCGCCAAATGCATGTCAAGCTCAGAATGCGTTGTTGTAAGTTCCTCGATCAGGAGGGGCAAATCTCGCAGCACATGGCCACCCTGCCCCAAAAATATTGGCGAGACGGTGATTTTTTTGATGCCATTTGCCATCAACTCAGACACCAGATCGGGCAATGATGGCGTCATGAATTCCAGAAACGCTAATTCGACGGCGCATTCCGGCAAACTGTCCTGTGTCATTTTTTGTAAACGCTGAAACGGTGCCGCCCAGCGTGGATCACGTGCGCCGTGCGCAAACAAAATCAAAGCAGACTTTTTTTCCATCAATTTCTTTCAACATAGCGCAAACCCAGGATCGCCAGTCCCATGAATAATAAACTCGGCACCAATGCCGTGACGATAGGCGGCCAGGTATTGAGCATACCCAGATGCGAAAATAAAGAGTTGATCAGGTAAAACACCATCCCAATCATAATTCCGCTGAAAATCTTAAAACTAATACCACCGCTACGTACGTGCAAATAAGCGAATGGCAGCGCTAGCGCCATCATCACAAACGTCGCAAATGGGTAGGTAATTTTTTTCCAGAAAGCGATTTGATAACGTTCATTATCTTGCTTATTCTCTGCCAGATGTCGCGTAAATGCTGCCAGATCAATCGCAGACATACGATCCGGGTCCGCAAACAAAACCGCTAAAATGTCTGGTGTAACTTCAGAAATAACGTCCAGGCTCGCCAACTTCTGGCTCTTCACATTAGCAATATCTTCTGTCGACAACGTCATCGGAAACGAAGTTTGATTCACATCAAAAAGCCGCCATACGTTCTTCCCTTGATATTCTGCATTCGTCGCCGTCACTTGACGAGCGAGGCGGAAATTTTTATCAAATTCATAGAGTTTCACTTGATTGAGTTGATGATTAGGCAGAATTTCTTGCACATTCAAAAAACGCGAACCAATAATTTCTCCTTTTAAGCCATCCTGACGAATCAAATCTTTCGTCCATAAGCCGGTTCTGAATTGTTGCGTTTCAGCCGCTCCCAATGCTGTCAATTTCATTGCTTCGGCCATCTTACTGGAGCTAGGCGCGATGAGTTCACCAAAGAGAAAAGTCAGCAACACAAACAGAATTCCTATTTTGAACAAAATACTGGCAGCCATGACGTTAGACATACTAGCTGCGCGCATGATTGTGAATTCAGAATTGGAGGCAAACTGCGCCAACACATAAATGGTTCCGATCAGCACTGCAATTGGCATAAATTCATAGACGTAGCCGGGCAGTCCTAAAAAAACGTACCACAACGCGTGCTGGATGCGATAACCGCCTTTATTAACACTAGGCAGCTCTCCCATCAAATCAAAAAAGGAAAACAACGCCAACAGCGCCAACATGACAAACAACACGGCACGGATAATTTCAGTACCAAAATATTTTTGCAAAATCTTCATGCGAGCTTTTCTTTTCCACGTACACCAGATTTACACCTGGACCAAATCACCAATGGATGCCATTGACTATTCACTTTGAGACGCCATGCGAACAAGGCAATCACAGCCAGGAGTACCGATAAATGGACTGGCCACCAGGTCATACCAAATTCGCTCCGCCCCTGGGACACCGTCGCCTGAGAAATATTGACGACATTCAAATAAATGATCACAGAGAGAAGCGCCACAATTAAATTAGCGGAACGACCAACGCGAGGATTCACATACCCCAACGGAATTGCCGCCAGCATCAACAGTGTGCACATAACAGGCAATGAAATGCGCCACAATAGTTCCGCTTTTTTGATCGGATCCATGTCTTTCAATAATTCAGTCATCGGCATGGATTTGGCCGAATTATCACCAACCAGTGCACCATTCTGACTAGAGACTAACACTCCATATTTCTCAAATTGCATCATCTGAAAATCAGGTGCTGTCGGCAAACCATCGTATCGACGACCTTTGCTCATCACCAAAAATTTATCGCCAAATTTGTCAATATCAATCACACCTTCTTTCGCAACGACAATGCTCGAACGCCCATCGCGAATCGTATTAATAAAAATATTTTGTACCTTGCTCATGTCACCAGCAACTTCTTCCACAAAGAAAATTCGGTTAGAAGAAGACGACTCCTGAAACTTACCTGGTGAAACTTTGGCAATATCTGAGCGTTTATCGTAGCGCTCTCTGAAATCTGAACTTTGCTGGCTCGCCCATGGAGTGACCACAAAACTAAGCAAAGCGGTCAAAATGATCCATGGGGTACCAAACCGCAATACTGGCGCGATCCATTCAGTCAGACTCAGGCCGGAGGCAAACCAGACCACCATTTCCGAGTCCTGATAAGAACGCGTAACCACCAGTAAGACAGAGATAAAACCGGTTAATATCAATAACACCGGCATATTCATGAGCTCGGTAAAGCCAATTAAAGCGACCACATCACTGGACGCAACTTTGCCTCCAGCCGCCTGTCCGAGGATCTTAATGAGCATCACGGTAATCGTGATGGTAAACAATGTTGTGAAGACTGCGCCTGCTGCGCTGAGCAATTCACGTCGAAGCGCGCGTTGAAAAATCATGAGAAGGATTATAATGTCTGTTTTACGAGACTTACCAAGAGGAGTAATACGTGGACTTTAGCATAAAAACAATCGACGCAAAAAGTGCCTTAACTGCCCACAAGGCCATCAAGACAGGCTGTATCGTAGTTGGCGTATTCGAAAATAAAAAACTTTCCGCAGCAGCGGCCGGCTTAGATAAGCACGGCGCCATCGCGGCGGCACTGAAATCGGGTGACATTACTGGCAAAATTGGATCTTCCTTATTGTTGCGTAATATTGCTGACATCGCAGCAGAACGCGTATTACTGGTTGGTTTAGGCGAAGAAGGCAGCACAGTAACAGAAAAAGCCTACCAGCAAGCAGTGCAAGCCGCTGCGCGTACCTTGCTCAATTTAGGCTCAAATGATGTTGTTTTAGCATTACCAAACATCAAAGACCGCGACATTTCCGCGACAGTACGTGGTGCAGTGATCGCCTTCCGCGAAAGCATTTTCCGCGCTGACGGCTTGAAGAGCAAAAAAGACACAACGCCTGCCGGTGTCAAAAAAGTCGCTATTGCCGTTGCAACGACTGAAGCCACACTGGCAAAAACATCCTTGCTGCAAAGCATCGCTTTAGCCAACGGCATGGATTTAACCAAAGAATTGGGCAATTTACCACCAAACGTTTGCACTCCGACGTATTTAGCCAACACTGCTAAAAAAATTGCAACTGATTACAAGATGGGCGTAGAGATTCTGGACCGCAAACAGCTCCAGGCACTCAAAATGGGCAGCTTCTTGTCCGTCACTAACGGCACCGTAGAACCACCAAAATTTATCGTCCTCAAGCACATGGGCGGCAAAGTCAAAGACGCACCTGTCGTCTTGGTCGGTAAAGGCATCACATTTGACTCCGGCGGTATTTCCCTCAAACCAGGCGCGGGCATGGATGAAATGAAATACGACATGGGCGGTGCAGCCTCTGTCATCGGCACCATGCGCGCCATCGGTGAAATGAAGCTCAAGCTCAACGTCATTGCTGTTGTTCCAAGCTGCGAAAACATGCCTTCTGGCTCCGCGACACGTCCAGGCGATATCGTGACTTCCATGTCTGGTCAGACAATCGAAGTGTTGAATACCGATGCTGAAGGCCGTTTGATTCTGTGTGACGCCCTGACCTACGCAGAACGCTTCAACCCGGCAGCCGTCGTTGACGTCGCCACTCTGACTGGCGCTTGCGTGACCTCCTTAGGTCACCACAACAGCGGCCTGTTCACACGCCACGATGCCAAACATGATGCATTAGCTGATGAATTGCTGGCAGCGGGTAAAGAAACTGGTGATACCGCATGGCGCATGCCGATCGAAGAGGCATACAACGAACAGCTCAAATCCAATTTTGCTGACATGGCAAACATTGGTGGCCCAGCTGGCGGCAGCATCACTGCAGCTTGCTTCCTCGAGCGCTTCACCAAGAAATACACCTGGGCACATCTGGACATCGCTGGCACCGCATGGAAATCCGGCGCAGCGAAAGGCTCCACTGGCCGCCCAGTGCCATTGTTGACGACGTTCTTGATGAATCGTGCAGGCTGATTGAAAAAGTAACAAAGAAGCAATATAAAAAAGCCGCACCAGTGTAAATTGGCGCGGTTTTTTTTAAGCAAAAAAAAAGATTAAAAATTAAACCACCATGATCTATTTATCGCCATAAAACCTTCAATTTACAAAAATCAGCCCACATTTTTACCATCTTTATCTCAACCTCGATCTCAATCTTCATCCCAAGCCCGCAACAAGTCAGGCGGAATAAAGTTAGCGACTTCAGAAAAACGCTTCCCCCAAACTCGCTCAGCTTGCTTTAACAAAATAGCAACCGGGCTACTGGGTTCATTTTGCTCTATCCATACACGTGTTTCATTGAGCAGCTGTCGAATTCGCTCCCTTTGCTGATCTGTGTTCATCATGGGCTCCTGAATAATACGTTTCATTTGACATGCAGGCTCTGCTAGCGCATTTGCGGATTGCACCCGACTTTTTTGAGGCATTTGAGTAACAAGCGCTTCAACGTTATAAGTTTTTTCAGGCTCAACGACATCAACCGTACTCGACCCCTGAAAAAACACAGTCAAGGTTGATAATAAATTCTGAATCGCCTGCAAATCTGGCGCATCCTCTTTTAAATTTTGCGTTGCCCACTCAATGATTTTCTGCACATAGGTACCAGCAGACAAGAGTGCTTTGAGGTTTGAGTCTTTACGACGATATAAATCAGTCAGTTGGCGTTTGACGGCTTCAGGCTCCATGGCGTCTGGCAACCTCGGAACGGCCAGAGCGCGTTCGACATCGCGCATCGACAATCTTGCAGCAGTATTATTAGAAACGATAATGTGACGAATATCGCTCAACAGCCCGTCAGGGTCACATAAAGCCGCTAAAGCGTTCGCACGAACGGCTAGATCGACGCAGTCATCAATGAGCAATTGCGGATGAACTTCGCACTCGAACTTTGATATAACTTCATGCAAAGCAGTCAAACCTTGCGCCAGTCCCTCCGCACCTGCGCTACGCGTGCGACAGCGTGCATACCAGATTAAAACCGTGATATCTTTGGAGCGCAATAATAAACGACAACAATCACGTTCTATCTCCCCCCAATCTGGCTCATCTTTTTTGTTTGTAAAGCTACCGTATTGGACTTCAATACGTGGTTCCAAGCTGGCACGTAACACAGCAAAATCATTGTCGTATTCCAAATTAACACCGCATGGCAATTCCGCAGAAATAGGCTCTAGGAATTGTGGAGGAATCGATTCTATCGAATTGAACTCTGCTACTAATTTAGTATAAATTTTTTGTAATACCGTCATAGCATAGCTCCCGTTGATGCTTGGCGCATGGCCATCATCTTTTTTTTATCTTTAGTCGCAGCAACATAATTTTCCGGTTCAAATGTCATTCCAGTGATGGTGCGCTTACCTGGCTCGCTAATCGTGCCCATCCAGGTTGACCAACCCAATTGTGCTTCGCTACCTAATTGGACGGAAGGCGCCACATCAGCTCTTACCAACAACTCAACTTCCCAAATATATTCAAATCCGATAAAAGCCCGTACCAGCTCCACCAATGCCTCCATATCACTACCGCTCTCATGTCCTTGAGGTGTAAAGCGCAAGTAAGAGCTCAGAGGTAAGGGGCCAATGATCAATCTAATGCGCGTTTGCCGATCCGGAACCATTTCACCCAACATCGCCCCCTGCCCTAATATTCCCGACATACCAACTCTGGCTAATCTGCATTGATTTTGTGCATCGATTGGCATCCAGGCTAAACAATATTCTTGCAAAACAACGTCAACCCCAAAATGCCGTTTCAAGGTACTGACCAACCCATCAGGATTACGCGCAGAACGAACACGATGCGCCACTGATGCCCAGCGCACATGAGGACTCAACGCACTATGCTGCACCTCTTCTGGTTCGTCCCCACCAATGCGTGCAATATAGCGAGAAAACGTTTCAGCATCAGTGCGATCCAAACCAGCAGCACTTTGTGCTTGCGCCCAGGCGCGGTACATATGCGTCATCCAGCGATGATGGAAAATATCCAAAAAATTAGCCAAGGTATTGTCCATCTTGGCTTCGCTACGTTCACGCACTAATTCTGTAAAATGTAGCGGCAACACACCATTGGAGCCGAGCGTTCCAAGGCCAAATAACTTTATCAGCCATTGTTCATCACGCTGCGAAACCGACGCGACTTCGCGCGTCGCAAACGCTAAACTTGCTTGTTGCCCTAGACGAAAACTTTCTTGCGATGGTCGCTGCGCATGACCAATCGAAGGTTGATCTTGTCGACGCGCCCCCAGGTAACGCAACAAAGGAGCAAAGCCATGTTTCCACGGTTGCGACTGGCAATCTAGAAGTCGCTTTGTCGTTTCACTGCGTATGTATTGCAAATGAGATTTCCTTCTTTCCATCACACCACCCCACGCGTACCCATACGCACTGGCCACTGAGCGATCATTCCACGCTGCATCGACTCTAACTTGGTTTGCGTAAATACGTTGATAGCCACATGCCTTGCCAGATAATGTTCCAGAACGACACCAAACAGATACGGACTGGAACCGCTAAACCCTTCTTCATCAACCGTGAGCGTACACTGTACGCCACGTCCATAGACCAAAGGTCCACTTCCAGGTAAGCGTTGAGTAACAGGTTTGATATGACTGCCGATCAAAGCATTAATTTGACGCACAGCGACCGCGTCTTGCGTATTGACAAACAACCGCAACATATCGCGCAACGCCTGCGCGCCCTCCCTGGCATCCATATCCATTAGCGGTAGATAATTAAATCCAAGCTGACGTATCAGGCGCCATGCAACTTCACCTTCAGCGAAAGCTGGCATCGGTGCACTAGGCGGTCGAATTAACCCAACGCTCTCCACCGGTACAGAATCTGCCACACGTAAATCCGATACGCCATTGCGCGGCACGAGGCGGGGTAAATCACGATTAGTGACCAAGGCCTCCACTGACAAATAGCGTAGCGTCTCGCTATATGGCGCTTCGTGTTGATCAACCAGACTGACAAAAATCTCTGTGCCTGTGTAGGCGGTACGGGTGCCGTATTTACGCGACGAATCCGATTCACGTCTTGGTTCACGTCGTAAAGAAAAATATCGCCCGTGATTGCCCTCGTCTTGATTCAACGTCTGAAACATAGGCCTGAACGTCACGCCGACATCCCCTTCAGATCGCTGCCCCACCATTTCCGATACGCTAAACACTTCATAATCCCGTGGCCGCGAACGATCCGGCAATAAATGAAACTCGTTTTGGCTCGTATTGACTTCAAGCCTATCAGTGCGACGCGGAAACAAATTCACTACTGGCGTACAAAATAAAGCAAATTGATCTTGGTCTACCAGGCCACGCAAAGCTTGCGTATCGCGTGTCAGCAAAATCACAATCTCCGCTTCTTTACCCTGAATTGATGATAGCCCTGGCGCTAAATTTTGTAACGCAAAGAAATAAAATCGGCTCGGACAAGCAAAATACTCGTGCAGTAAGTTATGCCCATGCCAGGCATTCCAGGCTAAAGGCAATACATTTTGTTCCGGTTGCAATCCTTCTGATACCAATGCATCTTGTACCACCACATGCGGATTATTTGATAACTGCCCAGGTGCACTAGTCAATGTAGCCACTGCACTGGCATGTAAAAGTTCAAATAAATGCGAAGCGATCTGATCATCACCCTTGAGATAAATAGGCAATCTATCGAGACCTTTGATATCAGAAAAATTTGATTCTCCTATCGCACGAAAACGCAGACGCAAACTACCCGTCACCTGCACATGTGGCGGAAGATAGCGATCCACAGCCGGAATATCTGGCGGTGCGCCGGCTAACTTGGCGCTCACAATTTCTATAGGCCACAGCTTCACATCCTGGCTGGAACGAAACTCACACGCAGTCTCTTCGCCCTCAGGTATTTTAGAAAAGAACGCTGTACCACGACGCACTTCAAAGCCATTGGTCAAATCCCCTGACAGCAAATTCGGATGCAACTGCGCTACTGCCATCGAAGGTGTCGGACTCACATAATTGGGATAGACCACCTCTAGCAAACGCTGCGTAAACCTTGGAAATTCAGCATCGAGTTTAATGCGCATGCGCGCCGACATAAAGCAAAACGCCTCAATCAAGCGCTCGACATAAGGGTCGGCCACTTCAACGCCATGCATACCCAGGCGACGAGCGATTTTTGGATGCAGATCAGCAAACTCCCGCGCGCTTTCGCGCATATAGGTGAGTTCCTGATTAAAATAATCTAACAGTTGTGGTTCCATAAAATACTTTCTGCTAATGGTATTGAAATAGGCTCAACGACGTAGTTCTGCCCAATTTCCCGATAAAAAGTCGATACATCGCAACATCCATCATTTAAGCTCTCACGCGAAGTAAGCTACTCCATATTTTTAATCCCCATTCACATGCATACACTGAGCAAAGCTAACGCAAGGCTTAAAAAATAGAACTGCCGAACAACTTCTATCCCGAAGAATTTGTCGATTGGCTTGCAATCAATTTGGGATGCACAGGACATTTACAAATACACAGATCGTCGCTCAGCGCAAACACTTTGCCACTGGCATCCTTCACAGCGATACGGCTCCCTGCCAATTGGATAACGCCTGTCGCATGACAAACAGGACAATCAATGGTGTCACCTTCGCGCGCAAGGGCGATACCATACATGTTGGCGGTAGGAGAGCCACTGGTGACGATACCGTTGGCAGTGGTTTTATCGCCGACGCAAATTTTGTAGCGTTTGAACATAGAAATTATTAAACCCTTTTTATAGTGCCGTCTTCTCGAATTTGATTTTTTAAAAAAACAATACCTATTAGAAAAATAAATATTGAAAATCCTATCTTTTACTATTAATTAAAACCCAATGATCAGGATTAGCCGATATAGGAAGTTGATTGGAAATATGAAAATGGTTACCTTACTTTTTTTAAAAAAATAGCGACTTCTTTTTTGGACAAACATCTTCATTTTCTTTTGAATTATTTGCAAATTCATTAACATGAAAAATTTCTAATTCACGATCCAACTCTTTACCAACATAAAGTCAATGGCATACCAATAATTCGTGACAAAAAATTTTCTATAACACGAACACAGCCTTTCGAAATCAGAAAATTAAAAATGGTAAAGTAGGGTTGCCATCCTATTTCACGCCACCTGCTTTGCTTTCTACCCCTCCTGCTCGGTCGTTGTCCCATAATGAGTGATTCATTTACACCCCAAACCCGATATTAAAAGGCTTAGAAACACGGCATAAACTACGCTCAAAAATCTTCGCGCCTTCTTTAGGTTTAGTCTGATCGAGCTTAATGCCTTTAATGACGGGGGAAATACCAGTTAAGCCTTTTTTAGGATCAGCGTTAGCACCGATTCCCATGATGGTTAGCTGTCCATTTTCAGGTTTAATGATGTACATACCGTGATACCCTTCACTGGTTGTTTTTTCATTTGCCTCGTGTAAATCTTTCCTAATTTTCTTTATTATTTGCCCACCGTTTAGTGCCTCTTGTATTGGGTCACCATGTTTCTTTACATTCCAATTTCCGTATTCCATATAATCTATTCCCGACATACCATCACCATAATGATGCCAACATTTATCTTGGTCGTAATTTTTGCTGTTTTCTAAATACTGCTTAAAAATAGGCGTCTTGTAAAAATTTTCGTCACCCATATTTTCTAACATGACTGCAAAGCCCTTGGTTCCCGAATACCCATAGAGAGATATCGTACTCATCGAAAAAAACGCTATCATTTTTAATAATTTTTTCATAAAATAAATGAGGAAATTAATTGTAAATAGGTTTTTCATCGCGACTTTTACTGATGAATATAGCTTCACCAAAATATAGCTGCGCCGCTTTAATATCAACTTCCTGCAACCCCTTCTCCTGCTCCTTCTCCGCAAACTTTTGATACGCAATCGGCACAAAATACTCAACGCCTTTACTAGTCGGAT